>Ga0209554_1002440_pt1 | contig 12810 bp, 10 predicted proteins | sample MarorgKNORR_S2LV_5_FD_188221 | JGI IMG/M metagenome (GOLD analysis project Ga0209554, IMG submission 188221) | Marine microbial communities from the Southern Atlantic Ocean, analyzing organic carbon cycling - Bottom_A/KNORR_S2/LV (SPAdes) (version 2) | ecosystem: Environmental > Aquatic > Marine... | reverse complement strand
TTTATCTGGATTAATTCCTCTCTTCTTAGCTTCTTTTTTTAGATTGTTAGCCCCTTCATTACTATCTTTAATAAGCCAAAGTACACTACCTTCAATTTTTTTAAGTATTTTCATCCAAATATCAAAAATATTGGGTGTAATTTTATAATTTTGGTTAAAACAGCAAAAAACAAAACCATTTTTTGGTAATCCAAGTTCTTCTCTGGTAAAAATTTTTTTAGATATTTTTTTTGTAAAATCATTTGGCTGATATGAATCTGGCAAGTAAATTATTTTCTCTGAAAAAAACTTTTGATTTTCTTTAGGTATTAAAATTTCGTCAGCTACAATGTAATCAATAAAGTTTGTTCCAGAAGTTCCTGGATATCCCAAATAACTTATTTGGACAGGAGCACATCGATTTATAAAGATACCAAATCTTTCGTCTGTGGTTATACCTTTTAGATCAATAGCAATATCGATTTTAAAATCTCTAGATAGTTTTACTATTTCAGCATCTGATTTTAACCCAACATCAATAAAATGATCAAAAGAGGAAGAAACTCTTCTTCTCATTTCGTCCTTTTTATCTGGACCAAATGAAAAGCCAATTAATTCAAACTTTGATTTGTTATGAAGTTCAAGCATATATGCTATTAAAAGTGAAGTTGCATGATTGTGAAAATCTGCAGAATAGTATCCCAGTCGTATTTTCTTGTTAGGCTTGTATTTAGATATTGGCTTAATTTTATTTTTATTTTGAAATGTTTTTTTAATCCATACTTCTGCAGTTTTTTTTTGTAGTAAAGGTGAATCGTACAATGAAAGAGTTGCAAAAGGTAAAGAAGATGCTTCGTTTTTGTTTAATTTATTTTTTAAATTTTTTAAATTTTCATCATAAGATTTCCAATCACAAAGTAAACTTTTTGTATGAATTATTTTACCTAATAAAAAATTAAAATTGGGATTAATTTTAAAAGCTTTGTAGTAACTTTCTATAGAGGTATCAAATTTTTTTAATTGTTGAAATGCAAATCCTTTATTGTTGTGTGCTAATAAATGATTCGGATTAATGTTAATTGCCATATCATAACTTTCAATGGCTTTTTCTAGTTTTTTTAATTCATGTAAAACAAGACCTTTATTGTAATAAGCATCTGCATAATTAGGATTAATTTTAATAGCATTATCATAACTTTTGATCGCTGCGTGAAGTTGTTTAAGTTCATTTAGGGCGTTACCCTGTTCATTGTATGCTTCCGCAAAATTTGGATTTATTTTTATAGCTTCATTTATAAAATTAAGAGCTGTAGAAAAGTCTTTTTTTTTATAACAAATAAAATTAAGAAGACGCAAATTATCAAAGTAGTTTGGTTTATTATTATAAATATTTAGTGCAATTTTTTTTGCATCATATAACTGGCCTTTTTCATATAAAGCAACAGCCTTTTGAAGTTCAGATTCCATTTATATTATTTGTACAAATAATTATTTTATAATTTTTTTGAAATTCGAATATAGTATTTTAGAACAATTATTCATTTCAAACATATTAGATTTTGCCTCTTTATCAAATTTTTCTAAAGCTCCCTGTCCCAATTGTTCTTCTAAAGCTGTTTTATATTCAATCACACAGCCCCAATCGTTTACAGTAGTATCTTTAACTTCTATATGAAATTGGATTCCATAGGCGTGATTTTGATATTTAAATATTTGATATTTTGTTGTGTTTGAAGATGCTAATAAGGTTATATCTTTAATATTTTCAAGGTTTACTACTTCATAAGAATGCCAATGTAATGCTTTGATTTTATTGGGAAAAGATGAAAAAAGTAGGTCACTTTCTTTTTGTTTTGAAAAATTTATATCAAGCATACCAATCTCAGGTTTTGTAGACTTAATAACTTTTCCCCCAACAACTTCTCCAAGCAGTTGGCAACCTAAACAAAAACCTAAATAAGGTTTTTTTAAGTTAATTACGAAATTTTTTATTTTTTGCTTTTCATCAATCAACCAAGAATATTTATCTTCCATCCAAGTATCCATTGGACCGCCCATGCAAAACATTGCGTCGAATTTACTAAGATCTTCTGGAATTTTTTCACCTTCATCGAGTTCGATAGTGGTTAAATGAACTCCATCTTTTAGCATTAGATCTTTAATATAACCTGGATCTTCAACTTTTATGTGTTGCAGAACTATTATTTCCATCAACTATATATATCTTAGATCTTTCATTTCTTTATTAAAATTTTTCTCAATACTATGACTTAAATTCTTATTTAGGACATCTTTCCAATTATTTTTTGGACCCAAATTGAAAAATTTAATATTTAGATTTGAGGCCTCTTCAAAACCTTCTTTTTCTTCCATTTTTTTTAGTTTTTCAAAAGATGTAGTTTTTAATATGTTTTGAATTTTCTCATCATTTACTTCAAATTCTGTAAACTTTTTTAAAAACAAAGATAAGTTATTTATTTGTAATTTAGTATTCAACAATAAATCTTCATATCTGATTATTAGAGAGTTTGAAGCTATTTTCCAAGAGTTGTAGTGAGTTTTCCAGGAACCTAATAGAGTAATAATATTTTCTTCAGTAAAGTCATTAGGATCGTTTTGATTAAATAAAAATCTTTTCTTATCTAATAAAAAATTTACACTTTGTTCTAAATTTAACTTATAGTGGTTTGCTATAGAAGAAATAATATTTCGAGGGTCTCTAACCACATAAATTACGCCAATGGTATTATTTTTATTTGTAAAATCTTTACCTAAAAAATTATAATTTCCATTATGTGTTTTAAATATTGTTAACTTGCCATCGCTATTGATTTTTTCTTGTGCGTTAATCCAATATTGGCTAATTTTTTTTAAATTAGAATAATCATCTGTAAAATCTTTAAAATGAAATCTTTTGGGAAATAGACTAACTTTTCTTAACATATCAAAATTAAATATGCCGTCTTCTGAATATAGTAAGGATGTTATGATTGCCCTAACCCATGTGTTGCCACTTTTCGGATAAGATGCACACCAAATAATCATATAAAAAAATATATATTAAAAATAAATTCTAGCTATACTTAATCCATGACTATTTATGCTCTTTCTTCTGGACCAGGTATAGCTGGAATAGCTGTAGTAAGAGTGTCCGGTAAAGATACATCAAAAGTAATAAAACTTATTACAGGTAAAGATTTGCCAGCTCCAAGAGTAGCTACCCTGCGGAAAATGAACAATATCAACACTAATGAGCTTATAGATGAAGGGCTAATTATATGGTTTCCTGGCCCACAGAGCTACACAGGTGAAGATTTAGTAGAATTTCATGTTCATGGAAGTAGGGCTGTAGTTACTGCCTTACATGCTTCCATTTCTGAGATAGAAAATTGTCGTTTAGCGGAGCCTGGAGAATTCACTAAACGTGCTTTTCAAAATGAAAAAATTAATTTGATAAAAGCAGAAAGTATAGCAGATTTAGTTTCAGCAGAAACCGAAATTCAAAGAAAACAAGCATTAGCAATTATGAATGGAAAATCATCTGACAAATTTGATTCATGGAGAGAAAAACTTTTGAAAATTTTATCCCATATAGAAGCTAAAATTGATTTTCCTGATGAAGATTTGCCAGAAAACATTATATTTGAAATTAAAAAAACTTCTGAACAAGTTTCAAATGAAATTAAAAAAATTCTAGAAGATGAAAAAGTCGGAGAAAGAATTAGAGAAGGATTCAAAATTGCAATAGTTGGACCCTCTAATGCAGGGAAATCTAGTTTGTTAAATTATTTGTCTAAGAGAGATGTTGCTATTGTTTCTGAAATGGCAGGCACCACAAGAGATGTAATTGAAACTCATTTAAATTTAGATGGATACCCAGTAGTATTGTCTGATACTGCTGGAATAAGAGATTCAAAAGATGAAATCGAAAAAAGAGGAATAAAATTAGCTTTAAAAAGAGCGGAAGAAGCAGATTTAAGATTACTTGTTGTAGAGCCAAAAAACCTTGATTTTACTGGTTTTTTAAAAGATTTGTTCGATGAAAATTCAATTTTAGTTATAAACAAATCAGATTTATTACAAAAAAATTTAGATGAACAAATAAAAAAATTGGAACATGTTTTAATATCTATAATTAAAAATTCTAATCTCGATATTTTAATTGATAAAATAAAAAATAAATTAAAAAATAAATTTATCAGTAATGAAGATATTTTAATAACAAGGGAAAGACATAGACAACATCTCAAGCAATGTGTTGATCATTTAAAAAATTTTAGTAAAAAAAACAAAAATGATGATTTTGATAAAGCAGCTGAAGATTTACGGTTAGCTACTCGCCATTTAGGAATGATTGTTGGAAAGGTAGATGTTGAAGAGATATTAGGTAGTATTTTCAACGATTTTTGTATAGGTAAATAAGCAAGATTTTTCAAGGTTTTTGACATTTTTTCTTAATATTTTGTTGGTAAATAAGGCTTTTTTACAAATAATTACTCTGATCTTGCAAATATTTATATCAGCTATAAATTTAAACCATGAAAAAAGATTTATCCTTTGATGTTGTTGTAATTGGTGGGGGGCATGCAGGATGTGAAGCTTCTGCTGCATCTGCAAGATTAGGAATTAATACTGCCCTATTCACTCACAAAATTGATACGATTGGTGAGATGTCTTGTAACCCAGCTATCGGTGGATTAGGAAAAGGACATTTGGTTAGAGAAATAGATGCGCTTGATGGTGTAATGGGAGATGTCGCAGATAAATCTGGAATTCAATTTAGATTATTAAATAGAAGTAGAGGCCCAGCTGTGAGAGGACCAAGAACTCAGTCTGATAGATCATTATATCGTAAATTTATGCAAGAAAAACTTTTAAACTACTGTAATTTAAGTGTTTTTTCTGATCCAGTAATAAGGTTTTTATTTAAAAAAAACACCGTAAATGGGTTTATTACTCAGTCAGGAAGAGAAATCTTTTGTAAGAAATTAATTTTAACAACTGGCACTTTTTTAAACGGTATAATTCATGTTGGAGAAAAACAGACGCCTGCAGGACGTATAAATGAAAAACCTTCAACAGGTTTAAGTGAACAATTAAAAAAATATGATTTTATAATTGGACGATTAAAAACCGGAACACCACCAAGGCTAGATTCACGAACGATTAATTTTAATAAATTAGAAGAACAACATGCGGATGAAGAACCATATTTTTTTTCTTTCTTAACAAAAAAAAATTTAAACAAACAAGTTTCATGTCGCATAACATACACCAATGAAACTGTTCACAAAATTATTTCTAAAAATTTAAATCGAAGTGCAATGTACTCTGGCAACATTAAAGGAGTTGGTCCAAGATATTGTCCTTCAATTGAAGATAAGATAATAAAATTTTCAGATAAGAATCGACATCAGATATTTTTAGAACCCGAAGGTTTAAATGATTATACAATCTATCCAAATGGTATATCAACGTCACTACCAAGTGATGTTCAGCAAGAAATATGTAATAATATCAACGGCTTAGAAAATGTTAGAATATTACAGCCTGGATATGCTATAGAATATGATTATATTGATCCAAGGGAGCTATTTTTAACCTTAGAAACAAAAAAAATTCATAATCTTTATTTAGCTGGCCAGATTAATGGAACTACTGGTTACGAGGAGGCTGCAGCTCAAGGTTTGATAGCGGGTATTAACGCAGCTTTGTCTATAAAAGGATCCGAGCCTTTCATTTTGGATAGATCTGATGCTTATATCGGAGTGATGATTGATGATTTAATTACAAAAGGTGTTGCTGAGCCTTATAGGATGTTTACTTCAAGAGCTGAGTATAGGTTATCTCTCAGAGCAGATAATGCCGATCAAAGATTAACCCAAAAGGGAATAGATTTAGGATTAGTTTCAGAAGAAAGAAGCAATATATTTAAAGATAAATCATTAAAATTGACCAAAATTGATTCCAAAATGAATAAATTATCTATTACTCCATCAAAAGTTTCAAAATTTTTAATTAATATTGCTAAAGATGGTGTTTCTAGAAATGCAAATGAAATCTTAGCACAAAAAGGTGTAAATATGAGTAAAATAAGAGAAATATGGCCTGAAATACCATTCTTTGATAAAGAAATAGATGCTCAAATTGAAATTAATGCACATTATAAAGGTTATTTGAAGAAGCAAAAAGCTGATATTTTAGCTTTTAAAAGAGATGAAAATCTTATTATACCAGATAAAATCAATTATGATTCTTTAAGTGGCCTCTCTAATGAGGTAAAAACAAAATTTAACCAAATAAAGCCCAGAACGATGGGACAGGCGTTAAGAATTGATGGAATAACCCCAGCTGCTGTATATATTTTGTTGTCACATGTTAAAAGAAAGTCTATTAAGCATATAGCTTAATGGATATAAATTTAGATAGCTATCAAATATTAGATAAATTTAACGTTTCACGTGAAACATACCACATACTGGATGAGTTTAGAGAGTTAGTTCTACATAAGAACAAAGAAATTAACCTGATTGGTGCAAAAACTATCAATAATTTTGTAGAAAGGCATATCGTAGATTGTGCACAAGCCATTGATTTTATTGACAAAAATAATAAAACATGTACAGATTTAGGATCTGGAGCCGGGCTCCCAGGGGTAGTACTAGCGATAGTATTAAGAGATAAAAGCATTAATATGAAAATGAATCTTTATGAAAAAAGTTACCACAAAAGCTCCTTTTTAAGACAAGTGGTAAGAAAACTCAAATTAGACGTTCAAATTTTTGAAAAAGATATCTTCAAAGAAGAAAATTTAATTTCGGGAAGTATAATAGCTCGCGCCTTCAAACCTCTTCCAATAATTTTAGAGTTAGTTGAAAAAAGTTTTAAAAATTACACAAATCTAATTGTCTTCATGGGGAAAAATGGAAAGCAATTAATAGAGGATGCTGTTAAGAAGTGTGAATTTGAGTATAAAGAAAAGAAAAGCTTAACGAGCAATGATTCATTTTTAATAAATATAAAAAACATAAAAAAAAAATGAGTAAAACTGAAATTTTATCCATCATAAACCAAAAGGGAGGAGTTGGAAAAACGACAACTACAATAAATTTAGCAGCAGGTTTGGCTCTAAAAAATAAAAAAATTTTAGTTATTGATTTAGATCCACAAGCTAACGCAACAACAGGTTTAGGATTATTAAATTCTGAAAATGCAGATGAAACAATTTATGGGGTATTAAATGGTACAAAAAAAATTTTTGAAGTTATAAAAAAAACGCAATTTCAAAATTTGGATTTAGTATCTTCAAATGTTGATCTTTCTGGCCTTGAAGTAGAAACAGCTAATGATAGCAGAAAAGCCTTTATTCTAAAGGAGCAAATAATGGCTTATTTAAAGGTTTTTAGTGATAAATATGAATATGTATTCATAGACTGTCCACCATCTCTCAGCCTTTTGACGGTCATGGCTTTGGTAGCTTCTCATTCATTAGTTGTTCCTCTTCAAACTGAATTTTTTGCTCTTGAAGGTCTAACTCAACTTATGAAAACAATCGATAGAATTAAAATTAACTTAAATAATGAATTAAAAATTAAAGGAATACTTTTAACGATGTACGATAAAAGAAATAAACTATCCTCGCAGGTAGAAAAAGAAGCGAGGGATTATTTTAAAGACAAAGTATATTCCACAGTAATACCTAGAAATGTAAGACTTTCTGAAGCTCCTTCACATGGATTACCTGTTTTAATTTATGATAAATCATGCCCAGGTAGTAAATCTTATTTTAATTTAACTGAAGAATTTTTAAGCAAACAAGAAACTTACGAAAGTGCAGCTTAATGGATACGTTTAAAATAAAGAAAGGATTGGGCAGAGGACTATCTTCTTTAATTGGGGACACAAAGGTTAATACCAATATCAACAAATTAGCCATTACAGATTTAGTAAGAAATAAATTACAGCCTAGAAAAAATTTTGATAAAGAAAATTTAGAAGGCTTAACAAACTCAATAAGAGAAAGAGGAATAATTCAGCCTATTATAGTTAGAGAATCAGAGAATAATAAAAACAAATATGAAATTATTACAGGTGAAAGAAGATGGATTGCAGCTCAAAATGCTGGTCTTCATGATGTACCTGTCGTAATTGCAGAAGCAAATGATCTTAAATCATTAGAATTTGCAATTGTTGAAAATGTTCAAAGACACGATTTAAATCCTATAGAGGAAGCAAATGGTTATCAAAAATTAATTGGTCAGTTTAAATATGATCATGAAAAAGTTGCCAAATTTATAGGTAAAAGCAGGAGCCATATTTCTAATTGTTTAAGACTTTTAACTTTACCAAAAGAAGTAATAGAGCTAATTGAAACAAATAAATTATCCCAGGGTCATGCAAAAGTTTTAGTTGGATTAGAAAATGCACTTTTTGTTGCTAAAAAAATTGTTGAAAAAAAGTTATCAGTCAGACAGGCTGAAAATTTAGTCAGGGTATTTAAGACAAAAAAAGTACCAAAATACATTTCGAAGGATCCAAATTTAATACAACTAGAATCTTCATTAAAGGATAAAACTGGACTGAATATTTTTATTAAAAATAAAAGAAATAATACAGGCTCAATATCTTTTGAATATAAGGCTCTTGATCAGTTGCATAGAATTATAGAAGTAATTAAATCTAATTATTAGATTTGTTTGTCTGATTTATGATAAAATCAGACAAGATATTAAGGGAATTTGCAGAGTTTTTTTTAATCAATATTTCGATTTCATTAATATTTCCAATCATATTATTAATTTTTTCTAATGGCCAATGGTTCATTTGTTGCTTAACAATTTCTTTATCTTTCCAAAAAATATGAGGTTTAAAATTTGTTATAACCTGTTCAATACTTTTATTTTTTTTAACTTCTTCTTGTAATTTAAGTAATCTTTTGGTCTTGGTTAAAAGTGTTCTTACAATTAAGATGCAATCTTCATTTGAATAATTATTTTCATTTAATATATTTGCAGTTTTTTTTATATTTTTAGCAAGACAATTATCTGTAAGCTCTGATGCATTATAGTTCCCAGCAAGGTTGCTAAGTTTTAAAATATCTTCTGTACTAATTTTCTTTCTTGACATTGCAAAATTTTCTACTTTTTTTAATTCATTATTCAAATTTTCTCTATCACCTTTACATCTTTCAACTACCAAATTAATTGTTTCTTGAGATATAGATATTTTTTTTTCTCTGAAAAAATTAACCGCTATGTTACCTAATGTTTGGTTGGTATCTGCATAAAAAGCTATACAAATAGTATCTTTGTTTTTTTCGAAATAGTTTCTTAATTTTGATTTTTTTTCGAGAACACTAGCTGATAAAATTATTTTTGTATCATTAATTTTTTTTAGAAATATTTCTTCAATAATATCTTTAATTTTATCAGTAACTCTTGAAATTATGATGAGTTTTTCATTTTCAAAAAATGATTTTGATAAAATACTATTAAAAAATTCATTTTTTTTTTCTAATACCTCTTTTTCATCATACTTATATGTTTGATTTTGATAGAGTTGTTCAAATTTATTTTTTATGATTTCATTTTTGTAACCTTCATTTTCTCCGTAAAAAAGATAAAAATTATATTTTTTTAAATTAATTTTATTTATTTCAAATGCTTTTTGTATCATTTTATAGAATATAGGTATTCAATTAAATCTTTAGATAATTTAGATGTTAGATTTTTTTGTATATTTTCCTCATATTGCTTTAATTCAAATTTGCTTGATTTATTTTTGTATTCAAAACCTTCTTCAAAAATTGTTTTACTTTTTAGTTTGTCAGCTTCGATTACATCTACATTAATTACTATTTTTGTATAAAATATTTCTGGATTTCCTTTTTTATTTTTTGAGGTGATTGTTTTTATAATACTTGAATTTATTACCAATTCATATTTTATTGGTTTTTCTTTAATATTTACATAATTTACTAAATTATTTTTTAAACTTTGATTAATAATATTCTCACCCGAAAAACCAATACTTGTTATTGTAAAATTATATTTATTCTCAAGTTTTTTTTTTGAATATATCGGTTCAAAACCACAACTAAATAATAAGAAGAAAGTTAATATACTTATAATTTTTTTTATTTTCATTCTTTAATAATTAGATTTAACAGCTTATCTTTAATAAAAATACTTTTAATATCTTTTTTGTTATTTAAAAATTTATTAATTTTTACATCTTCTTTAACAATTTTCGTTAAAGATTTTTCCGTTATTCCTTTTTTACAATTAATGATTGATCTTTTTTTTCCATTTATTTGAATTACAATATTTGTATCTTCACTTATTAGAAATTTTTTATCTGCAACTGGCCATTCTATTTTAGAATTAATTTTTAAGTCTTCTAAACATTCTGATGAAAAATGTGGGATAAGAGGCATCATTAAATATAGAATTTTATTATAATTTGTTAATAAATCATCTTTTTTTAAAGACTGCTTTATTTCTTTAATCAAAAAATTATATGTTTCATATAAATTTGCTACAATTCCATTATAATGAAATTTTTCTAAGTTATTTGTAATCTTATCAATTAATTGATTTGTAAATTTTGAAATATTTTTTATTTGATTATTTACATCATTTTGGTTATTGATTTTTTCTTTGATTCCTTGATGAAGGAGCCATAATTTTTGTAAAAATTTATATGAGGCTCTTATCCCTTGTTCAGACCATTGAACATCTTTTTCTGGTGGGCTATCTGAAAGTATAAACAATCTTACAGCATCAGCACCATAATTATTAATTATATCTTCAGGATCTATAGTATTTTTTTTAGATTTTGACATTGATTCCGAAGGACCCACAGTAACTTTTTGTGTTGGATTTTTTTTAACAAAATAATTTTTTCTACCATCTGTTGTAACTTCATTAGGACTAAGCCAATTATTGTTTTGATCTTTATAAGTTTCATGACAAACCATTCCTTGTGTGAATAATCCGTCAAATGGTTCGTTTATATTAAAATCTATATTTTTATAGTTTATAGCTTGCATAAAAAATCTAGAATAAAGTAGGTGCAATATTGCATGTTCAACTCCACCTATATATTGATCAACTGGCATCCAATAGTTAATTTCATCTTTATCAAATCCGTAATTTATATTTTTTGGAGAACAAAATCTCAAAAAGTACCATGAAGAATCTACAAATGTATCCAAGGTATCAGTTTCTCTAACACATTTTTTTCCATAAATAGTTACACTTTTCCACTGAGATTGATGGTCTAGTGGATTTCCTTTAGTAGCTAAATTGATATTTTCCGGCAATTTTACAGGCAAATCTTTTTTTGGGATTTTAACAATCTGATTGTTTTCATCGTAAGCAATAGGAATAGGACAACCCCAATATCGTTGTCTAGAAACACCCCAATCTTTAAGTCTAAAGTTAATTTTTTTCTTACCAATTTTTTTTTCTTCTAAAATTTCAATTGTCTTCGTAATTGATTCATCTGGAACTTTAAGGTCATTTAAAAATTTGGAGTTAAAAATAATACCGGGACCATTATATGCTTCATTTTTAATAACAAAATTTTCATCATTTTTTATTGGTTTGACAACTGGAACGACTTTTAAGTTATATTTTTTTGCAAAGTCCAAGTCTCTTTGATCGTGAGCAGGACATCCAAAAACTGCTCCAAATCCATAATCCATTAAAACAAAATTTGCAAAATAAACTGGCACCTTCATACTTCCATCAAGAGGATTAACAGCCAATAAATTTGTTTTAAAACCAATTTTTTCAGCTTGGGCAATTGCTTCTTCCGTTGTTCCAGTTTTTGAACATTGATCTCTAAATTTTATAAAATCACTATTACTTTCATAATGTTTTGCAATTGGATGATCAACAGAAACGGCAAGAAATGAAAAGCCAAACAATGTATCAGGACGTGTTGTAAAACATTTGATTGTTTTAATTGGAAGTTTGCCTTCAATTTTAAAATCAATTTCACATCCTAATGATTTTCCAATCCAATTTTTTTGCATGACCTTTACTTTGTTTGGCCATTTGTCAAGTTTATCAAGGCCCTCTAGTAATTGTTCTGAAAATTTTGAAATATTAAAAAACCATTGGTTAAGTTTTTTTCTTTCAACAGTAGCTCCAGATCTCCAACCTTTTCCGTCAATTACTTGTTCATTTGCTAATACCGTTTGGTCTATTGGATCCCAGTTTACATAATTTTCTTTTCTGTAAACTAGACCTTTTTCATATAGTTCAAGAAAAAAAAATTGCTGATGTTTATAATATTCAGGGGAACAAGTTGAAATTTCTCTATCCCAATCCAAAGATAGACCTAGTTCTTTTAACTGATTTTTCATTGTTGAGATATTCTTTTCCGTCCAAGTTTTTGGATCTAAATTATTTTCTCTTGCAGCATTTTCAGCTGGCATACCAAAAGAATCCCAACCCATAGGATGAAGCACATTATATCCTTGCATTGATTTATAACGAGCCAATACATCTCCAATGGTGTAATTTCTTATATGGCCCATATGAATTTTACCAGATGGGTAGGGAAACATTTCTAAACAATAGAATTTTTTTTTATTTTTATCTATTTTTGATTTGTAATTTTTATTTTTATCCCAAAGATTTTGCCATTTTTTTTCAACAACTTTAAAATTGTATCTTTCCATTTTTTAAAAAAATTTGATTTTATTTAGGATACAACTTTTCCTATAGTTTTGCTAAATTAATCATTAGTATTTGGCAGGTTCTTGTCTACCAGGTCCAGTTGATGAATAATTTTTTTGACCTTCACTTATTTCGCTGTCTT
>Ga0209554_1002438_pt1 | contig 12814 bp, 12 predicted proteins | sample MarorgKNORR_S2LV_5_FD_188221 | JGI IMG/M metagenome (GOLD analysis project Ga0209554, IMG submission 188221) | Marine microbial communities from the Southern Atlantic Ocean, analyzing organic carbon cycling - Bottom_A/KNORR_S2/LV (SPAdes) (version 2) | ecosystem: Environmental > Aquatic > Marine... | reverse complement strand
AAATTTAAAACTTATTAAAAAATTATCTGTATCACTATTTCTGGCCGCTATTATTTTTATTGGCTGTCAGGCTGTGGTGGAAGATTTAACAGGCCCCAGTAGTTTGGGAAATATATTAGGCATCCAGGGCTTGTTTGGTGGTGCTGGAATTAAAAATGATGGTGCAAGTCAGGCAACCATTCGGGTTGAAGTGTTTACCACACAAAATATTCCAACGGTGGGTGCAGTGGTGGCTTTAACGACTACATTAGGAACGCTTGGAGCTGCATCGGTGACCACGGATGCTTCTGGAACAGCAACCACAACTCTTACTTCCGGACCGACAGTGGGAATTGCATTCATAACGGCTACGGTTGATAATGTCAGCGCAACGACATCGGTACCTATAATTAAATTTTAATAAAATAAATATATTATGAGACAGCAACTAAATAATATTATTAGCAAAAATAGAAAAATGAGGAAGGAGGGACTCCTTTTTTTTCTATTGGCTATTGGTTTAATTGTGGCCTGTGAAGGTGCTTTGGAAGATGGAAACCCATTTGGGCCTTCGAATTCCAGTATCGTGATTAACCCGTCCAGCCCAAAGGTAAATAAAGGGGGAACTTTAACTTTTGCCGCCTTTGGTGGAACTCTTCCTTTATCGTGGAGTCATTCTAATGTAACGATAGGGACCATTGATGCAGGCACAGGTGTGTTTACATCGAATCCGGCGGCTCCTCAGATAGCAGGAATTTCTACAGTAACCGTGGTAGATGCTGTAGGTGATTCTGATACCGCAACGATTCAAGTGTTGCCGAATCCTCTTGGGGTATCTCCCTCCGTGCCGAGTCAAACGGGTGCCGGAACGGAAATTTTTACCATCACGGGTGGTTCTGGTATAGGTCTGATAGCTTCCGGCAGTGGCCAATCCTCTGTGACTCTGACAATTACTACGACCGCAACAACAGTTTCAGTTGGATTTACAGCAGCCGCCTCAACTGAAACTATAACTATAACCATTACAGATACGCTAACTGGAGATGTGGGAACGGCTATTTTGACATTGGCTCCCTAGTAATAATAAGAATTGAGGAAAGTATGTTCAAGAATAAATTCACTATTAATTTCTTTGCGGGGCTGGCTTTAATATTTTTTCTTTTAAGCTCGGCCGAAGCTGCAAGAATCAAAGATTTGTCAGGTATCAAAGGTGTGCGAAGCAATCAATTGATTGGTTTGGGACTGGTAATTGGTCTGACAGGCACCGGTGACAGTGCTACCAACGTATTCTTCTCGATTCAAACTATTGTCAGTATGCTGAAGAAGATGGGCGTTACGGTTCCCACTGTGGAAATCGATCAGTTGAAATTTAAAAATATTGCAACGGTTATTGTGACGGCCAGCCTTCCTCCTTTTGCAAGGCAAGGGGATAAGATAGATGTAACGGTTTCTTCCCTGGGTGATGCTAAAAGTCTTCAAGGTGGAACACTACTAATGACTCTTCTGAAAGGTCCGGATAGTAAAACATATGCTGTGGCTCAAGGGCCGTTATCCATAGGTGGTTTTTCGGTTTCAGGCGGCGGTCGCGGTGTTCAGAAAAATCATCTAACCGTAGGTCGAATTGCAGATGGCGCATTGATCGAAAAAGAAATCAAATATAATTTTAATGGTAAGAGCGAAATCATTCTTGCCTTGAAAGAAACGGATTTTACAACTGCCAGCAGAATCGCAAAAGCTATCAATAATAGTCTAAAGGATGAAGTGGCATCTATGATTGATGGTCGTACGGTTCGGGTGAAAGTCCCCGAATTTTATAAAAACAATACTTCCAGCTTTGTTACCAAAATTGAGAGTCTGGAAGTGGCTCCGGATTCTGAAGCTAAAGTTATTATTGATGAGCGCACCGGAACGGTAGTGATGGGAGAAAATGTAAGGATTTCGGCAGTTGCAGTTGCTCATGGTTCATTATTCGTGCAAATAAAAGAAGAGCCGATCGTTTCTCAGCCCCCCTCCTTTGCCCCGGAAAGTGCCGAAACAGTTGTTTTGCCTAGAACTCGAATTTCTGTTGGCGAAGGTCAGGATAAACTTATAGTGATTCCTAAAAGTGTATCGCTGGGTGACGTGGTCCAAGGGCTTAATTCCATAGGCGTAACTCCCAGGGATTTAATTGCCATTCTCCAGGCGATCAAGGCTTCGGGTGCTCTCCACGCTCGACTTGAACTTATCTAGTCTCATGAGGAAAAAGGGAAAATTTTTCCTCCCCGAAGTTTTACCCACCCTGTTTATTTCACCACCCCTATTTAGACTGAAGATAAACCCCTTTATTTATAATAGGTTATGGTTAAAATTGGGTTTGTAAGGCAAATAGTATGGTTTGGTATGGTGTTTGCAAATTAATTTAATAACGAGGATTAATAATGGGACCAATTCAACCGGCGCAGATACAAAAAAATTTGTTTTCCCAGATGGCTGAAAAGAATGTCGAACGTTTACGCAATCAATCTGAATTTGGAAAACTGGACTCTGAAAAAGACGTTGAAAAAGTTTCCCGTGATTTCGAATCTATTTTCTTAAATAAACTTTTGGCATCCATGCGGAAAACCGTACCGAAATCTGGATTGCTGGAGAGTTTTGCATCGGATATGTTTCAGTCAATGATGGATGAAGAAATGGCCAAAGAAATGGCGAAGGATAAAGGAATGGGTATGGGAGAAATGATTTACAACGATTTAAATCAAATCAATCGTATTCGTCGTGGGGAAACCATTACTTCAACTTATACGGCTTTACAAACTGATCCGGTAGCGTCAGGAATAAAGCTTCCTAGCCCTTCCACTTCAGGAATAAAAATGCCTGATCCCATAGGGACGGGAATAAAACTGCCAGACACAACATCAGGAATAAAATTGAGGTAATGATATATGAAAAAACTATATAAGAACCTTCAGGATTTATTGGAACAAAAAATTGGTTTATACGAAAAATTCATTCAATTATTGAATGAAGAGTGGAAATGTGTGGCCGAATATTCCTACGATAATTTGCAGGCAATTATCGCTAAAAAAGACGATCAGGTCATGCAAATGCAGGCCTTGGAAAATAGCCGATCAAGCTTAATGAAAAAAATTGCGACGAGCCTGAAAGTGGAGCAGTCTGGATTAACCTTAAAAAAACTAATTCAGTTTAAAGATAACCCCTATCGCATAAATTTATCAAAGTGCAGGAAAAATTTACTTTCAAATATTCAAAAGATAAATATTTTAAGCGCAAAAATAAAAGCTCTGATGGATCATTCGGCACTTTCTTTAAAGAAATCGTTGGCATTTATCCACTCGGAAGGGGAAAAAGCGTTTTCCCCCTATGAGGCCAATGGTCAGGTAAGGGAAGGCAGAATGCAGAGCAGGATGGTTAGTGTTGATGTTTGACTTTATGTTTATAAAAGGTTTCTGATTTATGGGTATTTTCGGCATATTAAATACGGCCAAAGTGGGTTTGCTGGCGCAACAATTGGCAATTGAAGTTACAGGTAATAATATTGCCAATGTTCAGACGGAGGGCTACTCTCGTCAGGAGATTAACTTTGAAGCATTGAACCCTAGAAGTTTTAATTTGGGCCAGCTTGGAACAGGTGTGCGAGTTGTAGGTGTAGAAAGATCGCATGATAAGTTTTTGTTTTCTCAAATTCTAGGCGAAGGAGAAACTTTAGGCCAGTATGGAGTTCGCAAAGATGTTTTTGAGCAATTGGAAATTCTTTTCAGTGAAACAAATGGTCAAAGCCTGAATCAGGGATTGGGAAATTTCTTTTCAAGTTTGCAGGACCTTTCTTCAAACCCGGTTGGATTGCCTGAAAGATCAAGCTTGCTCGCGGAAGCACAAAACCTTGCGTCGGTATTTAATAACCTGGGCGAATCTCTTTTTCAGATTCAGAGAAATCTGGATGCATCGATCTCGGTTGAAGTGGAAAGGATTAACAGTCTTACTTCAGAAATCGCAGAACTTAACCAGGCAATTCATGCCAATGAACCCGTTGCTTTTACTGCAAATGATTTAAGAGATAGAAGAGACCAAAGAGTGAAAGAACTTTCTGAGTTAATCGATCTGAACTTCGTCGATGAAATGGATGGGCAGATTAGTCTTACCTTAGCTAATGGAACGCCGCTTGTACTACAGTCGACCGCTTTCACTTTGAGTACTCAGTTAAATGGAAATAATAAGGGCTTTCAGGATATCGTAGTTTTGGGTCTGAGTGGATCCAGCACTAACGTGACTTCTCTCGTAACCGGAGGTTCCTTAAAAGGACTTATCGATATGCGTGATACGGAAGTCCCGGCTATTAAAGATAAACTGGACCGTCTCGCTGCAGGTTTTATCCAGGATTTTAATAATATTCACCAACAGGGTTTTGGTATAGATGGTACGACAGGAAATAATTTTTTTACAGTACCTTCAGTGAATGTGGAGAACAATATTAATAATACAGGTTCTGCAAGTTTCACTGCAACGAATGGCAACCCATCTACAATTTCTATTGATAAGTTTGAGATCACCATTACAGGTGCGAGCTCTTTTACTTTAAATAATCTCACCACGGGTGTGAATGAGGGATCATTTAATTTTACTCCAGGGTCTATTTTTAATCTTGCAGGGGGATTTGCAATAACGATTTCGGGGTCGCCAGCGGTGGGAGACCGGTTTAAACTTTCGGTCTCTGAAGATGCTGCTCAAACTTTTACTATTTCAAACGAAGTTGCATCCAATTCTAATAAAATTGCTGCCGGACTAAATTCAAGCTCAGATGGAGAAAATGCTATAGAGTTAATAGGTTTGCAGTCGCGATTATCGTTTAACAGTGTGACCCATGATTCAAACGGCTCAGGAGCCTTTACGTTCGATGAGTTTTATGGCTCGATCGTGAGTGATTTGGGAATCCAGTCATTTTCCACGCGAGCAACTTTTTCGCAACAGGAAGGAATTTTGTTGCAGTTAAATACCCGCCGAGAAAGTATATCCGGTGTTTCGATAGATGAAGAGTTTATTAACATGATCAAGTTCCAACAGGCATACAATGCTTCCGCCCGATTAATAGGGATTGTTGATGAACTTCTTGATACGGTCATCTCGCAAGTTTAATAAATCGAATAATATTTAGTTATCAGGGAAAACTAAAATGGTCACTCGTATAACCAGTCAGGCGCAGCAGGCAAATTCTCTCCAGAATATTTTCCGCATAACGGAACAACTATTCAGGGCTCAGCAGGAAATCGCAACGGGAAAACGGATTAATCGTCCCTCAGATGACCCTGCGGGCATTCGAGATGCTCTGCTTTTGCGAACAGGTGTCAGGCAGGCCAATCAATTCATCAGAAATATTGATAACAATCGTATTTTTATTCAGTCGGGGGATACCTCATTACAATCGATTAATTTGAATTTGATTCGGGCAAAGGAACTGGCAGTGAGTGGATTGGGTGGAGCCTCTACTGCAGAAACCCGCGGTTTCGCAGCCTTAGAATTGGACCAGATTATTTCTCAAGTATTTGAGACTGCAAATACAAAAGTAAAAAATCAGTTTATTTTTTCAGGAACAAACTTCAGGGTTCAACCTTTTAGCTCAGAAGCATCCGGTGCTGTTTATCTGGGTAACTCTGAAAGTTTTAAGATTGGGGTTGCAAATAATATCAATGTGGATTTTAGTATCCCCGGATCGCAAGTTTTGGCAACAGACCTTAATCCCCGGCTAACAACAAATACTCCGCTGTCGGCTTTAAATGGAGGGATTGGAATAACGCCAGGTGTAATTTCTATTTCGGACAGGTCGGGAAATACAGCATCTATTACAGTAAGCTCAGGAGATACTGTTGGGAATTTAATTTCGAGAATTAATGGTGCGGGTGTGAACGTAACTGCGTCTATAAATTCAGCTGGAAACGGTTTGCAACTTGTAGACAATAGTACAATTATAACCCAGGCCATGACGGTTTCGGAAGTTTCCGGGGGCAGCACAGCAGCGGATTTGGGTATTTTAGGTAAAAGGGACGGAACGCTTTCTGGCTCTGATCTAAACCCAAGTATGACAACCGCTACCCTTATCTCAGATCTTGAGGGTGGCAATGGTTTGACTTTAAATGATATCAATATTGTCAATGGCACTGCATCAGGTGCAGTGACCTTAACATCAGCCAGTACCTTGGGTGATGTGATAAATTTAATCAACAATGCAGGGTTAAATGTTACGGCATCTATAAACAGCACAGGAAACTCTTTGCAGATTACGTCAAATGCTTCCACTACAGTGGCAGTGGTAAGAAATATCGGAACGGATGAAACAGCAGAAACCCTGGGGTTGGGCGGAGGAAGAAATATTTTTACTACGCTATTTAAACTCAGGGACGCGTTTCAAAAAGATGATACGTTTGCAATCCTGGCCTCTCTGGACAGTCTCGATTCGAGTTTGACATCTATCAATAACTCGAGAGCAATAATTGGTGCGACCTTATCGCGTGTAGATAAAACCGATTTTGTTCTTGAACAGCAAATCGTTGATCGTTCTGCACAACTATCAAATATCGAAGATGCAGATATTATAAAGAGCGCCTCAGATTTGGCTAACTTGCAATTCGCTTTGCAAGCAACATTAGGTGCCACGGCACAGATTTTACAACCTACCTTACTAGATTTTCTTCGTTGAAAATTTTTGATTCCTGATTAGGAATGAACTGGCAGATTGATGGTTACGGTGGTTCCCTCACCTACCTTGCTCTCCAATTCCGGAAGTCCTCCATGTCTTTCAATTATAGAATAAGAAATAGATAGCCCCAGCCCGGTGCCTTTTTCTTCAGGTTTAGTTGTGAAAAAGGGTTCAAAAACCTTTGCGAGATTCTCTTTTTCTATTCCAATTCCGGTATCAATAAATTTAACACGCAGAAAATCTTTAGAAATTCGGGTAGGGTTTTCATCGGTGAGGCCTGGCTGCAAGTTTGAATCCCTTTTATATTCTTCCAGGGACAGAGTTAATGTTCCGCCTTTGTTCATGGTATGTTTAGCATTGTTCAAAAGGTTAAGAAAAACCTGACGTATGCCATCGGTATCGATCATCACCATTGTGGATGTTGATTCGAAGTCACGCAAAATTTCAATTCCTCCCAGCCGCATATCTTTTTGCACAAGAACCAGAACCGATTCCAGTTCCTTCACAATATTAGACCTTTTAAGCTCCATATTCCCTTTGCGAGAGAACTTTAACAGCCCTGTTATAATTTTTGTAATACGTTCGATTTCTTCCATGACAGAATTTAAATCTAAAGTTAATGGCCCGTCTGTTTTGCGTTCTAGTAAAAGGGATTGCGTGTGCCCCGAAATAATGTTCAGGGGATTTAAAATTTCATGACAAACCCCGGCAACCAGTCGACCTATTCCTGCAAGTTTCTCAGATATGATTATTTTCTGCTGGGCGGTTTCGAGTTTTGTGATAGAAGTTTGCAGTTCTTCGTAGGCTTTGGCTAGCTGGACATGAGATTTTTGCAGTTCTTCTTCTGTTTGCCTTCTTAGTTCAGCTTCTTTATGAAGCCCTAATACATAGCGGATAGAATTGGTAACCGATTCAATAGAAAGGTTTCTCTTGGTCAGGTAATCTGTTGCCCCTGCTTTCATAGCTTCAACGGCTACTTCCTGGTCGCCCTGACCGGTAAACAGGATTATGGGGATATTGCAGTTCTGGCTTCTAAAAGAACGAACCAATTCAATTCCATTTGTTTTCCCAAGCCGATAATCAAACATGGCCAGATCAAAGTCGAAGAGGTTTATCTGATTAAGGTTTTTTTCTCTGGAAGAGAAATGCTCAATATGTGGGACAGGGTTGCCCAAGCCTTCAATTAAAATATCTTTAATATAAAAGGCGTCATCTTCATCATCTTCAATTAACAGAATGTTTAAAGATTCTTTTTTCATGTTTAAGAATAATTACGAAGGGAGCTTTACGGTGTGTATCCAGTACTTAAAAAAATATTCCATCATAGAACTAAAGTCGGCATACTTAAAGGGTTTCTGGATAAACGAATTTGCACCCAAATCGTAAACTTTTTGCACATCTGCCTTAGCTTGTGATGTGGTAAGAATTATTACGGGTATATTTTTAAACTTTGGATGAGATTTTATTTCCTCAAGAGCCTCTCGTCCGTCCTTTTTGGGCATGTTTAGATCGAGAAGAATTATGTTGGGAATCCTTTTGCTGCCATCCTCCAGTCCGATGGTGGAGTTTAGGAAGTCAATAAGTTCTTCACCATCTCTAACCCAATTTACCTGGCATTTGTTTTGTGAAGAATTTATTGCATCAGTGATAAGGATATAGTCATCTTCATCGTCTTCTGCGATTAGAAGGTTGAATAAGCTATCACTGTCGCTCATTTTTAAATCCCATGACTACCTTTAAATTTATATAAATTATAAATTTTCCTGCTCTGATCGGGCTTTTACTTCTTTGATAAACTTTTCTCGATCCAACCGCAATTTTTCTTTAAACTTTTCGATACCCCCATATTCTTTTTTATAGAAATCGCGAATTTCATCGATGGTCTTTGTTGCATCACCGGCATCTCCTACCAGGCATCGTTTATTTTTGTCGCATGTCCAAATCGGAAAATCTTTTTCCACTTCCAATCGCAAATCTTCGGGAATATTTTCCCGATGCGGTAAACTGGCATAATTTGCGTCGGTTCTTTCTTCGATCCGGTCAATTTCCTTGACCAGATCATCGATGCATTCGCCATTCCAATCGCCGATATGTTCATCCCCATCTGCTGAAAAGATCTTATTTTTCAGAATGGGGTCAACCTTAATTTTATCAAGAGAAAAACGTCTGCCAATTTCAGTCATAACTATGGAGCCCAATTTAGAGGTTTAATCAACTTAAAATCAAATTTTTAAAAGTTTATTATATTACTTTTTGCCAGTTTTCAGAGCTAAAAAATTGCAAAGCCGTGACTTAATACGCTCCATTTTATTGATAATATAGGTTCGGAAATTATACTTGTTGATCAATTTTTTCGGTTTTGGCTAAGAGTTGCAGGGTCAGGACCAAAGGCCCGGAGAACTGTGGATAAACTGCTTAAAATATTGATAATCGATGATGACAGATCTTTTCGCAAGATTGTAACCCGAATGATGGGGCGTGCGGGTTTGACGGTTGAAGTTACCGAGGCCAGCAACTGCGCCGAAGGGGTGGAGGAGCTTAATCAAAATGTTTTTGATTGCGCTCTTTTGGATTATCAGTTACCAGATGCGAATGGAATTCATCTTTTGCAGGAAGTTCTGCATTTTGGCGGGACCCGTACTCCAATAATTTTTGTTACCGGTAAAGGCGATGGCACGATTGCCGCACAAGCTCTTAAAACAGGAGCGTTGGATTATATTCCTAAAGAAAAATTGTCCCCAGAACTATTATCCCAATGTATCCACAATGTGATCAAAGTTCACGATCTGGAATTGCGGGCTAATCAAGCTGAGTATTTATTGGTAGAGACCGAAAGACAATATAAACGTATTGTAGAAACAATTTCAGAAATCATTTTCCAATTGGATCCCGCAAGAAATATATCTTTTATCAACTCATCTTGCCGTTCACTTGGGTTTGAGCCCGAGGAATTAATTGGGAAACCGCTAGATACAATTATATTTAATGGGAATGATCAATTGTCAAAAATCGCAACCAACAGAACAGGAAAGCGGGCAACATTTAATTTTGAAGTCAGGTTTAAGATGAAAAAGGGCTCCCCTCTGTGGACTGAACCAGGATTCTTTCCAGGCCAGATCGATTCATATGGATTATGGGATGTGTCGGAAGAGCTGGTTTCTATTAAGGATATCGACAAAGAATTTCCCTCTGCCTGGGAAGATTTATCCGGTAAATTTATAGACTCTCCTGCAAAAGAATTTCCTCCGGAAAATTAAATAGCCATATTTTTTTTAGTATTCAGTTGATCTTGCCTCATATAATGTGGTAATTCTTTACTCAGAAATTAAATAACCCTTGTAAAGGAGTTCAGGATGACACACGATCAAATTGTTTCTGCTTACGAAACTTATCTTGCAGAAAGTGAGAGTTTTGAAACAAAAAATATTAAAGCCGCAGCGGCGCGGGCAAGAAAAGCTTTGGGCGAATTGCAAAAACTGGCAAAAGTTCGAAGAGCAGAAATTCAGGAAAGAAAAGTTAATATGTAGTTCATCCACCTACCAAGCCCCCTCCCTCTCGAGAGGGGCAATAGGTCAATACCCCAAATGCTAAGAGATTGTTTTGAGCTTTCTACTGTAGGTTCGTTATCAAAGCCCCCCACAGCTAGTGGTGGCGGTTCTGCAAAAAAGGTCGAACCAAAACCAAGGTTTGTGCGGCGAAGGTAATCTCGCCCCACGCGGAGTGGTGGAGGCGGGGGGAATCGAACCCCCGTCCGAAAGGTTTTAGTCAAAGGCGTCTACATGCTTATCTTCTGATTTGAATCTCATCTCGACTAACTCCCAGAAGCAGGATTAGGTCGAAACCAGTTCCTAAAAATCTCATCCCATTCACCCGGAACATGTAAACAGAACCAGTTCGCTGAATGACGTCCGACCCGCTTCCCGCGAACATGGATGCGGCGGACGGTAACCGTTTAAATTAAGCGGCTACAGCTACTTCATAATCGTTAGCGATTATAGATAAGCCGTTTTTTAACGGGCCAACGGCATCCCGCACATGCAACCCTTGCTTCAGCTCTCCCGTCGAAACCGGATCGCCCCCCAATACATATTGGAATATTGTTCTACTTCTATAATATAGTAATAATGTTAAGGTTTCAATGGCTAGCCAAAGGCAGCCTCTGTTAAAATCTGGCCTGAGTTATGATCCCAAACTCTTGAATTTCCCGAATTCTTTCTTATCATTATGGACAGACCTGCAAAAAAACTCACGATTTTATCCCTGCAATACCATTGCTATCCAGATGAAGTTGGCGGTGCATGGGGTCTGACCTATGAAATCAACAAACGTCTGGTGGCAAGGGGCCATAAAGTTCATCAGATAACCTGTAAATCCGTAGAAACCCAGTCATCCCAGGAAGTAATCGATGGAATTCAATATCACCGCGTTACGCTCCGGGAAAGCAAGGGCATGTTATCCCTTTGGAATGCCATCAGGAAAAAGGTGAAAACCATATTAAAGCTTGAGTCCGTGCATCTTATCCATATTCATAATCCACTCATCGGATTTCTCACCCTGCTACAACCCAGCTTGTGGAAGGTGCCTAAGGTTTATCATTTCCATAGTTCCTGGTTCGATGAAGAACGGATAAATACTGTCGGACAGGGCCGAATGTCTTTGAGCCTAAAACTTCGTTTGGAAATGATTCGGGTTATGGAATGGGTGTGCTACAAATTTTCAGAGACCATCCTATTTTTAAGTGAATACTCAAAAAACCGTTTTAAAGAATATTATTCCCTGTCAAAACCTGAGCTGGTAATAATACCCGGCGGCGTGGATTTAAAAAACTTTCATCCTTTAGAGCCCGAAGAAAATATCGATACCCTTCGAGAAAAGTTGAACCTCGACAAAAATGTGCCGTTAATATTAACAGTGCGCCGGCTGGAAGAAAGAATGGGACTGGAAAATCTAATATTGGCTGTTAAAATTCTTCGTAATAAAAACCCTGATAAAAATTTTCAACTTATCATGGTGGGAAAAGGAAGTTTGCTGAATAGGCTAGAAGATTTGATAGCAGAAAAAAACCTGTCCGATACTATTCACCTTACGGGCCTGGTCTCCCGAGAGGACTTGCCGCTTTATTTCAGAGCCGCCGATTTATTTGTTCTTGCCACAACCGCTATTGAAGGGTTCGGCTTGGTAACAGCAGAAGCCTTCGCAAGTGGCCTGCCAGTTATGGGAACACCTGTTGGAGCGACAAAAGAAATTTTATCTCTTGTGGATCAAAACCTGATCTTTGAAGGAACGTCACCTGAGTCCTTGGCAAAAGGCATGCAGCATTTTCTGGGCAATCCAAAATATTATTCTCAATTGAATCCCAAATGCAGAGAGACAGCTGAAAGATATTATTCATGGGAAAAGGTGACAGATCAAACGGAAGAAGAATTTATAAAAAGTGTTTGCGGTAATACCTCTTTATGAACTTAAAATTTCCAAAATTGTTTTTGTCTTTATTGATTGTATTGGTCTATGCCAATACACTTTTAAGCTCTTTTCATTTTGACGACATTCCTTCAATACTGGAGAAACCCTGGGTTCGCGGTTTAGATAAAATCCCGCAATTCATTTTCAGCTTTTTCCAGCGTCCGCTGGTCATCCTCTCTTTTAATCTGAATTATGCGATCAGTGAGTTTGAGGTATGGAGTTACCATGTTTTTAATATCTGTTTTCACATAGCAGCAAGTCTGTTGGTTTTTAAATTTGCTCAGCAGATACAAATTTTTTTGCAAGATATTTCAAGTAAAAAAAATTTACATCTCTTTTACTGGCCTTATCTTACCGCATTGGTTTTTGCACTTCATCCTCTCAGCACACAATCTGTCACCTATATATCCAGCCGCTCATCCATTTTGGCTACGATATTTTATATTTCAGCCCTGATTTTATTTTTTAAAGGTTTTAGCGAACGAAAAAAACATAACAACCCAGGCCGCATTTATTTTTTTAGCTCTGCTTTATTTTTCGCGCTGGGAGTTTTAACCAAAGAGATTATAGTTACCCTGCCGGCGGCTTTATTTCTATTCCATTTCTATTTCATTTCGAGGGAGAGTCCGGGGCAATGGCTGTCTAAAAATTTAAAATGGGTTTTATTATTACTGATCCCTTTGT
>Ga0209554_1002434_pt1 | contig 12825 bp, 12 predicted proteins | sample MarorgKNORR_S2LV_5_FD_188221 | JGI IMG/M metagenome (GOLD analysis project Ga0209554, IMG submission 188221) | Marine microbial communities from the Southern Atlantic Ocean, analyzing organic carbon cycling - Bottom_A/KNORR_S2/LV (SPAdes) (version 2) | ecosystem: Environmental > Aquatic > Marine... | reverse complement strand
CCATGGCCAAATACGAAGGTATGCTAGCAGAAACCGTACTTATCAATGGACACAACGGCGACCAGATAGACGCTTATCTGGCGCGCCCACTGGGAGGCAACCCTGTCGGCGCCGTAGTTCTGATCCATCACATGCCGGGCTGGGACGAAGCGTCCAAAGAGATGGCCCGCAAGCTTGCCTACAACGGCTTTGCAACCATATCGCCCAACCTGCATTTCCGCCAAGGCCAAGCGACTCCCCAAGACAACAGCGCCAGCATCCGGGACGCCGGCGGAATGCCCGACGACCGCACCATGGGCGACGTACAAGCTGCCATCGACTATTTGCGGACGTTGCCTTACACCAACGGCAAAGTTGGCATAATTGGGTTCTGCTCAGGAGGACGGCAGGTCGTCTTGGGCGCTTGCACGCTGGAAGGCGTCGACGCCGCGGTGAATTGCTGGGGCGGCGGAGTAACCCCCCGGGATAGCGAACCCGCCACGCCGGCAATGCCGAAATCGCCCATAGATTTCGTCTCCTACCTGAGTTGCCCGATGTTGGGTATATTCGGGAACGATGACGCCAGACCCACTCCGGAAGAGGTGAATGTTCTGGAGGAAGCGCTGAAAGCAAACAACAAGACGTACGAGTTCCACCGGTACGACAACGCCGGACACGGTTTCTTCGCCGTGGACCGTCCCAGCTACGCCCAAGCAGCCGCGACGGAAGCCTGGGGAGAGGTTCTAGGCTGGTACAACAAATACCTTAGCTAGGACGCCGTCTCGGCTGGGTCATTACCCAGGCCATAAGCGCTGAAGGTGGACGTTCTCCTAGCGGAAGCGTTCCGCCATCGTGCACAGGGCAAAATCGCAATTAACACACCCGCTGGAGATCACCCAGCGGGTGTGTTCTTTTTCCTTATCACCCGGAACATCAATCATCAGCCATAGCCTTCGTTACATCGGGCCGGCCGGATTGATCACCAAACAAAAACTGTAGTGTTTTAAATGCTCGAATACGGTTTAATGGGAATAAGTGCTGGCCCGCAGTGGGCATATTCTGCTGATTACGGGTGGGTATACTGGCAGGAAGTTTAAGGTGAATCGCCGCTATGATTCCACGAACGTATCCTTCAGTCCAATCGAGGTCCACTATGTTGAAAACCAGGATTCTCGTAATCATTACCGTGGGTATGAGTGTGGGGTTTTTGTTGGGGATGGGAGTGTCGGCCTTACTCCGAGCTATGATAGCCGGAGGTGACAGGGGCTTGGAGATGACTTTCACGGCTCTCGTCGTGTTTATGGCCGGGATTTTGATTACCTACGGTCTCAAGTTCTCTCCCGCCGGCGAGGAAACGGATGTGCCTAGGAACGAAATGCACTTAAGCAGTCCGCAGGCCCTAGACATGGAAACAGCCGAGACTACGCCAACCCTGGCGGCGAGTGAAGCAACTATGCCCGGAGAGGTTTCAAGCTTAACTTGAAAACCCGATAAGTCGCAAATGGCAACCAGGTCCGGCGGCGAATCAGTCGCTTCGACTATCCGGCAACTTGGAAACGCTCCGATTCGGGAGGTTTAGCCCAAAGTTCGCCGGCCCCAGCCATGGCCACGGTCCGCTCGGGACTGGCGCGCCAGGCATCGTAAATCTCGTTGCTGTCCCAGGTGACGAGAGTCGTGATTTTTGACGGGTCGTCGATGGAATAGAGGGTTTCCCGGCTGCCGAAGCCGGGTGCCTTGCTCTGAGCCAAACCGTTCCCGTCCAGTAACTTCTTAGCCTCGTCAATCTTGTCTGCTTTGGCCCAATGATGGGTCAGAACTCCAATCATGTTAACCGCCTTTACCAGCTATTAGCAATCAGCCTACAGCCTCTTTCAAAAGCTGATGGCTGACCGCTGATAGCTCGAGTATATCACCGCAGGCTCAACTAGAATCATTCGGACTTTCAACCGAATTTTTCACCTTGAGGGCCGCGCCGGCCACAAGGGCCAACAGGGCCACACCCCCGCTTAAAACCGCGCCCATTTTGGCCGGGTCTTGAAACGGTGGGCCGGCAAACGCTTTGCCCGCCACGAATAGGGCCACTGTCAGGCCTAAGCCGGCGATCAAGCCCGCAACCGCCAAGTGCCTGAGATCCATGCCCGTTGGAAGGGGGAAGCCCATCTTTACGGCAGCCCAAGAGAAAAGAGTTACCCCCGCAGTTTTACCGACAACCAACGATATGAGAACGATGAAGGTAACCTTGCCTATAAACCCAAAAGCCACACCGGCGTTGACGAACGCGAAGAAGAACAGACCAACGTCCACGAAGAGCTTCAGTTGCCGCTCAAACAGTTCCAAGGCGCTGTTGCTATCATGGGCGCCGGCGATTCCCTCGGCAACAACTTCAGCATCGCGTTCGACTGAGCGTTGCTCTGCCGGAGCGGCCTTATGCGCCACGGCGGCGGGAAGAAAGGGCACGATGGGGACCAGGGCCAATGCCGGCTCGATCGATGCTTTTACCAGGCCGATCCAGCTAAGGGTCCCAGCGATCACTACGTAAGGAACCCATGAGGCGACGCCCAGCCGCCTCATGGCGAATGCGACGCCCATGCCGGCAACGGTCAGCAGTAGCCACGCCGGCATGACTGGGAGTTCTGGGTCCGGGTAAAAGACCGCGATGATGCCAAGGCCTATCCCGTCGTCCGCCACCGCCAGAAGGAGCAGGAAGTTGACCGCCGGGTGCCGGTAGCCGAATACCAGCCGGGCCACCAGCCAGGCCAGAGCGATATCGGTTGCCGTGGGGATGGCCCAGCCGTTAGCCACGGTTTTAAAGTCTTCCGTTCCTCCGTAGAATACGAACGCTAGTAACAGGTACATCCCGGCCGGTCCCAGCACCCCTCCGATGGTGCCCAATATCGGGTTGATCGCTTTCTCCACCGGGTTCAGGGCGCCGCCGGGCAAGATCGATTCCGTTATCTCTTTGGTGGCAACTCCGAAGAAAAAGACCATGAAGATGCTGTTGATCAAGAAGTGCACGGTGATGGCGTGTCCGAACAGAACCGCGCCGTCGCCAAAGACATGGTAATCCACCATCTCTTCGTACCAGTGCGGATTAATGTTGGCGGCGAGCATGCCCGCGACAACGCCCAAAATGAGAAAGATAGAGTACTTCTGCAGGAGGCCGATCAGGTTCCGGGTCTGGTACAAATCTTCTCCAGTTGCTAGTGGTTTGCCGGCGGCGATTCCCACTCGGCTGAGCAGCGGCGCCGTGGAGCTTAGCGAGGAAACACTAAAGATAGAAGTGAGGCGATGCCGCCGAGGATGGCTCCAGCCATGATTGGGCAGGTGGGAAATCCAGGCACCTTAATCAGATTATATCACCCATCCCGCGGGCGGCCGGGCCTGGTATTCTGAGCCTGGAACGAGGCTGTTCAGCTTGACAACCCCCAGTGCCTTTGATAGTATCACTGCCACCCCCCACTATCTATGGATAGTGCCTATTTGTCTATGGAGGTCTAGTCCCCGGTGGCGTTTGTTAAGGGATTAATATGCCGTGAGTGCGGCAGGGAGTACCCCACCGAAGCTCTTAATGTTTGCGACTATTGCTTCGGGCCTCTGGAGGTCGTATACGACTACGCTACCATCTCCGATGTCATCAGCCGCGAGCGGATCTCCCAAGGCCCATTAAGCATCTGGCGCTATAAGGATCTGCTGCCCGCCAATGGCGACGACCCGGTGGATATCATGGCCGGCTACACCCCATTGATAAAAGCCCGCAACCTGGGAAAGAGTCTGGGTCTGCGCAACCTCTACATCAAGAACGATAGCGTGAACCCTTCATTTTCATTCAAGGACCGAGTGGTTTCCGTGGCTGCCACCAAGGCGATGGAGTTTGAGTTCGACACGTTGGCTTGCGCCTCCACCGGCAACCTGGCTTGCAGCGTAGCCGCCCATGCGGCCAGAGCAGGCATACGGGCGGTAGTGTTCATTCCCTGGGACCTGGAGCGTGGCAAAGTCATCGGCGCCGCCATCTACGGTCCCACGATGGTATCAGTCGAGGGCACCTACGACGAAGTGAACCGGCTTTGCAGCGAGGTAGCCGACAACTACCCCTGGGCATTCGTAAACATCAACATGCGCCCTTACTACGCCGAGGGCAGCAAAACCCTGGGTTATGAGGTAGCCGAACAGCTGGGCTGGCGGATTCCCGACCATGTGGTGATCCCCAGCGCATCCGGGGCCATGTTCACCAAGATATGGAAAGGCTTCAACGAGTTGGCATGCCTGGGGCTGTTGGACGGCGTTGAAGCCGCCTCTTTCGGCCCGGATCAAAACACGGTCCATCATCCGGCGGTGACCACGAAGATGCACATGGCGCAAGCCGTGGGCTGCGCCCCCATCGTAACCGCGTGGGCCAACGGGCAACCACATGTGTCCCCGGTACGTCCCGACACCATAGCCAAGTCCCTAGCCATCGGCAACCCTGCCGACGGCATCTACGCTATCCGAGTTTTAAAAGAGTCCGGCGGTTCCGCATACGCGGTCCCGGAAGCCGACGTCATCGACGGCATCAAGCTTCTGGCGGAAACGGAAGGGATATTCACCGAGACTGCCGGCGGCGTAACCGTCTCGGCTTTGAAGAACCTGGCGGACAGCGGCGTTATCAAGCCCGATGAGTTGACGGTGGTCTACATAACCGGCAACGGGCTGAAGACCCAGGAGGCAGTGGAGGACGTCGTTAATCCTCTGTCCATAAAACCCTCCATGGGCGCCTTCGAGGACGTGATAAGCCAGCGTATCTCGGTGGGAGGATGATGAACGATGGGGACGCAAAGGGTCAAGTTCACGTTCATGACGCAGATGGTCAAAGAGCCGATAATTTATCAACTGGGCCAAAACTTTAATCTGGTCACTAACATCCGCCGGGCCGACGTACGTGAAGACATGGGCTGGGTGGTGTTGGAACTGGATGGAGACGACACGGAGATTCAGCGTGGTCTGGACTGGGTCAGCGCCATCGGAGTGAGGGTTGACCCCCTCAGCGGAGACGTGATTGAGGGTTAGACCGTGGTTTCTCACCGCTGTATCCTGACTGCCGGTTTAAGCTTTAGGAGGACATCCACTAATGAGTGTCATGGTTCGAATACCCACTCCCCTACGCCGCATGACCAATGGAGAATCCAAGGTTGAAATGGAATCGTCCAACCTTGGCGAGTTGGTGGAGAAATTGGATGGCGCCTATCCAGGATTCAAGGACCGGTTGGTGGATGAGAACGGGGAGTTGCGCTACTTCGTAAACATCTACGTCAACGGCGAGGATGTCCGCTTCCTGGACGGCTTGGGGACCGCGATCAGTTCCGGGTCCGAAGTAAGCATCGTACCGGCCGTCGCCGGCGGGAACTAGCCGCCCCTAGCCTTTAACCACTTATTCTTCTGATCCTGTCTCGCCGCTTCGTCGGTGGGACGGTAGGCATCCCAGAACCCCCGCTGATAGTCGTTGAAGCGGTCGTTAATGATTGCTTCCCTCATCTCCTGCATCAACCGCAAAATGAACCGCAGGTTGTGCATCGTCGCCAAACGCAGGGCCAGCAACTCCTTGGCCCGGAACAAGTGCCATAAGTATGCGGCGGAAAAGTTCCGGCAGCCGTAGCAATCGCAATCCTCATCCAAAGGTTCGGCTTGATCGGCGTATTTCCGCTTGGTTATGTCAACTCGGCCGGTACGGGTGAACAGGGCGCCGTTGCGGGCTACTCGGGTGGGCAGCACGCAGTCGAACATGTCTACCCCCCTTGCCACGCACTCCACCAGATCTTCCGGAGAACCAACTCCCATCAAGTATCGGGGCTTGTCCTGGGGTAATTGAGCCGCCACCTGGCCGGCGATCTGGTACAACTCGGCTTTTGACTCGCCCACCGCCAATCCCCCGATAGCGTAGCCGGGAAAGGGGATACCCGTGATGTGCCGGGCCGATTCATCTCGCAGATCGGCGAATGCGCCACCCTGAACGATCCCAAAAAGGGCTTGTTCATCGGCCGCCCCCGACGCCTGGTGGGTTTGGTAGCAAACTTCGGCCCACCGGTGAGTTCGGTCCATGGCACGGCGCACCTCGTCTTTGGAAACCCCGTGGGCGATGCACTGGTCCAGGCACATGATTATATCGGCGCCCAAACCCCGCTGGTTGGCCACGGCCAGTTCCGGCCCAAACCGGTGCTCGCTGCCGTCGATGTGCGAACGGAAGCGGATGCCATCCTCGTCGACCTTGCGCAACGCGCCCATGCTGAAGGCCTGGTAACCGCCGCTGTCGGTGAGAATAGGCCGCGACCACCCCATAAAGCGGTGTAACCCACCTAAACGGGCTACGGAGTCCACACCGGGCCGCAGGTAGAGATGGTAGGCATTGCACAGCACGATCTCGGCCCCGAGCGATTCCACCTCTTCAGGAAGGAGACCTTTCACGGTGGCCTGGGTGGCCACGGACATGAACGCCGGCGTGGACACGTTGCCGTGGGGGGTTACCAGTTCACCCGCTCTGGCCTCGCCGTCCGTGTGTTGCAACTGGAAAGAAAAACCCAAGGGATACATCTCCTACCGATAACCTACTCGATGTAGGCCGCTGTCCGGCCAACTGGCATATTCCGTGATATTATCAGAAAGCAGTTCGAGGCTGGACCATAGATCTATCCGGATCGGCGTGACCTAAACTGGGTCGATTGATCGATCGCGACAATATGGTATCGCGGCCCTCACCTCGAACGCAACAATCGACGACCCGGCAGGCGCAGTCCATGTTCGATGCTTTCGGCGAGTTTTCAGCTTCACTCAGCGGCAGTTATCCCCTGCTGTGGGCATTGTTCGTCATGTCCGTCGTTGCCGTGACCAGCCTGGTTCTATTTTTCTTCTGGGAAGTGTTCTTTCGATTGCTACCCGCCATCGGCCCACTACACCGGGGCCGGAGGGGACAGTAAGCTTGGATCTACTATTCCCCAGCGCCGGCGTGGCCGTATCCCTCCCTCTCTTATTACTCCTAGGCTTGATCCTGGGCACTCTGAGCGGCTTTTTTGGCGTGGGGGGCGGGTTCTTGATCACGGGGGGCTTGATAGTATTCGGTGTCCCCCCGGTTTTCGCCGTTGGCACCGGCCTTACGCTGATCATGGGCTCGTCCATCATTAACACACTGAAGCACCGCCGCATGGGCAACGTAGACGTTAAGCTGGGACTCCTGCTGGTATGTGGCACCATACCGGCCCTGTTCTTAGCCCAGTGGATAATCCAGTTACTCTCCGCGGCCGGAATAGTCGAATCGGCCATCCGGTACATCTACGTGGTGGTTTTGGCGGTCCTGGGAACTTTCATCATCTACGATTTCCTGAGGACTCGGCGGCCACAGGCGCATCAAGAGGGAGAGATCTCCACGGCCGGACTGACCCGGCGCGTTCAGTCGATGCGGATCCCCCCTCATTCCGTCCCGATACCCGGATTCGGGACCGTTCCAACCTACGTGTCCTTGCCTGTGTCGGGGATAGAACGCATCTCCGTGTTTATTCCTCTGGCGGCGGGAGTGGCGACCGGTTTATTCGCCGGTCTGTTGGGAGCGGGCGGCGGGACCATCCTCATGCCCATGCTGATTTATGTAGTGGGAGTACCAACCACGGTAGCCATAGGCACCGACCTGTTCCAGATCGTTATCACCGGTTCGATGGGTACCTTGATAAAATCGTACTCAAACGAAGTTGACCTGCTGATGGTGGTGATAATGCTGGTTTCCGCGTCGGCTGGAGCCCAACTGGGCACTGCGGCAAACAGAATGGTGGACCCGGCCCGCATCCGCATCCTGTTCGGTCTAACGGTCCTCAGCGGCAGCATCGCCGTGGGTTTGCAGCAAGCATCGGAGAGTTTCACGGATGCGGACTACCTGTCTATCGCGGCCAACTCGTTGCTGCTGGGATTCGGCGGACTGATCTGTTTGGTTATCGCCGGAATGGCTTTAAACGCCCAGATGGGCCAGCGGGGAAAGCAGTAAGCAGAGCAAGAAACAAGTCAGGAAGACAACGCGGACAGCTAGCCTATCAATTCCCTGACCGTGGCTTCAACCAGGTCAAGGGGGACATCCCGGCGGACCACCGCTTTGCCCACCCCCTCCAGCATCACCCAACGGTTGGAACCCGCCTCTACCTTCTTGTCCATGGACATGGCTCGGAATATCCCATCGACGTCCACTCCAGCGGCGCTGGTAGGCAGGTTGAACCGGCGCAATAGCGCGTATTGGCGATCCACCAATTCGGACGATATCATTCCCATCTGCTCGGCCATGCGCGCCGCGCCCATCATCCCCACGGACACTCCCTCGCCGTGGAAAAACCGGCCGTACTCCGTTGACGCCTCCAAGGCGTGGCCGATGGTGTGGCCGTAGTTCAAGAGAATGCGTATGCCCAGGGTCTCGCGCTCGTCCTGGCTGACCACCTCCGCCTTGATAGCCATGCTGCGCCGAATGACTTGGGTTGAAATCTCCGGCTCAACGTCCATCAAGGCCTCGGCGTGCTGCTCGAAGGTGTCGACTAAGTCGGCGTCCAGGATGAAGCCATGCTTGATCGCTTCGGCCCAGCCTTCGGCCAGCTCACGTTTACCCAGGGTAGACAGGGCTTGAACGTCGGCAAATACCCCTCTGGGCTGGTAGAAGGCCCCAACTAGATTCTTGGCCTGGGGCAGATTGACCGCGACTTTTCCGCCGATAGATGCGTCCACCATGGCCGCCATGCTGGTGGGAACCTGGACGAAGGGGACGCCCCGCAGGAAAGTGGCCGCCACGAAACCCGCCAGGTCGCCCACAACGCCGCCACCCACCGCGATGATGGGATGGCCTCTCTCAGCGCGGCGTTCCACTAGCCAGTCGTAAATCAACTGGACGAGGCTGAAACTCTTGCTGGTCTCTCCGGCGGGAATGATGAAGATGTGGGCGGCGATCCCGTGCTTCTGCAGTGCCAACTGGGCCTGGCGTCCGTAGGGATTCATCACGTTGCTGTCGGTGATGATGTAAGCCGGTCCTTTAAGGTCCAGGTCCACGAACCGGCGGCCCAGATCATCAAGAATGCCCCAGCCGGCGACTACCGGATAGCTGCCACCCGAATGATGAACTACCGCGGCCAGATTCTCATCGGCCATTTTTTTTACCTCCGGTTCCGGCATCCGTTTCATTAAACAATTTCAGTACTTCCCGTGCCACTTGTTCGGAAGTCAGAAGGTCGGTGTCTATCGAATAGTGGGCCCGGGAGTAGGCTTCGGCCCGCTGCGCTAAAAGGGCCTCGATGCGTTCCAACGGAGGCGCCCCGGCCAGCAGAGGGCGGGCCGCTGCTCCGCCCGATTCAGCTTGGGTTATACGGCGATGTATCGTCTCCGGTTTTGCTCTTAGACAGACCACCAGACCGTTTCTCAGCATCTGCTCCCGGTTGTCAGGGTCCACGAAAGCACCACCGCCGGCAGCGATCACCTTGCCAATACCCGCGGCAAGTTCTTCGATCAGCGCTCGCTCCAAGTCTCTAAAAGCGGGTTCCCCGTCCTCTTCAAAAATCTCAGGGATCGACCGGCCGGCCCGATTCGCCAACTCCGCGTCGGCGTCCACCAACTCCCAGCCGATAAGTCGGGACAATATCTCGCCGGTGCGGGTCTTCCCCGAAGCCATGAATCCCACCAGAAATATGTTACTTGGCAAGGTCACCGCTGTTCCATCGGCTACCGTCCAATCTGAGACTGTAGCGAGGGCTTTCATTCCGGGCCACAACGTACACCTTGCCCCCAAAGGTGTCAACGCCACGCCTGCAACCACTCTTTTGAGAAAACTACGCCAGCTTCACCCGTGCGTGGGGCAGCACCGCTGGATTGACTAGGAATTGGGGCATCTTCCCCTGCAGCACGTCGGCGGTGGCCTGGGCCGTGCGCACTTCCAGCTCCAACACCGACTGCTGGGACAGGAAAGCCACATGAGGGGTGACCAGGACGTTGTCCAGGGCGAACAGGGGATGACCGGCTGGGGGCGCGGCCTGTTCCATCACGTCCAATCCCGCGCCGCCGATCTGACCGTCGCGTAGGGCGTCGTACAGGGCATCTTCATCGATGATCGGGCCACGGGCGCAGTTGATAATAAAAGCCGAGGGTTTCATCATCGCAAACTCGCCGGCGCCGATATACCCGCGGGTCTCTTCGTTCAACGGTGTATGGAGGGTGATGTAATCCGACTCAGCCAGCAGTGCTGGCAGATCAACCAGGCGAACATTAGAGGGAGGAGAAATACCGGCTGGGAGGTAAGGGTCGTGGGCCGAGACTTCTAACCCAAAGGCCTGGGCCTTAGCCGCCACCGCCCGGCCGATGCGTCCCAGTCCGGCGATTCCCAGCTTACGGCCTCTTAATCGAACTAAAGGCGCCGGAGACGATACACCGCTCCAACGGCCTTCCTTGGCCACACCATTGTAAAAACCGATCTGCCGGTTCCAGGTCAAAAGCAAGGCCATCACATGGTCCGACACTTCGTCGACGCAATAGTCGGGCAGGTAGGTAACCACTATACCTTCCGCAGTGGCCGTGTCTACGGCGATGTTGTCCACGCCAACCCCGTAGCGGCTGATGACCTGGCACTTCTTGGCGGCCTGGACCACTGTAGAGGTCACCTGGGCGAAACAGGTCATGATCGCGTCGGCGTCGGCGGCCAGCGCCGTCAGCGTGGCCTCGGACGGGTCCGGGGCCTCAACAATCTCCGCTCCGATGCGGTCTAGAACTTCCCGCTCAGGCTGGGTGGACGGCCAAACGGTATCCGTGACCAGGACCCGGAATTTCTTTTCGTTGCTAACCATGTTGCCATACCGCCGCGGCGGTTAAGGGCGCGGCGGCGCCGGGGCGTATCCGGACGCGGTGCAGAACTCGACGTTGTTGCCGTCGGGGTCGTCGATGAACAGGAACGCCTGGCCGTCGTACCGGACCCCCTCACGCTCGACCTTGTACCCGTTTTCCTCAAGGATCTTCTTGGTCCCCTCGAAGTCCTCAACCTCGAACGCGTGATGGATATTGTGCGGCATCGCCGGGGCGTCGGGAGTCTCGATGAGGTGCACCATGATCCCGTTTTCCAACTGCAGCCAGGTGATGTTGGGGTTCTCCACCTGGCTCTGAATCTGCTTGATGCCGATCAAGTCGTTGTAAAACTTCATGGCCCGGGCGGTGTCTTTAACCATGGCAGTCACATGGTTAATCTTTTTGGTGTTAATCTTTCCTGGCATTCTTTCCCTCTTTTCGATGTACTATCCGACAGCAGTCCAGTGGCGACATTATGCCATAAACCGGCAGATGGGTGGCCGCATCGCCCAACAGCTATGCGGCGGAGTTGAAAACGTGTAACGACGATACATCATATTCCCGCGTACTGGTACGCCTTCACCCTTGCGACTATATTGGCCGCATGTCCCAGACACCTTCAAACCCAAACCGCTCTTTGTTGCCCGGTTGGCGCAAGCAAGGCGCAATCATAGGCCGCCAACATGAGTTGGAATCGCTAAATGCCGCGCTGCACAACGTTGTTTTGGAGGGGCGGGGCGGGCTGGTGTTCATCACGGGGGAGGCGGGTATCGGTAAGACTCGGCTTGCCGCGGAGCTCCGCACTCAGGCTCTAGCTCGCGGTTGCCGGTGGCTGGAAGGCCGTTACGACAAGGAAGGCTCCTTCCCACTAAAGCCTTACGCGGAAGCGGTGCGAACCTACCTGTCAACCCAGCCTGAAATTTCGTTGCGAGATCTAGCAGGTCTCTATTCGGCCGAGATTGCCCGGGCGTTCCCGGCGATAGCCGCCGCCCTAGATCTGACATCCCAAGTGCTTAACCCATCAGGCGAGGATGTCGAGTCTGCCCGTCAGCGGCAGTTGGATGCACTTTGCCACCTGTTCTTCGGCATAGCTAGCCAGCAACCTCTAGTACTTTTCCTCGACGACCTCCAATGGGCGCCGTCCATGGATGAGTTACAGGCCTTGGCTCAACAAGTATCGAGCCAGCCTTTGCTGGTGGTCGGCGCCTATCGTGACGCCGAACTGCGCGAGAGACCTATCCTATCCAGGTCAGTCCTGGATATGTACCGAAACCGGCTGTCCTCAACATTGCCATTAGGCCGCCTTACTCGCGACGATGTAAGCCATTTGATGACCCAGGCGCTAGAGGATACATCTTCGGACCAGCTAGTCGACCTGATGTTTGAGCATTCCGAGGGTAATCCTTTTTATGTCGAGGAGCTGGTGGGGTACCTGGTGGGGTACCTGGTGGAAACCGGCGCTCTCACCCTAGAAGGCCATGTCTGGCACGTCCGGGAAACGTCTAGCCTACAGATGCCCGACACAGTGAAGTTGGTCGTAGAGGAGCGGCTGGAACGCCTGGATCAGGAAACCCGCCGAATTTTGGCCATGGCCTCGGTCATCGGCCAGGAGTTTAGCCTCCCCGTCCTTCAGCAAGTAACCGGAGTCGATGAAGACGAATTGGTAGACGCCGTGGACCGGGCGGTGGAATCCCGCGTGTTGGTGCCGCGTTCCAGCGTCGGGCAGGAGGTATATTCTTTCGCCGACAACCAAGTGCGCGAGGTTTTGTATCAAGACACCGGCACGGCACGGCGCCGACGGTACCACCTCCGGGCAGGCGAAGCGATGGAAAACGTGCACAACCGCCACCTGGAGGAGCACTTCGGAGCGCTGGCCCACCATTTCCTGGAAGGCAACGATCTGGAAAAGGCTGCTGACTACTCCATCAAGGCCGGGGATTTGGCCCATGGACAAGCGGCTTTCCCCCGAGCCCAAAGCCATTACCAAATAGCGGAAGAGTTGTTTGGGGAGTTGGGAGAGGAGTCGGACCG
>Ga0209554_1002430_pt1 | contig 12838 bp, 10 predicted proteins | sample MarorgKNORR_S2LV_5_FD_188221 | JGI IMG/M metagenome (GOLD analysis project Ga0209554, IMG submission 188221) | Marine microbial communities from the Southern Atlantic Ocean, analyzing organic carbon cycling - Bottom_A/KNORR_S2/LV (SPAdes) (version 2) | ecosystem: Environmental > Aquatic > Marine... | reverse complement strand
TAGTCTGTCGTTATCGAATTGATAATGACCGCTGACACGGGATTTTTCTTCAAGTTTGAGGGCTTCAAGCATCGCATCCTCTTCTGTCCGGCATATGCCGACCAGGCCAGAACCTCCGCCAGTATCGAAGATTGTCCATTCACCTGTAGTTTCCTGGTATTGTATAGAGTAGCGCATTCTGATCTCTCCTTTTTTTATGTTCTTGTGTTCTGAGAAAGGAATATAAGCATCAAAAGTTACGAATCAGTGAATCAATAATTTTTTTCAGAAACTTTTTATTGGCGCTTGAGCGAACCAGGATAAAGCCAGATCATTTGAGCGTCAGGTGACCGGCGTCTTTTAATCCCAAAGAATCTTATGGATAAATTTAAACATGTCGACCCCCCAGTTAATTCCGTTATTTGGTAGAATTGAGCATTTATACATCTATATATGGTAGGTTATCGCGCGTTTATCAAGGGCGCGATAGATAGTTTCCGATATATCTTTTTCATTAGGCATGCTCGACAGGATGGCGAATCGGCTTAGCTATTATCCCGTTTGACTTCTTGGGGTAGGCATTGAAAATACGTTCACGTACAAAGAAAATAAGAAGTAATTTGGGGGTGGATGTATGTCCGGTGACGATCATTCAACTGTCGAAGGCGCGGGTATTCGCAAGATCGGGGAATCCGTTCTCCGCAAAGAAGACCTGCGTTACCTCCAAGGCCAGGGGCAGTATTCAGATGATTTGAACAAAGAGAACCAACTCTATGGGTTCTTTGTGCGTAGCCAAATCGCACATGGCATTATCAAAAATATAAAAGTCGAGGTGGCAATGTCCGCGCCGGGCGTGGTAGCAGTCCTGACCGGTAAAGATTTTGAGGCCGATGGCCATGGTCCAATACTCCACCGGGCCATTGAGGCATCACCAGAGGATTTCACCAAACCTGCATTTGATGACACTGATCCAATCGCCATTCAGTTCCCGCAATGGCCGATGCCATTTGATAAAATTCGCCATGTCGGTGAGCCGATTGCCTTCGTTATTGCCGAATCAATTGCTGCTGCTGAGGAGGGCGCAGAACGTGTTGAAGTAGAGTTGGAAGAACTTCCGGCTGTTGTTGATGCTCATCAAGCGGCGGCGGCGGACGCGCCGACAATCAGCGAAGAAGCTCCTGGGAATATTACCGTTCATCATTATGGCGGCGATGCGGATGCGACCGATCAGGCCTTGGCATCATCCGACGTCGTCGTAACTGGCACCTTCAATGTGCCGCGTTTGATCAGTGGTCAGATGGAGCCGCGTTCCGGCATTGGCGAATACGATCCGGCGGAAGAAAGATTTATCGTCACTGCTGGAAATCAAGGCGTGCACCGCTACCGCGATATGATCGCAAGCTCACTCAAAGCCGAGCCCGACAAAGTCCAAGTGATATGCCCGGATGTTGGCGGCGGCTTTGGCTCGCGTGGGCACGTTGGGCCTGAATATCCGATCCTTGCTTGGGCAGCCAAGCGGCTGGGCCGGCCGGTTAAATGGACCAGCACGCGGATCGAAGCATTCATCAGTGATTGGCAAGGCCGCGATATGGAGCTTCATGGCGAGCTTGGGCTCGATAAAGATGGCACCATCAACGCCTACAAACTCAAGGTATTGATCAACATCGGTGCCTTTACCATTTGTTATGCGCCGCCGGCAAATTTGTCGCGCCTGATAACGACCAACTATGTTATCCCGAATGCAGCCTTGGACATGCGGGTCTTTTTAACAAACACCGTACCGGTACTGCCATTCCGGGCGGCAGGGCGGCCCGAAACCCATTTGGCGATTGAGCGTTTGATCGATATGGCCGCGCAGAAAATCGGTATGGACCGCAAAGAGCTCAGGCTCAAGAATCTGATCACGCGGGAGGCCATGCCGTTTACCACGACGTTGGGATTAACCTACGACGTAGGGGACTATCCGAAAGCTTTGAACAGCCTTGCTGATATCATGGATTGGGAGGGTTTTACGGCGCGCCGGGAAATCTCAAAAGCTGCCGGGAAATTGCGTGGTATTAGCCTTATCCCCTTTGTCGAAACGCCTGTTGGTGCACCCTTTGAAATGGGGCGTGTCGAGATATCTAATGACGGACAGGCGACAATATTTGCCGGTACACAAAATCACGGGCAGGGGCACGAGACCACCTATCCCCAAGTGCTAAGCGAGCTTTTGGGCATTCCCTATGAAGATATCTCGATGGCTTGGGGCGATTCTTTAAAACTCGCCCGAGGCGGCGGCACCCATTCGGATCGCTCAATGCGTATGATGGGAACAGTGCTCTATGAAATTTCCAAAGAATTGATAAAGATTGCGACACCTGTCGCAGCGCATCTCCTGCAAGCGGATGAAAGCGCCGTAAAATTTATCGACGGCAAATTTCGCGTCGATGAAAGTGATCAGGAAACAGATTTCCAGGAAGTCGCGGCGGCTTATGCCGAGTTTACCGGCACGCCAGAACCGCTGATGTCCGAATACTTCCAAGAAGGCCGGATTAAAGCCTATCCCTATGGTGCCTCGGCGGCAGAAGTCGAGATTGATCCCGATACCGGAGATATGACAGTGTGCAAATACGGTATTGTCGACGATTGCGGCCAAGCCGTAAATCCGATGATTGTCCACGGTCAAACCCACGGCGGTATTGTACAAGGGGCGGGCCAAGCGATGGGAGAATGCGCTTTTTTTGATTTGAAGTCCGGTCAATTGCTAACCGGTTCTTTCATGGATTACATGATGCCGCGGGCCGATCAGTTTCCGATGTTTGATATCGAGACAATGGAGGTTCCGTCTGACTCCAACCCGCTCCGCATTAAAGCGGGAGGAGAGGCGGGCACTGTTCCCGCGCTCGCCGTAATCGGCAATGCGGTGATGGATGCAGTATCACCCTATGGCATTGAACATTTTGATATGCCCTACACAGCCTCCCGTATTTGGACGGAAATTAATAAAACCAAGATCGACAAAGCCGGATAATATTAATTTTTTAATGACTTAACATCGATAATTTAGTGAAATAGAAAACATGCAAGAAAAAGCAGAACAACTCGCAATGGAAAACAACGCCGATAAAGCGGCGGCGTTCTTAAAGTCAATTGCCAATCGAAACCGTATATTGGTTCTATGTCATCTCATCGCTGATGATTGGACCGCAGGCGAGCTAAGCGAAAGCATTGGCGTCAAACCTGCTAATCTTTCTCAGCATCTAACCTGGCTCAAAAACGAAGGCTTGGTCAAAACGAGGCGTGAAGGGACGACGATCCATTATAGTCTTTCGGACAAAGATATCCGCCCGCTTATTTCAATTCTCTATGACATGTTCTGCGAACGCGATCTTAGCAAGGATCAGCCTTCGTAATAGCTCATCACGACATGTTTGGCTTCAGCGAAAAACAGCCAGCGTTCGGTAATCACGCCGACGCTTGCGGCGATGACAGCCAAGACGGTCGCGGTGATTGCCAAAGCTGGCACGAGGAGTGCTGCGGCGATTAAAACAAACGGCGCAATAAATAACGCTGCGACCGCGATGCCGCGCAGTTTCTCGGCGTGTTTGCGGGCGACTTTAAAACCCATTTCCTGCTGCAAATAGTTCTCTGACGTGTGTGGATTGTCGAGCACGCGGACTTTGCCGAGGGAGCCAAGACCTGTTGCCGTTTCTATCGTTGTCTCGGCGGGCGCTGCATCGATGGCTTTCCAATATTTAAGTTTAAGCACGAGTGCACCAATCAATGCCAACAGATTGAACAGCGACAAGCCGCCGATGGGATGGCCATGGGCATGAAGCATGGCATCCAAGATCAGACCTCCGGTGGCGATACTGAGCACCAGATATACCGGCGGCACGAGATCATGGGTCCAGGCCGGGATTGCTTTTAAGGACGCATAGATCATGCTGGTGCAATAGACCGTAACCGCGGCACCGATCGCAGCTAAGACACCCATGACCATCCAGATGCCGGTGGTCTGTTCCCCTAATAGAGTTGGGAACACCCAGCCAAGCGCGAATAGGCCAGCCGGGATATAGGTAAGTACCGCGATCACACCTTCACGCGACAGCCACGAGGTTCGCCATTGGCTAAACGCCCGCCACGCACGTTCCGGATGACCTAGATGGAAGGTCGAAGACAGCAGGCCGAGAGTAATGAGGCCGAGCGACAGAATAAATCCGACTAACCCAAACCAACGATCGGTTGGCAGAAGCCCCATAGCATTGAAGATGCCCATAAGAGCAAGCAGGCCATAACCGGCACCGGAAGCTGTGGTGAAAAATATGACGGAGTATGCCGGGTGCATTTCTTTGGTCCTAATCCGACAAAACGTTGTCGAGCCAGCCTAAGAATCCGCCTTCAGGTGAGGCATCATCGAGAATGTCTTGTTTGGCGATTTCGCCGGGCTGCATTTGGCGCGTCCGAGGCGGCAGATATTTGTTGACCGGTTTGGTGCCTTGTTCGGGCATCAAATCATAGCCGCCGCGATCCGCCACCATCTTCGAGACATCTGAGTTTGGATCACCAAGATCACCAAAGTGGCGCGCATTGGCCGGGCAGGTCGAGACGCAGGCCGGCTGGCGGCTCTCTTCCGGTAAATTTTCATTATAAATTTTATCAATGCACAGCGTACACTTTTTCATCACGCCTTCGGTTATGTCATATTCCCGCGCACCATAGGGGCAGGCCCAGGAACACAGCTTGCAGCCAATGCACATATCTTCATCAACCAGGACAATGCCGTCTTCCGTCCGCTTGTAAGAGGCACCGGTCGGACAGACGGTGACGCAAGGCGCATCTTCGCAATGCAGACAGGATTTAGGGAAGTAGACGGTTTGGCTGTTGCCCTCTTCTCGGTCGATCTCATAGGCATGAATGCGGTTAAACCAGACGCCGGTTGGGTCCGCGCCATAGGGGTCGGTATCGGTTAGTGGCGCATGGTAGCCAGAGGTATTCCACTCTTTGCAAATGACCGCGCAAGCGTGGCAACCGACGCAGATATCGAGATCAATAACCAGGCCGAGTTTGGTTTGGGTGCTTTCCGGGAGAGCGGTCACGATGCGCCGCCCTTTTTAACAACATAGCCCATCACACCGGGCCGGTCCGGCAGAGTTGGCGGCGGCTTTAAGGTATCAAAGTGAGGCTCGCTGATCGCATCGGTGGTTTGCTCTTCGGGCGGCGCTTTTTCGATTTTGACCCGAACATCAAACCACGCCGCCTGGCCGGTCACTGGATCGGAGTTGGAATATTTATAGCCGTGCTGGTTTTCAGGGAGAGAATCATCGATCAGATGATTGAGCAAAAAGCCTTCCGTGAACTCTTTGGAATCTTCGTCGAGGTTCCAGGCACCACTGCGTTTGCCGATCGCGTTCCAGGTCCACACAGTTTTTGAGTTCACACCGGTCATCACGGCGGCGCGGACTTTGATCCTGCCGTTGCGACTCGAGAGGTACACCCAATCTTCATCTTGAATATCGTGGCGTTTGGCGAGACTGGCCGGGATATAAAGTCGGTTGGTGCCATGGATTTGACGCAGCCAGGCATTCTGAGAACCCCAGGAATGATACATCGCCGCCGGGCGCTGAGTCAGCGCATGCAGCGGAAACTCATCTGCGTCAACGACAGCCTGATCGAACGGCTCGTACCAAATCGGTAAGGGGTCAAAATGTTTCTCGATGCGCTCTTTATGTTCATCCGGCGGGACGTGGTCGCCGTGACCCTGACCAGCAAGTTTAAATTTTTGCTGTGGCTCGCTGTAGAGATTGAAGATAATGGGCGAGGCGTCTTTGATGAATCCCATACCAGCTGCATATTCGAGATAGGCTTTATTAGCGTGGCGGAAGTAGCTCGCTTCCTCAGGTATTTTGTCATACCAAAAGCAGCCGTTTTTAATATATTCGTCCAATTGATTGGGGTTTGGCTCGCCTTTGCCTTTCTCAATGCCGTCTTTGCCCCGGAAGCCCGCGAGGCTGCCAATGCCTGGTGCGCGCTCGTGATTGACGATGTAATCTTTGTAGCCGCCCGGATAGCGTTTGCGGCCACCTTCTTTAATAAGGCCCGGCAAACCAAGCCGACTGCCGAGATCAATCAACACATCCTGGAAGGGACGGACGTCTCTATCTGGCTCAACAACAGGATGACGGATGGCGTCTGCAACACCTTCAGCATCACTGATTGGGCGGTCGAGCGTCGACATGCAGTCCCAGCGCTCGAGATAGGTCGTGTCCGGCAATATCAAATCAGCATAGGGTACGGTCTCGGAATAAAACGCATCTGAATAAATGATGCGGGGGATTTTATATTCGCCGGTCTCTTCATCTTTGTCGGTCAACATGTCGATGGTGTCTGCCGTATTCATCGACGAGTTCCACGCCATGTTCGCCATATACATAAACAACAGCTCAATATTGTAAGGATCACCTTTCCAGGCGTTTGGAATGACAGAATGCATCATGCCGTGCGATGCCATCGGCGCATCCCAGGAAAACGCTTTGTCGATCCGCATTGGATCGCCATTGTCATCGAGCAATAAATCTTCGGGTCCTTGAACGAATCCCAGATGCGGTCCTGGCAAAGGTGTGTTGGGATTGATATCGCCAGGCTGGCCGGTTGGTTTGGGCAGCGAATTAAAACCTTTGGGGTAGGGCGCTTTATAACGTAATCCTCCCGGGCAATCGATGCTGCCCAATAGAATTTGCAATAAGTGTATTGCTCGGCAGGTATGAAAGCCATTTGAATGCGCCGAAATGCCGCGCATCGCATGCATCGCGACAGGACGACCGATCATCTTGTCATGTTTTTCGCCGCGCCAATCGGTCCAAGGTTGATCGATTGTGATCTCTTGCTCAAAAGCAACTTCAGCCAGCTCGGCGGCAATGCGGCGGATGGTATCGGCTTCAATACCTGTCTGGTAAGCGACAACGTCGGGATTGTACTGGCTGTCGAGATAACGCTCGGCGAGTAGTTCAAACACCGGCCGGGCTTTCTTGCCATCCGGCAGCTCAAACGTGCCTTTCATTTCGGGCTTCAGGGTTTTGTCTTTGAACGGCACGGCCATATTGCGCACCCGATCCCAGCACAGCTCGTTACCGTCTTCATCTCGAACAAAAAGCCCATGGTCGGCGGCGCCTGGATTCTCAATGACCAAATAGGGCGCGTTGGTATAACGGATCAGGTAATCAACATCGACTTTGCCGGCGCGGAGGAGTTCATGCATCAACGACATGACAAACAAGCCGTCGGTGCCGGGCGTGATGCCAAGCCATTCATCGGCGATAGCGGTGTAGCCGGTCTGCACCGGATTGACAGAAACGTACTTCGCACCCCGGCCTTTGAGTTTGCCGAGGCCCATCTTGATCGGATTGCTGTCGTGGTCTTCAGCGACGCCGAACATCAGAAAATATTTTGTGTTATCCCAATCAGGTTCTGAAAACTCCCAGAACGCACTGCCGAAAGTATAGATACCGCCGGTCGCCATATTGACCGAGCAAAAACCGCCATGGGCGGCATAGTTAGGCGTGCCGAATTGCTGCGCCCACCAACTCGTCAGTGCTTGGCTTTGATCACGGCCGGTAAAAAAGGCGAGGCGTTTGGGATCAGTTGCCCGCACCGAGGCAAGCCAAGATGTGGCAATATCGAGCGCTTCACCCCATTCGATCTCTTTGAACTCGCCGGAACCACGCTCGCCGATCCGGCGAAGCGGCTTCGACAGTCGCGCCGGTGAATAGTGCTGCATAATGCCGGCGGAGCCTTTGGCGCAGAGCACACCTTTATTGACGGGGTGGTCTGGATTGCCTTCGATGTAGCGAATTTTGCCGTCCAGCAAATGTACTTTAATGCCGCAGCGGCAGGCACACATGTAACACGTCGTAGTATCGACTTTGTCCGAAACAATGGGAGATTTATCTACCGGATGCTGAGAGCCGTCCATTTTGAACTTCCAATCTTTGGGAAAATTTGAAGATACGGTATTGTTAAGTTAGCTGGCCTTTTTTAGGACAAATATGAAAATACCGTCAGCTTCGGAACTTTCAACCAACTCGTGGCCTCCTGCGCGGCAAAAGGCTCCAAAATCATCGACTGCGCCAGGATCGGTCGCTTCAATTTTTAACAATTGACCAGCATCCATTTGATTCATTGCTTTTTTGGCTTTTAAGATTGGCATCGGACAGTTCATGCCTTTGGTATCGAGTTCCATATCCATTTCATATTCTTCCTATTTCTCATTCGTTTTTTATTATTTTGGATTTCCTAAAATGTATCTATTTGAAATTTACAAATCAATCTAATTATAAGTACTTTAGGGCTACCGAGAGGCTTGTCACGAGTTTAAATTCTCTTGTTATTTAAAATATTTCATACTCTATAATTGTACTATCAGAAGCCATATATTCATTCAATTTGTACATTCTTTTTTTTGTTCAAATATGTTCAAGCAAAAGCCTATAAAACGGAGCCACATTTTCAGCGTTGGTTAGGCATTCAAGGTGATAGGCTCGCCAAGGAGCAAGGTGTTAATATTCTCAAGCAGCTTTGGGCGGATGATCTGTTGTTTGAAGAAAAGTAGCGGCGCTCTGAATATATATTCAGATTTCACTTGTAGGTGCTATTCTACTTTTTCCATTTCCGGGCTAGCAACGCGTCGATCCTCGCCTTGGATTGGCAATTCTTTGACGCGTCGATCAGGGCCGCAAAATTTTTCCGAATGAATGAAAATTCTGGGTTTTTCTATGAGATGGCAAATGCGGGCGTAAACTGATTAGCCGACAAGGGAAGGGTGAGATATTCGTTCATGCCAAGATCGCGCGCCGCAATAACGTATTGTTTCTCCGAGTAAGAGGTGACGGCGATGATCGGCGTTTCACTTAGGCTTTCATTGGGGCTGAACCTGATCGCTTTGAACAATTTGATGGAGTCGGTAAACGGTGTCCAACCGGCAAATATAATATCAGGCGCAATATCAGGTATGCGATCAATTGCGACACTGAAATTTGATTCTGTATATATCCTTTGGGGTTTAAACTGGTTCAATAATTCCGTTACCAACGTGCGGACGAATGGATTTTCTTCGACAATAAAAAAACTGATTTCTGAAAAACTATAGGCTGTGGACATAACTCAAAAGTCTCTCCGCATATTTGGTATCTCTATAATTAATTAAATAATTTTTTTGTCTGCAAAATTAATTCTGCCTGAGTGTTTTGCCAGGAATTTTGCTTTGTCCTGCTCAAACTGAAACATGATAATAAGTGTTTTTGACTCTCGTTTATCATCCATATCTTCAATACCGATCGTGAACTTACCTTCGCTATTTGTCTCCAGCCACTCTTCCAATTCCATGATCGAGCCATTGGTTTTAAATTCAATGCCGCAGGACAGCCCTTTTACATCAGAATCAGCACTATCTCCTGACTTGTTTTTTACCCGCAGAAATCCCCTTGCGGTCGGCACCTGCTCTCAATTGCCGCGCAACTCCAGCTAAAATATTGTTCTTTATTTTTTGAAATGGCATCTCAACCCAGTAACTTCCACAAAACCCTCATTAAGAATCCCATATCGGTCGTATTAGCCTACGATGGCATATGTATTCTATTCGCTCAACTGTGAATTATTGATTAAGGCAAAAGTCGACAAATACGGGGGTTTTAACGCCTCAATTTCTTTTCATAATTGAAAAATAATTTCATTTTTGAAAAGTATTTCTGAGCACCTATTCACTTAAAATCTTTGATTTTAGCCATTTTTTTTATGGCACGTCATTTGCTATTTACTTATAAAGTAAAGTCGAACGCTGAATTCAGGGAGGCGTTATATATATGTCGGGTGAAAAATCAAAAAAACTCGTTGTCGGGATGACGGGCGCAACAGGATCCATTCTTGGCGTGCGCCTTCTGGAAATCCTCCAAAATAGTGACGTTGAAACTCATTTGGTCGTTAGTAAATGGGCGCATCAAACTCTCGAGCGTGAAACCAATTTAAAATACGAACAACTGTGTGAGTTGGCAGATGAAACCTATAGTCCGGGTGACATGGGCGCTGCTGTTTCTTCCGGCTCGTTTAGAACAGCAGGGATGGTGGTCATTCCGTGCTCGCTCCGCAGCGTTGCGGCCATCGCAAGCGGCCAGGGAGATCATCTGGTTCACCGTGCCGCTGACGTCGTACTCAAGGAGAATCGTCCTTTGGTATTGGTTGCGCGCGAGACACCTCTCAGCACTATTCATCTTGAGAACCTGTTGAAACTTTCCAGATTAGGCGTTCGTATAGTGCCGCCGATGCCAGCTTTTTATAATCACCCAAACAGCCTGGATGATATGATTGATCACATTGTAATGCGTGTCTTGGACCAGTTCGATATAGAAATTGATGCGGATAAAATTTCGGCAACGCGGTGGACGGGTGAAATGAAAAACCAAAAACCGCAGCTTGTGAAAAGTTAGACCTGTACCAGAAATTTAAAATCAGAAATTTTGAGGAAGATAAAAATGAGCGAAAAAGATTTAACCAGCCTCCGTGGTACCCTTGATTGGCTGCGCGCAGAAGGCGATCTGATCGAAACCGATAAAGAAGTCAATCCTGATCTCGAGATCACCGGCCTGCAAAAACATTTGGACGGTGGACCGCCCATCTTGTTTGAAAATGTCAAAGGCAAGTCGCATGCGCGCGCGGTCACCAATCTGTTCTCAGACATTGGTATTATCGAAAAAATGTTCAATTGGGATGGCCCGGTTGATCGGACCAAGAAACTCGCTTATGCGTTGACCCACCCGATGGCATCAGTGGAAATTTCGCAAGACGAAGCACCGGTCCAGGAACACGTCATCACCGACGATCTCGACGTTAATAAATGGATTACCGCGATTCGTCATACCGACCTTGAGCCAGAACTGACCATCGGCTCCGGAATTTCCTGTGTCGTTGGCGATTATTTTGATGGCGGTAGTCATATTGGCTATAACCGGATGAACTTCCGCTGGGGCAATGTCGGCACGCTGCAAATCTCGCCGGGCTCCCATATGTGGCAGATCATGACGGCGAATTATCATAATGAGGAGCCAATCCCGATCTCCATGTGCTTTGGCGTTCCACCGGCATGTACGCTGTTGGCCGGTTCCGGTTTTGACTATGCCATTTTACCAAAAGGCTGCGATGAAATCGGCATGGCGGGAGCTGTGCAAGGAAGTCCAATCCGATTGGTAAAATGCCAGACGATTGATGCGCTAACCTTGGCCGATTCTGAGTATGTCCTCGAAGGATATCTCCATCCACGGGACAAACGGTATGAGACCAAAGAAGCGGAAGATCTAGGCGTTCAGGGTAAAACCTTCTTCCACCCGGAATGGGCGGGCTATATGGGCAAAGCTTATAAAGCACCGACTTTCCATGTGACCGCGATTACCATGCGGAAACCTGAAGGCAAGCCGATCATTTTCCCGCTCGGTGTTCATACCTCTGATGACGCCAATATTGATACAACGGTTCGGGAATCTGCGATCTATGAGCTTTGTGATCGCTTGCAGCCCGGCATCATCCAAGATTGCCACATTCCCTACAGCATGACCGATTGGGGTGGTTGCATCATTCAGGTGAAGAAGCGCAATAAAATTGAAGAAGGCTGGCAGCGTAACTTCCTCTCCGCCATTTTGTCGTGCTCGCAAGGCATGCGCCTGGCCATTGCCGTCAGTGAAGACGTCGATATCTATTCGATGGATGACATTATGTGGAACTTAACCACGCGGGTTAATCCTCGGACGGATATTCTTAATCCAATTCCGGGTGGTCGCGGTCAGACCTTCATGCCGGCAGAACGTATGACGGCAGGGGACAAAGCCTGGACCGCCTCAAATACTGAGTTCGAAGGCGGCATGGGTATCGATGCGACGGTGCCGTTTGGCTATGAGCAGGACTTCCATCGCCCGGTCTATCCGGTCGACAAAGTAAAACCGGAAGATTTCCTGACCGATGAACAAATCAAACATGCAAAAAGTTATATGCATGGATGGGTGCATTCTTTGGCCAAAACAGGTCGCTAGAAACGCAAAAATGGGGCGACGTAATTTGGTAGGTCGTCCCAATTTTGAATTTTGAAATATGGATATGAGCGTAGGTATAAATAATCGTTTTCAGGAATGGCTAAAAAGCCATGCCCTCGTGCATCCTGACAAGACGTTTATTGTGGGCATCGATCAGGACAAATCTGTAACCTACGGCGAGGCCTATCGAACCTGCTGCCAGATCGGTCACTTTCTTAAAAACAAAGGTTTTGCGGCAAATGATCGTGTTGCGCTCATGTCGAATAATTCGATCGAACATCTGCTCACTTATATTGGTGTGATGGCCTATGGCGCGACGATTTGCACGATCCACGTCGAAATGAACGCACTCTACATCGATGAAATAATTCCCTCCATTCAACCTAAAATTATCCTCTTTGAAGAAGCCGCTGATTTAGATCTTTCTTCAGTTGGAGATATCGAGACCCTACCGCTCGGCGAGTTTGGTGGCACCCGGGAAAATTCATTCTTTGGGCTGTTGTCACAAAATACCCCTGAAAACTTTCAGAATTCGATTAATGCGCCGGATGATATTGCCTCTATTTTTTACACCTCGGGTACGTCATCCAAACCAAAAGGGGTGATGTACAGCTTTGCTGATCTGGTTGAGAATACTGAAGCGGTGGCGAGTGGATTTGATCTCAGCGAAGAAGACCGCATTTTGGATTTTCGCTCTTTCAATTGGATGTCTGCACAAGTTCTGAGTGCGTTGGCACCGCTGTCTGTCGGCGCGACTTTATTGCTGGCGCGTAAATTTTCCTCGAGCCGTTTCTTTGATTGGATCA
>Ga0209554_1002427_pt1 | contig 12844 bp, 10 predicted proteins | sample MarorgKNORR_S2LV_5_FD_188221 | JGI IMG/M metagenome (GOLD analysis project Ga0209554, IMG submission 188221) | Marine microbial communities from the Southern Atlantic Ocean, analyzing organic carbon cycling - Bottom_A/KNORR_S2/LV (SPAdes) (version 2) | ecosystem: Environmental > Aquatic > Marine... | reverse complement strand
AATTAACAGAGATATTTTATTAATTCCTTTAAGTAAGGTTTCAGGTATTGTAGAAAAAAAACATACTTTACCTATATTATCTAATTTACTTTTAGAAGGAAGTGATAAAACTTTAAAATTTACTGTGACAGATTTAGAGATGCAAATCTCTTTATCAATAAAGATTAATTTAGAAGAAGAATTTAAAACAACTCTTTCAGTAAGAAAATTATTTGATATTACTAGAGCGCTTCCTGAAAATAGTCAACTGGACTTTAAAATTGAAGACTCAAAAATAATAGTTAAAGCCGCTAGGAGTAGATTTAATTTACAAACACTTCCAGCAAAAGACTATCCAGTTATGCAAAAAAATAGTGATAAGGCAACCGTGTTTTCGATAAGCCAAAAAGACTTAAAAAACATTTTAAAGCAGGTGGATTTTTCAATGGCCCAACAAGACATTAGATATTACTTGAATGGGTTGTTGTTTGAAGTAGACGGGAAAAAATTAAATATTGTTGGAACGGACGGGCATCGACTAAGCTTTACTTCATGTGATTTAAATGAATTGTTTGATAAAACACAAATAATTGTTCCCAGAAAAACTATTCTTGAATTAATAAAGCTTTTAAGTGACACAGAGGAGGTCGTGAAAGTAAGTATTGGCAAAAACCAAATTAACTTCAAATTTAATGAAATAGATTTAATTAGTAAAGTAATAGAAGGACAGTTTCCAGATTATCATCGAGTAATACCTGAGGGACATAAAAACATATTTGTAATTAATAGGCAGCAGCTTTTATCATCCATGCAGAGGGCGTCCATTCTGTCAAATGAGAAATATCGTGGTATTAGGATGTTGGTCGAAAAAAACAATCTCAAGCTTATTAGTACAAACGGGGAGCAAGAGAAAGCAGAAGAAGAGCTCGAAATTGAATATACGGGAGAACCTATTGATATTGGTTTTAATGTAACTTATCTCATTGATGTTTTAACAAACATTCAGTTTGATCGATTAAGCTTTGCTTTTAATGACTCAAATAGTAGTTGTTTGGTTACTATTCCAAATAATAATGATTATAAATATGTTGTTATGCCAATGCGGATATAAGCTAAAAAATTTAAGAGAGAGTAAATGAATAAAAAAGATAAAACAAACAATATCCAATATAACTCGGAGAGCATTAAAGTTTTAAAGGGATTGGATGCGGTACGAAAAAGACCAGGAATGTATATTGGAGACACTGCGGACGGGAGTGGTTTGCATCATATGGTGTTTGAGGTACTTGATAATTCAATAGACGAAGCTTTAGCTGGTCACTGTAATGTAATTAAAGTTATTATTCACCCAGATAATTCAATCACAATAAATGATAATGGACGTGGAATACCAACCGACATTAAAAGTGACGACGAACTTAAAAGGTCTGCAGCGGAAATTGTAATGACCGAACTTCATGCGGGAGGAAAGTTTGATCAAAACTCTTATAAGGTGTCGGGAGGACTTCATGGAGTCGGCGTTTCAGTGGTTAATGCTTTATCGGAGTGGTTGGTGTTGAAAGTTTTTCGGGGAGGAAAAATACACGAGCTTAAATTTAAAAGGGGTGAGTTGGTTGAGCCCATTAAGGTATTAGGGGATACAAAGAAAACAGGGACTGAAGTAACTTTTTTACCCGCAACAGAAACATTTACAAATATAGATTTTCATTTTGATTTACTTTCAAAAAGAATTAGAGAGCTTTCTTTTTTAAATAACGGTGTAAAAATTGAACTTATTGATCATCGGTCAGGCAGATCAGAAAATTTTAAATTATCCGGAGGAATTAAAGGATTTGTTGAATATATGAACCGTTCAAAAACTGTAATCCACCCTAATACTTTTTATGCTGAGGTAGAAAAAGACGGAATAGTGGTTGAGGTCAGTATGCAGTGGAATGACTCTTATGGGGAAAATGTTTTGTGTTTTACAAATAATATTCCTCAACGAGACGGCGGAACACACTTAACGGGCTTAAAGGCGGCAATGACGCGGACGATTAATACATATATTGAAAGCAACGAGTTAGCTAAAAAAGCAAAAGTGGAAACAAGCGGGGATGATATGCGAGAAGGATTAGTTTGTGTGTTGTCGGTAAAAGTTCCAGAACCAAAATTTTCATCTCAAACAAAAGATAAGTTAGTGTCTAGTGAGATACAGCCAGTTGTTTCTGATGTGGTGGGAAAAAAGTTAACCGAATTTTTATTAGAACATCCGCAGGATGCAAAAATTCTTTGTAATAAAATTATTGATGCAGCCAGAGCAAGGGAGGCGGCAAGAAAAGCAAGAGACATGACCAGAAGAAAGGGGGTGATGGATTCTATGGGTTTGCCAGGTAAATTAGCAGATTGCCAAGAAAAAGATCCTGCGCAGTGTGAGATTTACCTTGTCGAGGGAGATTCTGCGGGAGGGTCAGCCAAACAAGGTCGAGACAGAAAAAATCAAGCTATACTTCCTTTAAAAGGCAAAATTTTAAATGTTGAAAAAGCACGTATTGACAAGGTTTTGTCTTCTCAAGAAATCATCACCTTAATTACTGCATTAGGTACAAGCATTAGTTCTGATTTTGATGCTGATAAATTACGTTACCATCGTATTATAATTATGACTGACGCAGATGTGGATGGCGCACATATTCGTACTTTGTTGCTTACATTTTTCTTTAGGCAAATGCACGCGCTAATCGAAAGAGGACATATTTACATTGCTCAACCTCCGTTATATAAGGTAAAACAAGGCAAGGATGAACGATATCTTAAAGATGAACAAGAGTTACAACAATATTTAATAGAATCTGCTTTATTAGGCGCCAGCTTACTAACCAAAACAAATGGTGAAACTTTAAAAGAAGATTCTTTAGGAAATATAGCGAAAGAAATGATAATAACAGAGACAATTATTAATCGCTTATCATCGCGTTTTAATGAGTCCTTATTAAGGGCTGTGCATACGCTTGGTGCGTTAACGCTAGAAGATAAAAATAAAACAGAAGTTTATGCTGAGCAACTTAAAAGCCTGATGTTATCAGATAATATTAATTTCGAGGTGAAGTTAAATGATGACTCCAATAAATACTATATTGAAATTAATCAATTAATTCACGGTAATTTACAAACTAGCAAGTTAGATCAAGAGTTTGAGTTAAGTGGAGAATACCAACAAATTATTAAAACAGCAGTTATGACAAAAGACCTAATTGGCAAGGGCGGCATAATATCTCGTGGAGAAAAAACTCAGCCAGTAAATAATTTTCATGATGTTTTAGAGTGGCTTCTACAAGAAGCTAGGCGTGGGTTAAATATTCAACGATATAAGGGCTTGGGGGAAATGAATCCTAATCAGCTTTGGGAAACAACTATGGACCCAACAGCTAGGCGGTTGTTAAAGGTATCAATTGAAGATAATCAAGCTGTTGAGGAAACTTTTACAGAACTTATGGGTGACGATGTTGGACCTAGAAGAAAGTTTATAGAAGAAAATGCGTTAGGAGCAAATAATATTGATATATAAAAAGACTAATGACTTTAAGTGAATTAAAGTTTGTTGAGCTTATAGTTTTATGAAAGCAAAGCGGTTAAGATTATTTGTGATTCATGCATAATATACTCTTTGAGTAATTCAATTGAGTGATTAGGTGACATAGAATTAAGGGTAACAACATGCCACTTTCGATTTATAGGTGTATCTATTACATCTAGCACTTTTAGTTGTTTATTTTTGAGCTCATTCGCAATAGTATGGCTTGAGACAAAAGAAATACCTAAGTCAGCAATAACGGCTTGTTTAATGCTTTCGTTGCTTGACATTTCCATGATGATATTTGGTCGAACATCATGATCTTGTAGAAAGGTTTCCATGTGAGCCCTGGTGCCTGATCCTATTTCACGCGTAATTAAATCAAAATCATTTAGTTGTTCGGGTTGTATCTTTTTAATTGTAGATAAAGGATGGCCAGGGCTTGAAATAAATACAAGCGGATGGTTGGCTAAACTATAGATATTAGTATTTATTTCTTTAGGAACCAGTCCCATTACAGCAATGTCAATTTCCCCATTCCGAAGTAATTCGATGAGTTGCTTCCTGTTTCTAACTTCTAGTATTAATTTATATTGTTTATGTTTTTTTCTAAAACGCTTAAGTACTTGAGGTAAAAAATATTGAGCCGTACTAATAATACCTACTTTAATTATTTCAATTTGATTGTCTTCGAGGTGTTTAATGGCTTTTTCTGTTTCGTTAAGTATTTGTAAAATATGGGAAGCATAATTTAAAAAACATTCGCCAGCTTCAGATAATTTTATTTTTCTCCCATCTTTAATAAATAATTTAGAACTTACGAGAAATTCTATTTCTTTAATTTGCATAGATATTGCAGGAGGTGAAATATGTACTTCTTGAGCGGCATGTGTGAAATTTAAGTGTTTAGCTGCAGCAACAAAAATACGTAATTGACGCGAGGATATATTTAACATTAAGTAAATCTTATTGTTTGAATAAGTAATTAATACTTTACCTTAATATTAAAACACCCTAGAGTCAATTTTATCAGTATTTAATTTAAACATGGAGCATTAATGAATACACCGACAACAATCAAGGAAGGAAAGGAACGTTACCAACCAGGGGTTATGGAATATGCCAAAATGGGTTATTGGGAACCTGATTACATGCCAAAAGATACTGATTTAATTTCTTTGTTTCGAATTACGCCACAAGTAGGTGTTGATCCGATTGAAGCGGCTGCGGCAGTGGCAGGGGAATCTTCTACTGCAACATGGACGGTGGTTTGGACTGATCGGCTAACCAATTGTGAGCTTTATCGAGCCAAAGCATATCGTGTTGACCCTGTACCCAATACTGGTCCTGGAACTAATATAGACCAGCAATATTTTGCTTATATTGCATATGATTTAGAGTTATTTGAGCCAGGTTCAATTGCAAATCTAACTGCCTCTATTATTGGTAATGTTTTTGGATTTAAAGCGGTTAAAGCATTGCGTTTAGAAGATATGAGGATTCCCGTGGCTTACTTGAAAACATTTCAAGGGCCTGCTACAGGGATTGTGGTTGAGCGTGAGAGGCTAGATAAATTTGGTCGCCCTCTTTTGGGTGCAACAACTAAACCAAAGCTTGGATTATCAGGCCGCAATTATGGTCGCGTTGTTTATGAAGCCTTAAAAGGGGGGCTTGATTTTGTTAAAGATGATGAAAATATTAATTCACAGTCATTTATGCATTGGCGAGATCGATTTTTATATTGTATGGAAGCTGTAAATAAGGCTTCGGCTGCTACAGGAGAGGTAAAGGGTCATTATTTAAATGTAACTGCTGGCACCATGGAAGAGATGTATGAGAGAGCAGAATTTGCTAAACAACTCGGGTCGGCCATTATTATGATTGATTTAGTGATTGGCTATACTGCAATTCAGTCTATGGCAAAGTGGGCACGTAAAAACGATATGATTTTACATTTACACAGGGCAGGTAATTCCACATACTCAAGACAAAAAAATCATGGTATGAATTTTAGAGTGATATGTAAATGGATGCGTATGGCAGGGGTTGATCATATCCATGCTGGGACAGTAGTAGGTAAATTAGAAGGGGACCCTCATATGATCAAAGGGTTTTATGACACGCTGCGAGAGGAGCGCACATTAGAATCATTGGAGAACGGATTATTTTTTGATCAAGAATGGGCGTCTTTGAATAAAGTTATGCCAGTGGCATCAGGAGGAATTCATGCTGGACAAATGCATCAATTAATTACTTATTTGGGTGAAGATGTTGTATTGCAGTTTGGAGGAGGAACTATCGGCCATCCTATGGGAATTCAAGCAGGAGCGACGGCGAATCGAGTGGCACTTGAAGCTATAATTTTGGCGCGCAATGAAGGAAAAGATATTTGGAATGAAGGCCCAGATATTTTGAAGCAGGCAGCCAGATCTTGCAAGCCACTTGAGGCTGCATTAATGACCTGGAAAGACGTAACCTTTAATTATGAGTCAACTGATACGGCTGACTTTATACCGACTCCAACCATTTCTAATTAAACAAGGGGATTGAAATGAGATTAACACAAGGCCAATTTTCTTTTTTGCCTGACTTAACAGATGATCAGATTAAGAAACAAGTGACATATGCTATCAATCAGGGTTGGGCGACTAATATTGAATTTACAGATGACCCACATCCCAGAAATACATATTGGGAGATGTGGGGGTTGCCAATGTTTGACATTAAAGATGCTGCAGCTGTTTTGCTGGAGCTTGCTGTCTGTAAAAAAGCACATGGATCTCAATATATTCGTATCACAGCTTTTGATAATTCAAAGGGCTGGGAGTCTCCTCGAATGTCTTTTATTGTTAATCGACCTAAAAAAGAACCTGGGTTTAAGTTAATACGTTCGGAAGACGAAGGAAGAAATATAAAATATACAATTGAGAGCTATGCAACAAAAAACCCAGAGGGTGAACGCTACTAGGTATTATATGAATATGAACCCACATGTAAATCAGGCCGAAATTAATCTTGGAGCCTTGCTCAAAGAAACAGAGATTGATCAAATTCTTGATCAGTTAGATACTGAGCTAGTCGGATTAATCCCAGTTAAACAAAGAATCAGAGAAATTTCAGCTTATCTATTAGTAACTAAAGCTCGCTTGCATATGGGGATTGAGTCTTCTCCTCCTAGTCTACATATGTGTTTTACAGGAAATCCTGGTACTGGAAAAACTACTGTAGCAATGAAAATAGCAACTTTATTACATCGTCTAAAGTTTGTAAGAGAGGGGCATGTGGTAAGCGTTACACGAGATGATCTTGTGGGTCAATATATAGGGCATACCGCTCCTAAAACTAAGGAAATAATTAAAAGGGCGATGGGTGGAGTGCTTTTTATTGACGAAGCTTATTATTTATATCGACCTGAGAATGAAAGAGATTATGGTCAGGAAGCAATTGAAATTTTAATGCAGGCAATGGAAAATCAAAGAGATGATTTGGTAGTGATTTTGGCAGGATATCAAAATCGCATGGAAACATTTTTTAGGTCAAATCCTGGGATGTCATCTCGCATTGCACATCACATTGATTTTCCCGACTATAACGAACAAGAATTATTAATGATTACTGATTTAATGATCAAAGAGATGCATTACCAATTTGACGAAAGAGGCTTGAAGGCCATGAAGAAATATATTGCGGTTAGAAAATCCCAGCCCCATTTTGCAAATGGGCGATCGGTTAGAAATGCATTAGATCGAATAAGATTGAGGCAAGCAAGTCGTTTGTTTAAGGAGTCAAAAGAAAATAAAAAGGCTACTACTAAGGCAGAGCTGACCCTTATTACAGCAGAAGACATTATATCTTCAAGAGTTTTTAAAAAGGCGATAGAAAAATGAACTTAGAAAATTTTTTAGTGCAACAAAACGTTTCGGTTCATTTAGAAGAGGCGGTAATATCGTTATCTCAGGCCATAATTGAAACTAGCGAGTTAATAGAAAGGGCTCCAATACAAAATCAACTTGGGACACTTGACCAAGAGAATATCCAGGGCGAAAAACAAACTGAGCTGGATGTACTTAGTAATAATATTTTTCTAAACTCGTTAGAAAAAACAACAGATATTATTGGAGTTGTTTCTGAGGAAATAAATAATGAAATTGTTTTTGACAAACAACGAAGGGAAAATCAGCTTATTGTATTTTTTGATCCTTTGGATGGCTCATCGAATGTGTCTTCAAATATATCAGTAGGTTCTATTTTCTCAGTTTATACGGTAGCACATACAAATAAGATTGAAATTAATGATTTTTTACAAAAAGGTAATAAGCAAGTGGCGGCAGGATTTAGTGTATTGGGTCCTTCTACTTTGTTAGTGTTAACTTTGGGTCATGGAACCTTCAAGTTTTGCCTTGATCGGAATTATAAACAGTTTTTATGTGTTGAAAAAAATATCAAGATACCTGAAGAAGCGGAAGAATTTGCAATTAATATGAGTAATAAAAGGTTTTGGAGTGAAGCTGTTAATGCTTATGTACATGATTGTCAATTGGGAAAGGAAGGGCCAAGAAAAAAGAACTTTAATATGCGCTGGGTTGCTTCATTGGTAGCTGACATTAATAGAATTTTAACTCGAGGCGGAATTTATTTGTATCCAAAGGATAATAAACGACCTGAAAAAACAGGTCGCTTGAGATTGATGTATGAAATTAATCCCATGGCCTTTATTATTGAACAATGCTGCGGTGCTTGTACGAATGGACTTCATAGAATCTTAGACTTTGATCCAGAGGACATTCACCAACGCGTCCCTGTTGTAATCGGAGCGAAGAAAGAAGTTGATGTGGTATCTGAATATTATCAACATCTTCAGTAGGGTCTTTTCTAAAATAACTAATTATATTTAAGGAGAAAAAAAGAGCATGTCAAAAAAATATCCTGTTATTGCAATTACTGGCTCATCGGGAGCTGGAACCTCTACTGTTAGAGAAAGCTTTCAACACATTTTTATTCGGGATAATATTAATGCCAATATTATTGAAGGGGATGCATTTCATCGTCATGAACGGGATGAAATGGATGAATTAATTAAAAAAAATGCCAAGGATTGCGATATTAATTTTAGCCATTTTAGCCCCGAGGCTAACCTTTTAGAGCGATTAGAAAAAACCTTTAAGGAGTTTGGCAAAACAGGACGATATAAAACACGTCGTTATGTTCATATTGAGGAAGACGCTAGAATTTATGGTCAAAAAACGGGAACAATGACCCCTTGGGTGGATGCTCAGTCAGATTTATTATTTTATGAAGGGTTGCATGGGGGTTATGTTGGTCCAGGAGTTGATGTGGCGAAACATGTTGATTTGTTAGTGGGCGTTGTGCCGATTATTAATCTCGAATGGATTCAAAAGCTACATCGTGATAAACAAGTTCGAGGATATTCAACAGAGGCTGTAATTGATACGGTTCTAAAACGCATGCCCGACTATATTCATCATGTTGCCCCACAATTTTCTAGGACACATATTAATTTTCAGCGCGTTCCTTTGGTAGACACTTCTAATCCTTTTATTGCTCGCGATATTCCAAGTGCCGATGAGAGTTTTGTAGTAATTCGCTTTGATGACCCCGCAGATGTTGATTTTTCATATTTATTAAGAATGTTACATGGTTCAATGATGACCCGTCCGAATACAATTGTTGTTCCTGGAGGGAAAATGGGTTTAGCGATGCAATTTATATTTACCCCATTAATTAGAGAGCTTAATAAAAAAAGGAGAAAAAGTTGGCACTTATCAGTTTAAAACAATTACTCGATCATGCAGCAGAAAATAATTATGGTTTGCCAGCATTTAATGTCAACAATATGGAGCAGATTAAGGCGGTGATGCAAGCAGCAGAAAAAGTAAATAGTGCGGTAATTATGCAAGCCTCTGTTGGTGCCAGAGTTTATGCAGGAGAAATATTTTTAAGAAAGATGATGGAAGCGGCAATTAATCAATATCCTCATATTCCTGTTTGTATTCATCAGGATCATGGCGCTAGTATTTCGGTGTGTTTAGCCGCTATTCGCAATGGGTTCTCTTCAGTGATGATGGATGGTTCTTTAATGACAGACGGGAAGACCCCTGCAAGTTATGCATATAATGTAGATGTTACTGAACGCGTTTCTCAAATGGCACATGCAGTTGGTGTTTCTATTGAGGGAGAATTGGGATGTTTGGGTTCATTAGAAACTGGAATGGCAGATGAAGAAGATGGAGTGGGTGCTACGGGCATTCTAAATAAAGATCAATTACTTACAGATGCGGATCAGGCTAAAGAATTTGTAGCGCTAACTAAAGTGGATGCTTTAGCTATTGCAATTGGAACCAGTCATGGTGCTTACAAATTTACCAAACCCCCAACTCAGGATATTTTAGATATTGATCGAATTGAGGAAATCAATAAAAAAATACCAAATACTCATTTAGTGATGCATGGCTCATCTAGCGTAGAAAAAAAATGGCTAGAAATGATTAGAGAATTTGGTGGTGAAATCAAAGAAACTTACGGAGTACCAGTAACAGAAATTGTGAAAGGCATAAAGCATGGAGTGCGAAAAATAAATATTGATACAGACATGCGATTAGCCATGACAGCAGGTATGAGAAAGGCTATGCATGAGAAAAAAAATAACTTTGATCCCCGTTATTTTTTAAAGGCAGCTACTGCTTGTGCTCAACAAGTGTGTGAAGATAGATTTGTAGCTTTTGGTAGTGCTGGGCATGCAGACAAAATTAAAAGTATTACGCTTACTGATATGGCGAAACATTATGCATAGAAAAAAAATAATTATAGGCAATTGGAAAATGTATGGCCGATTAAGTTGGAATGAAAAAATTATTAACGAATTATTAGAACATGTTCAGATCTTTCAAGATGTAGATATGGTTTTATGCGTTCCTTTTGTATATCTAGGACAGATAAGAAACATATTGACCGATACCAATATTAATTGGGGGTCCCAAAACGTTAGTCAATTTAAAGATGGTGCGTTTACTGGGTCTATCTCAGCCCTTATGGTGGCTGAATTTGGGTGTACTCATGCCATTATTGGGCACTCTGAAAGGAGAGTGCTTCATAGTGAAACATTTGATAGTGCTGCAAATAGATGTATCCAAGCGCTACAGGCAGGACTTACGCCTATTTTTTGTGTGGGTGAAAAAGGAATTGAACGGGAAAAAGGTTATGCGAAAGCAGTTGTAGAAACTCAAGTTAGGTCATTGCTTGGGACTTTAGATGACGCAATGTTAGAACGTTTATTTAAACAAAAGACAATTTTTGCTTATGAGCCGGCCTGGGCAATTGGTACGGGCGATTTTGCACAACCAGAAGCAGCGGATGATATGCATGCTATGATAAGATCGATTATTGCTGAAAAAAATAAAGCGTACGCAAAGCAAGTTAGAATTATTTATGGTGGGAGTTTTATGCCAACCAATGCACAAGATTTCTTGAATATGGAAAATATAGATGGGGGTTTAATTGGAAAATGTTCAATTGATTCAAATGCTTTTGCGAAAATTTGTCAACAAGCTAATCAACTTAAATAAAGCGTGTTAATTGAATGATCATCGGCATCTTGAAAGAGAAGGTGGTAGGTGAAGCAAGGGTCGCCGCGACCCCAGAAACAGTAAAAAAAATGATCGCTTTAAAACAAGAAGTTGTAGTGGAGTTTGGTGCGGGCGAAGGGGCTTCAATTTCAGATGAGATGTATCAGACGGCAGGAGCTACTATGGCAAGCCGTTCCTCAATTTTACAATCTAACTTAATTTTACAAGTAAGACCTCTTGAGATTAGTGATTTAATTAAATTAAAACCCAATCAATATATTGTAGGATTATTAGAGCCTTTTAATCTCGAGCTAACAAAGTCCTTAGCTGATATAAAAGTTACGGCCTTTGCGCTTGAAGCATTACCGAGAAATACTCGGGCGCAACCTATGGACGTACTTTCCTCTCAGGCAAATATTGCTGGATATAAAGCAATCATTCTATCAGCGAACCATTATACAAAATTCATGCCGATGTTAATGACTGCGGCTGGCACAGTTAAGGCTGCGCGCGTTATGGTTTTGGGTGCAGGGGTGGCTGGCTTGCAGGCGATTGCTACGGCGAAACGTTTAGGTGCGGTAGTTGAAGCATCGGATGTAAGGCCGATGGTGAAGGAACAGATTGAATCCTTAGGTGCTAAGTTTATTGATGTTCCTTATGAAACTAAAGAAGAAAAAGAAAATGCTTCGGGGCAAGGAGGTTATGCGAAATCCATGCCCAAATCTTGGCTTGATCGGCAAGCAAAGTTAGTTGCTGAAAAAGCAATCAATGCCGACATCATTATTACTTCGGCTTTAATTCCAGGGAAGGCACCGCCACAACTAATTTCTAGTGAAACCGTTTATCAAATGAAAGCCGGATCAGTTATTGTGGATTTAGCAGCCGGCATGGCGAGTGACGGATCGGGAAATTGTCCGCTGACGAAAGTAAATAAGATTATTAAAGTTAATGGTGTAACCATTGTCGGGCTGAATAATCTTCCAAGTTTGGTCAGCGCGGATGCTTCTGCACTATACGCAAGAAATATTTTGGAATTTATTAAGTTGTTATTTAATGAATCTGGTGAGCTACATATTAATTTAGAAGATGACCTAGTGGCAGGTTGTTTATTAACTACTGAGGGTAATTTAATTAAAGGGTAGATCATGGCTGAATTATTAACCATTCAAAACATTACTATTTTTGTTCTGGCAATTTTTGTAGGCTATCACGTCGTTTGGAACGTAACCTCGGCCTTGCATACTCCCTTAATGTCAGTAACGAATGCTATCTCGGGGATTGTAGTGGTGGGCGCAATTTTACAAGTTGTCGACATTAACGGGGAGATACTAACATTTAGTAGCATCTTAGGTGCAATTGCAGTATTTTTTGCTTCAATTAATATTCCATTTTCACCTTTGGGAATTAAAACATCACATCCAGGCATATTTGTTGTTATAATTGCATTATTCATTGACATAGCCTCTAATAAAAACCGAGGGGTTCCCTCTCTGTAATAAGTAGGTAAAATACTAACCTGGCTAATTCCTAATAGGATTTCTATATCATTTCGTCTTCCTAAAAAGCTTATTGAATCTAAATCTTTAGTTAATTTTTCTATCTCTTCTGAGTTTACAGCAGAAGGATTTTCAGAATCGCTCCAACCTACAATCAAAAGTTTTACTGGTAGATTAACTTCTTTTTCTATATTTCTAAAAGCTTCAATAAGTTCTAATAATCCTTTCTCTTT
>Ga0209554_1002423_pt1 | contig 12855 bp, 10 predicted proteins | sample MarorgKNORR_S2LV_5_FD_188221 | JGI IMG/M metagenome (GOLD analysis project Ga0209554, IMG submission 188221) | Marine microbial communities from the Southern Atlantic Ocean, analyzing organic carbon cycling - Bottom_A/KNORR_S2/LV (SPAdes) (version 2) | ecosystem: Environmental > Aquatic > Marine... | reverse complement strand
TTATTTAGAACCAAAGATCTTTGAGAAAAAACCTTTCTTCTTCTTTTTACCTTTTTCGGAAATTTTCTTTCCTTTCTTCTTCTTTTTCTTTTTCACATCCGCACTGGCAAACACAGCATCATCGCTGTCTTTTTTAATGGCAAATTCAACTTGATCAGCTTTAACAGTTGTCTTAGCTGGCAGAACTGCCACAAGTGATAAGATTACCAGAGTGGAAATGACTGATTTAAACACTTGAGTCATAAAACTCTCCTTTGTTTTTTCGTTTTGGTATACCATTACTCGTCAAAATTATTCGACTAGTCGGAAAGAATCTATTTGAGAACGTAGTTTTAAGTCAAGAGAATTCGAAAAATTAATTCAGGCGTGTGGCATTCATCACAAAATCAATAGCATTTACCTATTCACCATCCTAAGAATTTTTAATAATATTGTGCCCAAAATATTGGAACTATTTGATCGTTTATACAATTAATACTTTTAATCAAGGAGACATCAATTGATTCGTATTGAAAACTTATCTAAAGATTATGGTCACGTTAAAGCAGTGAAATCTATTTCGTTTTCATTGGCTGACCGTGAGATCGTTGGATTCCTGGGGGCCAACGGAGCCGGGAAAACCACAACACTCAAAATGATCACTGGATATCTGGCCCCCACTTCAGGTACAGTGTTCGTTGACAAAAAAAATATTAATGACCATTATCTGGAGATCCAGAAGAAAATTGGATACCTCCCTGAGCTAAATCCACTTTATGTTGAAATGAAGGTCTATGATTACCTGAGATTTCATGCTGAAATACGTGAGATCCATGGTGATGCATTTAAAAAAGCTTTGGTAAGGGTTATCCAAGATTGTGGATTGCAGGGTGTCGTACACCGAACTGTTGGCAACTGTTCCAAAGGGTATCGACAAAGAATTGGTCTGGCGGCAGCTATGATCCATGATCCGAAAATATTAATACTGGATGAACCTGTTACCGGCCTTGACCCAAACCAAATTGTTGAAATACGTCAATTAATTAAAAAATTAGGGAAAGAAAAACTAGTTCTCATGTCTTCCCATATCTTGCAGGAGATCCAAGCCACAGTTGACAGGATCATCATTATTCATAACGGTGAGATCGTTGCCGATGGGACCAGCGAAGAATTGATCTCAGATTCTAAAGGGATGACACAACTCCATATTGAGATCCAGAATACCGATGAAAATGAGATCCAGGATATGAAAGCAGTGATCCCGAGTATTTCAATCCACTCACTCCAAAAACTGGAATCATCCATCTCTGCCATATTGGAATATCCTAATACATCAGATCCGAGAAAAGATATATTTAACCATGCGGTAAAACATGGATGGACAATCTTAGCCATGAGCGCTTCCAAGCGTAATCTGGAAGATATCTTCAGAAATCTCACTCAGGAAGGAGATCCAGCTCATGCATAGCATTTTTACAATATACAAAAAGGAATTACGCTCTTTTTTTACCAGTCCTATGGCTTATATCTTCTTAGTTGTATTCGCCTTGGTGAATGGATATTTTTTTACAAACACCTTCTTCCTTTATAACCAATCAGATATGCGATCCTTATTTGGGATCATTCCCCTGGTATATCTCTTTTTTATTCCAGCTGTGTCCATGGGACTCATATCCCAGGAAAAAAGTTTGGGCACTATCGAGATAATTTCAACCCTTCCAATTCGAGAAAGAGATATTGTTATAGGGAAATACCTTGCAGGATTCACTCTCATTCTCGTAGCCCTGTCAACCACAATCATCCATTACATAACTCTTTATCAGGTCGGGACAACTATAGACCACGGGGCAATCTTCACAGGATATCTTGGGTTAGCCTTATTAGGGGGTGTCTATACAGCGGTAGGCATTTTTGCCAGCAGCATTACGGAAAATCAGGTCATTGCCTTTATTGTAGGAATCGCCATCGTCTTGACCTTTTTCCTGATGGATAAACTCCTGGTATTTGTTCCTTCTGGATTGGCTGGGATTGTTCAATATATGAGCACAGAATACCATCTGTCCAATATTTCCCGGGGTGTGATTGACACGCGAAACCTGATTTATTTTGGATCAGTGATTGGTTTTTTTCTTTTCATGACTACCCGGATCCTTGAATCCCGGAAGTGGAGGTGATCCATGTTGACGAAAAATAAAAATTCATTTTTCCTATTTTCTGGTGCATTGGTTATGGGAATTATTCTTCTGAATTTGATTGCGAGAGATAATTTTATTCGGTTCGATCTCACAGACACTAAAATGTACTCCCTCTCCTCCTCGAGCAAATCAATCGTCTCCAAGGTAGATGACTTATTAACAATGAAGGTGTACTTCTCCGATAATCTTCCCAACCAATTAGGCAACACTCGACGTTTTTTACAGGATATCTTAGAAGAATTCAGTGCCTATTCAGATAATAATATTCGATTCTTTTTCCACAATCCTGAATCTGACAAGGAGTTAGAAGATCAGGCTAGAAAGGATGGAATTCAGCCAGTGCAAATGCAGGTCATTGAAAATGATAAGGTTGAGATCAAAAAAGTCTATTTGGGCATGATCCTTCTCTTTGAAGATAAAAAGGAGATTATCCCAGTTATTCAGACGACAGCAGGATTAGAATATTTGATCAGTACAAAAATTAAATCCTTAATTGATATTGATAAAAAAACAGTTGGGTTGGCACATTTGAACCCTGATAATGAGTTGAAAACGGAAAATCTTTCCACACAATTAAGCCAGCATTACAATTTCAGGAACATTGACCTTTCCAGCACGGACTATTTGGGTTTAGATGTTCTCCTAGTTTCAGGTGCTGTAGATACATTGGATTCTTTATCACGAACGAACCTGGAGACATATCTATCCATGGGCAATTCAGTTTTGATGACCCAGAGTGGAATTATATCGGATATCCAAGCTCAGCAGGCAAGTATTGTTCCCTCGGATGTTTTCGAGTTTTTGGATCAATATGGGCTACAATTACAAAGGAACCTTGTATTGGATGGTAAATGCAGCAATGTTCAGGTTCAAGAACGCCGTGGAATTTTTGTTATGAATCGCCCCATGAAATACCCATTTTTCCCCATTGTACAATCATTTAACCATGATGAGATTGTTGTTTCTGACCTGGAACAGGTACTTCCCTTTTTCCCCAGTGAGATCAAAATTGATACTTCGGAAAATGAATTGGTTGCTGGAACAGTTCCATTATTCTACTCTTCTGATAATAGTGGATTAATGGAAAGTAATTGGATGTTGAGCCCAAATCCCCAGCAAAATCCTTTTATTCGAATGTTAGGGCAAAAAGGGAAAATCCTGGCTGCTACATCCAAGTTAACCAGTGGAGGCGAACTTATGCTTGTCTCCGATTCAAAATTCATGTCAGATGATGCCGGGATGTCCGTGAATGATAATCTAATATTTATGTTGAACGCTGTTGATTATCTCGCTGGTGATGAGGACCTTATCTCTCTGCGGTCCAGGGAAATCACCAATCGTCCCTTGCAAGATTTGGCGGACAGTACTCGAAAACGATGGAAATGGTTTAACATGCTTATCCCATCCCTCTTGATCATTGCATTTGGATTCTACCGAATGAGAAAAGAAAGTAAACGTGCTGAAATATTGAGGCAGATCTATGACTAAACCTTTTAATATCGCCCTGGGGATCCTGGTTGTATTGGGCATATTCTACATGGTGAACCAGCGTTCCCAAAAAACACACACAATTTCAGGGGAAGCAATTTTCTCAGGAAACCATGATAGTGTTTTCCGAGTTGTTATTACTGAGAATAACAATGAACTTGAGTTGATCAGATCAGATTCCACGTGGAAAATCAGTCAGGCAGAAACACTGATCATTAAAGACAATCAGATTGATAAGTTATTTGATAGGATTCTAACTGTGGAACAGGAAATGCTCATCACCTCCAAATCAGAAAAATGGGCAAAGTTTGGTGTAGATGATTCATTAGGACGTCATCTCCAGGTTTTTGACGATAAAGGTCAGGAGTTGATCCATTATATCTTTGGAAACTCAGGGCAGGATTATCAGCATAACTATATTCGTAACGTCAATTCTCCAGAAGTATATCGTACCAACGACAACGTATATTTTTTATTAAATTCAAGCACGGCTTACTGGGGAAAAAATCCACCAAAGCCAAAACCTGAAGAAGAAAATAATTAAGACTGCATTTGTTTGGTACCCATATTGACCCTCCTTTCAGCCAGCGATGCAGTTGTAGATAAGCCCCGTTAATTCGGGGCTTATCGTTTTATTGAATTATGAAAAGTACAAATAAACAAGTATTAGTCGTAGGCGACCGCGTATTGATCCGCCCTGACACTGGGGAGAATAAATCTCCAGCCGGGTTATACCTTCCCCCCAGTGTGATTGAAAAACAGGAAGTGCGTGGTGGTACAGTCGTTGAAGTTGGTCCCGGGATCCCATTGGGTTCACCGGAAACATCCTTTGATGAACCCTGGAAAGAAAAAAAGTCAGATGTGAAATATATTCCAACCCAGGCAGAGATCGGAGACTATGCTTTATACCTTGGGAAAGCCAGTATTGAGATCAAGATTGAAAATAAAGATTATCTGATTGTGTCTCAATCGGCCATTTTGATCCTGATACGGGATGATATTGGCCGTGTGCTGGCTTAGTATCCAACTCCCATTTCATAAAACATAAACGCCCATTTTTCGGCGTATTCTGCTATGATCTTCTTAGTGGGCTTTCCTGCTCCATGCCCTGAACTTTTACCAATTCGAATCAAGATAGGATCGCTTCCTCCCTGGTCAGCCTGTAATGCTGCTGCATACTTGAATGAATGTGCCGGAACAACTCTGTCATCATGATCGGCTGTATATACCAGGACTGAAGGATAATCAGCACCCTTTTGGATCGTATGCAGAGGGGAATAATGAACCAGGTTTTGAAAATGGTCCTTTTCAGCTACAGTACCATATTCCACCGACCAGGCGTGGCCAATTGTAAACTGTTCGTACCTAAGCATATCCATCACCCCAACTTCAGGATAGGCTACTTTACATATATCAGGACGTTGATTTAAAACTGCCCCAATTAATAAACCACCATTGGAGCCACCCCGAATTGCCAGATAGTCTGGGGATGTTATCCCACTTTTTTCAAGATAGTCTGCTGCGGCAATAAAATCGTCAAAAACATTTTGTTTATTTTGCAGCATCCCTGCTTCATGCCAATCCTGGCCATATTCGCTCCCGCCTCTCAAATTAGCTAAGGCATAGACACCATCATTCTCGTACAGAATTGAATTAGCTTTACTAAAATAGGGTTTCATAGACACATTGAACCCACCATAGGCATAGAGTAAGGTTGGGCGTTTTCCGTCCATTTTAAGCCCCTTTTTATGGGTAATGAAGATGGGGATCATGGTTCCGTCTTTTGACGGGTAAAACTCCTGTTTTAACACAAAACCATTTCGATCAAACTTTGCTTCTGATTCCTTATAGACAGTTGATACATTTTGTTGAATGTCATATTGGTAAATTGTAAAGGGATTTACTGAATTGTTAAATGTGTACCAAGTGATCATTTGATCTTTCTTGCCGCCAAAACCACCGACGATTCCTTTTCCGGGTAGACCCACATCATAAAGATAATGGCCGTCCAGGTCATAGACCTTCCAAACAGATGTTATATCCTTTGTGAAATGTGCAAAGAATTTTCCACCCACAAGATTCACAGATGATAGGACTTCTTCTTTGGTCCCAGCAATAAGCGTTTTCCAATGCTCTTCTTGGGGATTATTAGGGTCAATACGGACAATTTTCTTAAAAGGAGCATTCCGATCAGTTTGTGCGATCAATTGCCCATCAATGTGGTCCAATAACCAACAATTTGAATTAAAATCATCCACAATGGAAGTCCATCCATCCTGTGACACCTTTGTGTCCCTGAAAGACAGGGAATTTCCATACGTCCCTGTTGAACGATACAGGAAAAGAAAACGACCATCATCTGTTACATTGATATTCGGTGAAATTTTTGGATGGTCTGGATCAAAAAAGATCAATTCATCCGCATCTTGGGGTGTGCCCAATCGGTGGTAAAAAACTTTCGCATTTTCATTCGATGCCGATAATTCAGTATTTTCATCCGGAGTTGGATATTTTTTATAATAAAATCCATTTCCGCGCCATGACATGCCACTGAATTTGACCCAGGTTAAATGATCAGGCAGTATTTCACCTGTTTCGAGATCCATCACATAAAATTCCTGCCAATCTGATCCGGCAATGTTGATGGAATAGCCCATATATTTATGATCGTGTGAAAAGTAGGTCCCACCCAATGCAATGGTACCATCACTGGAAAAGGTGTTTGGATCTAAAAAAACTTTTCCTGCGGTGTTGGGTGTGTCTTGAACATAAAGGACAGATTGATTTTGTAATCCATCATTTTTGTAAAAATAATATTTATCGCCTTTTTTGAAAGGCATTCCCTGTGATGGATAATCCCAAATTTCCCTTAACCGTTTCTCAATCTTATTCCGGTATGGAATTTTTCGCATGTAGGCGTTGGTAAATGCATTTTGCTTTGTGACCCAAGCTTTGGTTGCTTCTGCATGATCATCTTCCAGCCAACGATATGGATCACTGATGGTCGTATCAAAATATGTATCTATAATATCACCAGTATTCGTAACGGGATAATTCAATTCTGGTGGGACATTCCGGTGTAAGAGGACGATAAATATCCCGGATACAATTAACACTAAGGTTGGATTTTTCATTTGATCATTTCTTTATTTGTTAAAAAGGTGTGCTAATCCCTGGCTTGCAGCCATACGTAATGTTTCATGATACAGGTGTGAAAGTTCTGTTTCTTCTGGATTAATCTCAATACAAAAAGCACCGGAGGATTTTGCCAGGTTTGGATAACCTGCTGCAGGCCAAACCACGGCACTTGTGCCAATGCTGATAAAAAGATCGCATGTAGAAATACTGTTCATCGCTTCACGAACGGTAGGTTCGTCCAGCATATCCTGGAACCAAATAATATCGGGACGGAGCCAGGCACCGCATTTACATTTTCGTAATTGATACTTTCCATCATTAAGATCTTCAAATATCTTACCTTCCGCCTCGCAGCGTAATCTCCACGCACTGCCATGAATTTCAATCACATGGGCAGAGCCAGCCCGCTGGTGCATACCGTCAATATTCTGGGTTACAATTACAGTCGCAGGTTTTTCCTTTTGGACTTGAGTGATTATTTTATGTCCACTGTGCGGTTCACATTTTAACGCCTCTATACGGCGCAATTCATGAAAATCAAGTACACCATCAGGATCACGATTAAACGCAGCCTGACAAGCATATTCTTCCCATTTATACTCATGCCAGATTCCCCCACTTCCTCGATAGGTAGGAACACCGGATTCTGCCGACATTCCTGCACCGGTGAAAAAAACGATTCGACTATAGTCTGAGAAATTGATGGTATGAATTTTTTCCAGGATTGATCACCAAATTTTGAGAAGATATATTTTATAAAAACTTTTAATCAAAAAAAAAGGGCAGATATTTATCTGCCCTTTTTATGTAATATTATTAGACTATTTTAGAATCCAATACGCAGCGCAATTACTTGATTAGCGTCAAAGTCTGCCATAGGAAGCATGGCATAATCTAATACCATATTCATCCCCGTAAACTGAGATAGGTTTAATGAAGCACCAAAAGATACTCCATCGGATGGATTGACATACCAACTTGACTCAACAGCATCAATTTTCTGCGTATCTTGACCCATAACATCCTGATCTTTGGCTACAGATGATTGTTGAAAACCAACTGCGACTGCAACTAAACCTACATCATAGGATGCCTTAAATTTGATTTCATCTGTTGTGTAGTAGTTACTGGTATAAGTAAATCCCAGATTTGCACCAGCTATATTGTATGAAAGTCCCATATCAAACGCGAATGGAAGATCATAGGCAGCTGCATCTATTTTATAGTATTCAACAGGACGATCACCATCAACGGCTGTTGCTGCAACTCCTAAACCTTCTCCATCATACTTTACAGGTTGGCCAAAATTTCTCAATACGAACCCAGCATCTAAACCTTCCATACCTGCCAAGGATTTATATTGAACACCTAAGTCAAATGCCATTCCACTGGCAGCAACACGCCCAAAACTTTCCCTGATGTAGTTAGCATTAATACCAACACTGGTATTATCAGAGAGTCTTTTGGATGCTGTAGCGCCCAATATTGAAAAATTAGGGGTAAATACCTGTCCAGTTCCATCTGGTTGGAATACAGTTGTTTCATCAATATCTCCGATATTAAATGTGCGCACACTGACACCCATTTTCATGCCAATAAAATCTACTGATACTCCAAAGAAATTATTGTCAATTTCAGCAATATACTGGCGATTGGAAAAGATAGCATCTACTCCATTTTCAGATAGAGCCAAACCGGCAGGATTCCAATAAACTGCATCCATTCCTACAGCATTAGCTGCGGCCCCACCACCTGAAAGATAGCGAGCACCCTGTACAACTTGTATCTGAGTGGATGAAGCAGTACCCATCCTGGATCCTTGCCCAAGAGCCATAGAGCTCAACATTAGAACTGCAGTGGCCATCAAAATGATTTTTTTCATTTTATTCTCCATTAATTTGATTGATTAATAGTACTTGAGCACTTGTGTTTCCTGAACAAGTGCTAGCTTCAATACTTTTTCGTTACCACCAGATTCTATACGTACAATATATAGACCGCTGGCTACGGGGTAACCATACTGATTTTTTAAGTTCCAATCTAGAAACTGTGTTCCATCGTCTGTCTTATCAAGTTGACGAACTAACGTTCCACCAAGTGAATAGATTTTAATTGTAGCTGTTTGAGGCAAGTGATTGAATGAAACAAATTTATTCGACCTGCTTGCTTCCAACTCATGGAACCCATAATAAGGATTAGGATAAACATTTACTTCTTTAACAAGATCAGAAGTGACAACATCAGTTGCTTTCATAGTAAATGAGAATTTATCCACACCCACCTGAATCGGATTTGCATACTGAATAGTAACAACATCCCCTTGATTAAACTGAGTGTCCCACCATACTACGTTCCATGTAAGATTATTTTCAATATCTGCATAATCACCATCTTCCTGATACGGGAGATGAATAAAGTGCGTATACATCCTATTGTAGTAGTTAAAACTATAAACGGTGTCTCCAGCAGTATAACTTTGAAGTCTATCATAAATAGTTATATCTATCTGAGCAGGACCGCCTTCTGCTTCCATGTCCCATACTTCAAATGGAATCTTAATCCTAAAATAAGTTCCATCTCCTGGATTAGCTGGATCTGGGTGATTTTCTAAACCTCCAACTCTTGCTCCATCTATCCAAGCATAAGAACCGCCAGAGCCTTCCCCTTCTTTAGCCGGGTAGTATACAACTCCAGCAGCAGTGGTCGTGGGAACATCTACAACATCACCAGTAAAGCGAATTTGAATATCTCTCTGAAGAATATCAACAGATGTTATTCCTGCTCCCCAAGTATCTACAGCGCGAGCTGTTAGGGCCCAACCATTCGCAGCATAGGAGTCCCAATCATATATAGCATCACCATCTGTTGCAGCTAGTTCTTCATTCAGTTCGTAATCCAAACCATAAAAGTCATTAGGAGCATCATACCCACCATTTACATTGACTTGAAAACCGTCAATTGTAACAGCTGCTGCTGAGTTGTAATGAAGTGCAGACATGTTATCTACACTTGAACCGCCGTAAAGATCTGAACTATTAACAAAAGTTTGATCTGTTATCAATGATGTACCACCAGCTGTTGACAGATTCCAATGGGTCTCTGTTTTAAACTCAAATCCAAGCTCAGTGATTATAGATGTGCCTACAGCATTGACAGTGGTACCCCCGTAAAAGGATTCCCACCCATCATCATAGACAACATAACCAACGGCCAAGGCTTCTAGATCACCAGCAAACCATGGATTCACATTTACAGTGAAAACATTACTGCTCTCAAATGCACCGAAACCAGCACCAGTGCCCACTGTTCCAAAAATCAATGAGTCACCGGTCATTGTACCATCAAGATTTACACAGTTCTGACCCGACCCGGTCCCATAGGAACAAAGGTTCCCACTGCCGGTAATGGCCCAACTGTTCACATAGGATGAAAAGCCATCAGGAAAGTTGAACTGGACACCATCGACCCAGGCGCCCTCACACACATTGTCAAAGGTCAGTACAAGATCGATCGTACCAACAGTTGCTGATGCGATTGCTGATGCACTCACGCTCGATGCTGAACAATCAACTATTTTTCCAGTGCTTCTTGTCGTTGAATCTGTAGAAGCATGCTGCCATACTCCTGCTAGATCACGATAGAAATGCTGTTGATCAAAAGTTACTTCATATGTTTCATCTTTAAGATTATTCGTGTTAAGAACATTGACTTCAACACTAGCATTTGCTGTACCATCATGAGTTACTGTAACATCACTATATGCAGTAACACCTGGGTTAGGATCATGCGGTTTAACAGTTATTCTGGCTTCACCAGACTCAAGTGTTTTAAAAGGACTACCTTCATTATCTGGTAAATAGCTATAGGCAGTTACAGCAAAATGATATCCTACACCATTAGACATTGGTCGGCCACGTATTTCGTCATAATCAGTTGAGTAAAAACGCTGAACACCAGAATTTGTACCTGTTTGTTTTACAACTTCAACAACCAATCCAGTAAGAGCATCAACATCAGGATCTAAAATATTCTGAACTGTATTTACTTTATCAAAAGTTCCAATCTTTCTACCTTCCGATAGCGGTGAGCCTGCGCTGGGTAGTTGATAAACATTATATCCTTCAAATTCAAAACCAGCGCTTACCGTTTCTTCAGTTGAAGAAACTGCAGCTGCATTTGAACCCCAATCAAGCATAATCTCACCATCCATTTCAGTAGCTGTCAAGGAAGGCGCAGTAGGAGCACTTGGTAGTGAAAAGTTTTGGTCATAAGCATATTGAGCATAGGTATCTACGTATTTCGCAACTGAGACTGAAGAGATTGCATCCAGACCTACCCCAGCAGAGATACCAAGTACTACAACAGCAGTTTCACCTTTTGTCATCTTAAAAGGACCACTTGTCATTACTTGTCTACGATCTCCAGGTGGTAGCACTACACCATCAACCCAACCGGAACCAGTTACCGGATCACCAGATAGAGCAAACATTGTTGGCTCACCTGTAGAAGGATCTGTGAAAGGTATCTGAGTTGGATACTCTGGGCGCGGTAAAAACCCTTCCATCAGATTAAACCACTGCAAAGAACCTTCATAGGAAAAGTCCGGGTCACTGATTGAAGAACCAGCGCCAAAATATGCAAATGACGTCATACCTAAATATTCAGTAGTATCTCCATCACCATCTATATCACGATTATCTACAGGTCCTTGAAGAAAGTCATAACCACCTGCTGGACATGGCATATTATAGATTCCGTTAAAAACACCGTCCAGACGATTACCGTTATACACATAACCGAATGACAGGTCAATATCACAACCTACATAATCATCAGTGTATGTACCGAGATCTGGATCGGACCACTGGGTAAAATAGACTGTGTCCAATACCGTTGGATTTACAATGGATGATGTGTCTGGAAGACCGGTGTATGTTATTGATGCCTTTTTGAAAATTGAATTTCCCAGAGGATCGCTTGCACCAAAGGCATAGGCCCACATGGTCAACCGCATTTCAATACCTACAGGGTCTGCACCATAGAGCGACTCCGATGTATTTGAATAAGCTAAAAAGTTCCCATCAGCATCAAGAATTGTTGGAACATCATTAGATATGGTCCATACGGTTTGGTCAGCGCCAGGATATCCTGGAACATCTACCGTAGGATCATAAGAACCATTATTATCCACGTCATCGTAGGGTGCATCTAAATCTGCTCGCCAGTTGTTCCAGTCATATTCATACTGATCTTTTACATTTTGAATTTCCTGTGCAGTTGCAGCGGTTGGAGAAGAATAACCATAAAAGTTTGATGCATCTCTTGTAAGGTCAGCTGTGTTCCAATCTGTACGAACTCTCCACACATGGTGGAGAGTAGGATCATCAGAGCCAATTACGTTGCCGGATCCATCATAGCGCACGTTACCGGCTTTCATTCCCTGCGAATAGGTAGAGCCACCAACACGTACTGGCTCAGCAGCAGAATACTCACTTGATTTTACACCCCACAGCATACCGTCTTCATAGATAAAGCCGCCTGTAAAAATAGGGTAATCAGCCTGCTGGCCATTAGGACTTCCTTGAGTCGTACCTGCACCATCCTTAGCAATCCAATAGGCCATGTTATTGATATTCACAACTGATACTGCAGGATTAATAACTTCATCAGTTCCAGTTATTTTTAAAGTTTGGTGTACAGCACCTTGCGATACTGTAGTCCGCGCAAACAATGCTGTTGAGAACACACACAATGTTAGCATTATTAAATAAGATTGTTTTTTCATGTTTCTAACTACCTTTTATTTAGAAAGATTAATCGATTAGAAATTGACGCTAGCGCCAAATTTGACAATACGGGGAGTAGAAAATAAATCTCTACCATAGTCCCAAGTATAATGTTGACGATTAGCAAGGTTGATATTCTCATACATTGTCGTATAAATATCACCTTGTGCGGCAACTATTTCACTGCTCAATGCTGGATCAGTTAAGAATCCATCATCATAAGCATTCCCAGATCGAGAGTATACGTTCTCAACGTTCTTGGTATTCAT
>Ga0209554_1002422_pt1 | contig 12856 bp, 13 predicted proteins | sample MarorgKNORR_S2LV_5_FD_188221 | JGI IMG/M metagenome (GOLD analysis project Ga0209554, IMG submission 188221) | Marine microbial communities from the Southern Atlantic Ocean, analyzing organic carbon cycling - Bottom_A/KNORR_S2/LV (SPAdes) (version 2) | ecosystem: Environmental > Aquatic > Marine... | reverse complement strand
TCGATGCCGTCCAAACCAGCAGCGATTTGAGAGGCTATGAAAAGGTAGGGATTTGCTGCGGGCTCCCCAGCGCGGTTTTCAATACGGGTCGCTGCATCATCGACGCCGCCCAAGATACGCATCAACGTGCCGCGATGATCATGTCCCCAGCTTACCCGATCAGGGGCCAAAGAGTTCGGCTGGAACCGCCGATAGCCATTGACGGTCGGCGTTGCAAATATAGTCGCTGAAACCGCGTGCACCATTAATCCTGCAAGGAAGTTCTGGCCGAAATCGGAAAGAAAATGTTCGTCATTTTCTGGGATAAACATGTTCTTGCCGGTCTTATCGACCACCGATTGATGAAGATGCCAGCCGCTTGAATAGTGACCGGGAAACGCTGGGCGGCACATGAAGGTGGCGAAATGGCCCGAGCGGCGGCAAACTTGGCGGGTAGCGGTTCGGAACAAGACATAATCATCGGCGGCTTGCAGGGCATCGCTGGCGGTAAAGGTGCATTCAACCTGGCCTGGACCCCATTCATTTTCGATGGAGCGCAGCGGCAGGCCGAGCGCTTGATAGACAGAAGCGAGCTCGCTTAAAACTGGCTGCATGATGTCGAGATTGGTTTCTGAGTGATAGGCATAGCCGGGCTCGATTGGTGCGGTTTCGATAGTTTCAGTTTCAATCGGTTTGCCGCGGATGCCCGGCTGGCCGACATTCTCCGGCGTTAAGTGATCTTGCGTAATGCGCGAGAGATACCATTCAATTTCAAGTCCGATGATGTGAGTGAGTTTGCGCTCTTCCAGGCGTTTAAGCTGGCGCTTTAAAAGCAGACGGGTCGAAAAGTGGAACGGTGTGCCGTTGTCGAAATACTCGTTGCACAAAACCCAGCCAACACCTTTTGCCCAAGGCAAAACACGAAAGGTCTGAGGGTCCGGCACAATCGTCAAATTTGGCGAGCCGGTCATCTCATCCAATCCCATGCCGCCGCCTTTAACGAAGGAGGTGAACACGCGGCCTCCAGCCCCATCGAGAGTCGTGGTTGCGACGTTAATATTGTAGCCGTTGTCGAGAACGTCTAAAAAAACCGGCACGGTCACTTCTTTGGTCCTGACGGCACCATGGGGATCAGCCCAGGCGAGGCGGATCAGGCTGAGGTCTTCAAGCTCGACCCGGCGTCGGAGGCCCTCGGCCAGCCGAGACTCATCCGTGCTCCACAATCCATGCCGCTGAATATAGTTCGCTACAGTCATGGATAAGTATTATCGCCAGAACGCAAATGTTTCGACCCTAAAGTTGAATTGCAATGTTTAATGTAACATATTCAACCGTTAATAAATTAAAAAAATTCTTTTACAATCAAGGTTCTATCATGCTCTATTGAATTATTTCAATTGTGCACAATCTCTAATATAAATCAGTTTTATTGGTAAATGCTCCCGAGTTAAAGCAGGGGGATTTTTGTTTGTTGGACAATATGAAATATAGAGTTTTATACATCGAAGACGATGCCGAGTTTGCTGAATGCGGCCGCAATATATTGGCGGCTGAAAGCTATGATATTGAGTTCGCGTCGACCGGCAAACAAGGCCAGAAGAAATTTAAAAAGCAGCCTTTTGATATTGTTCTTTTAGATGATCGTTTACCCGATACCGAGGGTCTAAAACTCGCTCGATCACTCTTAATAACATCTCCAGATTTGCCGATTGTTTTCTTTGCTGCCAAGGGAAATGAAAAGATTGCCGCCGAAGCTCTTTCAATTGGCATTAAACAATACATCGTTAAGGACACTCTGGAGATATATGAGATATTGTTGCCGGCGGTGCTAAAAAGTATCGTCGATGGAATTGAAAATAAAAAGAATGCCGAAAATCATTTATTGGAAATCCAAAATTCACTAGCAGAAAACTACGAAAATTCACCAGCTGTGCAGCTATCGGTCAACGTCCAAGACGCTTCGATTACGGGAATCGGCTTGACGATTTCCAAGCAACTCGTTGAATTGTTGGACGGGCAAATTGGATTTGAGAGTGAAAAAGATGTTGGCAGTACGTTCTGGGTTGAACTGCCGATCGCCACGTCGGTAAAAAAACCAATAGGCAAAACTGCCAAGAAAAAACATCTGCTAAGGCTGCTCCCAAATTTAGCAATACTCGGACGCTTCTTTACATAGAAGATAATTTAGCAAATGTGCGCTTGATGACAGCAATTGTTGAGCTCATCCCAAACTTAGATATGATTTCGGTGCCCGATGCGGAACAAGGCATTATTCTGACTGCAGAAAGGCTTCCCGATCTTGTGCTTATGGACATTAATCTGCCCGACATGGACGGTGTGGAAGCCATGAATGAAATTCGGGGATCAAGCGAAACTTCTCAAATTCCCGTCATTGCGCTTACTTCGGCGGCTATGCCAGATGAAATCGAGCGGGGTATGAAAGCTGGGTTTGAAGAATACATAACAAAACCGATTATGGTTCCTGAGTTGCTCAAAGCCATCGAAAAATACTTACAATAGTTGAGTTTATTTCAATACAAGCCAATGTCTTTGGCTTTAAGGCATTAATGCAATTTCGCGCCGACGATGAAGACTTGGATTGTGTCCTCGCCGAGCGCCTTTCGGGCCTCCAAACGATGGATGCCTCTTGTCAGAACGTAACGCCCTTTACCTTTTCGAACCATGATAGGCTGTTCCTCGCTTTCCTCTAGAATCTCTTCCGCGGCAGTTTCCACTTTTTTTGGATCGAGCTCTTTGCGCCGATCTGCTGGCACATAAATGTCGTCAATATTTATAGTTATTGGCTTTAGCAATTTTTTTTCCTTTATTGGATAGCAAAATTGTAATTTGATTTTATGACAAACCAGGTTTTGGCTTCTTCTTTGCCTTTGATCTGGATTACACCGCGGTGTTCGCATTCAAAATCGTCTTTGATCAATTCATACGTGCTCGCCGAGATTTGGATTTTCCCGGTTTCCCCATGAGATTCCATTCGGCTTGCGACATTTACCGTATCACCTCAGACATCGTATTGAAACTTTGATTTGCCGATCACACCAGCAACAACAGGACCGGAATTGATGCCAAGGCGAAAGTCGAGGCGTTTGCCGTTTCTTTCTGGCAAATCTTCCAAACCGTTCAAAATTTCAAGTGCCAGGGAAGTGATCGCTTGCGCATGATCCTCTCTCGGCGTCGGTACGCCGGATGCCACCATGTAATTGTCGCCGATGGTGCGTATTTTTTCGACGCCGTATTTTTCGACCAATTGGTCAAACATCGAGAATACTTCGTTGAGCCAATCGACAACATCCGCGGGCCTCATTTCGGCAAATAGCGGCGTTGAGCCGACGATGTCGCAGAATAAGATGCTCGAAGCCTCATAATGATCGGCGACGGTTTGATGCTCATCTTTAAGTGTCGCGACAATTGCTTTGGGTAGAATGTTCAACAGCAAGCTATCTGCTTTCTCTTGGAACTGGTTTTTTTGGCTGACGAAGTAAAAAACCATAATGAAGATGATGGAGCCGATGCCGGCCAAGTTGAGGGCAAAAAAGAAAATCACAAGATCGGGCGAGAGATTATTCGTCGTATCAATTTTGAATTCTAAAAATCCACTCAGCACGACGAGCGCCAGAAAAGCGCTAAACCAATGTAGCGCACGGCGTGGTTCGTCAAACAGCATGGCTCCCAACGGACAAATGACGGCCCACATGATGACCGCGCTGCCACTGATATAGCCGCCCAATGCCTGCATGAGCAAAAACGGCAGCATTAATATTAAGGTGAGTTGGCTGAACCGAAAAAATTGAAAGCGGCGCGTTAGGCCGAAATGTAGAATGCTGAGCAAGGATATAATGCCGTAGATGAACGGTATTGCTGCGGCCAAGGGCTCATCGAAGTTGTAATACATAATACCCCAGGCAAAACCGGCAATGGCGAACGGCAGAGAACAGACCATCAAAAGCGATTTTTTAAGGGCGATGTCGTCCTCGTCAGCCGGGTTAGCGCCAACGCGGGCAATCCAGATGAATAAATCTTTTAGCAAATGTGTGTTCCCCTATTTTTCCCCTGCGACTATTTATAGCGAATTTTGAAAACTAAAATAGTGCCTGCGAAGAAAAGAGTTACGCCATTTGCGGCAATTAGCGGAATGTCGTCGGTTAAAAATCCATAGATCAGCCAAAGCACAATACCAATGCATAAAACGAGAAACATGCCCAAGGAGACATCTTTGGTTGATTTGGATTTCCAGGATTTAACGACCTGCGGCAAAAACGCTGCCGTGGTCAACATGCCGGCGACGAGGCCTAGGAGGGTTATTGGATCGGTCATATTTTTAATGTAGCCGAGATTCTTTGCGATGTCCTCCCCGGCCACTTGAATTAATGCGTCGTCAGAGTGATCGTGGCGTAAAAGTTTGAAATTTTGATACTCCGGATTGTTATGGAACTCGTGGAAGGTATCTTTGGACGGCCATAAATTAATGGACATTCTATAAGTGTATACGTAAACTTCAACGTCTACTTATAAGGGAGGTTGAAATGGCAGAACGAATAACTTTCTTCGAATTTAAGGATGCACTTGATCAACGCACCATGTCGGTAAATAAATTGGGTGAATATGTTCATATCGATCCCGCATCTCCGATCCCTAAATTGATTTTTAGAGGGGACGCCCTACGGGATAAACCCGCACCCGATTATGATGTAGACCGCGAAGTTTATAATTTTACGCGAGAAAAAAGGAGTGCCGCACGCGCTAGCGCTGCGCCCTCTTCGGGAGGCATAAAATCCATCGTTGCGGAGGGTGATTCCTGGTTTAATTTGCCGGAATTTCTAATGCCTGACGCAATTGCAGACTGCATTTTGGACAACGGCAATTTTGACATCGATAACATTGCCTATTGGGGTTACACACTTGCGGAAATCCTTGAAGAGCGAGAACACATCACAGTTATGCGAGATAATACGCCGGATATTTTTATGCTGAGCGCCGGCGGCAACGATCTCCAGGAGGGGCTCGCGGAAAAAGGTTATATACATCAGTACGATTCCGGCCGAGATCCCGATGACTATCTCACCGATGAGGGAATTGCAGGTTACGCTCAAATAGCCACAGGCTATGCCGAAATTTTAACTGAAGTGACGGGAGAATTTCCGACCGTCAACGTGTTTTGTCATGGGTATGATTATCCGCGTCCGCTTCTCTATGACGGCACGTATATCGGTCAATATATGCGGGAGTTAACGGAACGACCGTTTCCGTGTTATTTCCCAAGAAACGAATTGTCCAATAGCAACCTGGTTTAATGGATGGACAATTTGACAGGTAAAAACCCTTATTGAGAAAGTTAAAAAATGATCACCTATGGATTTAAAAAGATGATGGCAGAAGCCAATGCGGTAATTGATACCGTGTCGGTTTCAGATGCCCAAGCCAAGATTAATAATGATGACGTTGTATTTGTGGACGTGCGTGAGAAACATGAACGGGAGAGTAACGGCTATATTGTTGGTTCAATCCACGCGCCCAGAGGATTTTTGGAGTTGATCGCCGATCCAGAAGGCCCCATGCATAATTCTGAGATTGTCAGTGGCAAACACCTTATTCTTTATTGTGGTACCGGTGGTCGCTCCGCGCTTGCTGCAAAAACACTCACGGATATGGGACTATCAAATATATCGAGTATGGCTGGTGGCTATGCCGCTTGGCTTGAAATTGATGGGCCTGTAGAAAACTAAGTTTAAAAGTCATGTTCATCTAATCTGTACTTGAACCTAATCTCCTAATGTCTGCTATTGGCTAACAGCGGACGTTTCAGCACTACTCAAATAGAGTCCGCTTTACCCCCGGAAGCAGACATAATCTTTATATGGCAATAAACGCCTCGTCGAGCCTATTGGTTTGGACCAATTCAAATCTACGATGACCAATCCTGCGAAATTGAATGGGTTTCCCAATTTCAAAACCCGCCGCGTCGATAATTTCGGAATCCAGTTCTATGGTATCCGGAAGATCAACAAAGCCAATTTTACGCACGTAAACAGTCAACTTCACTCTCCCAGGTCAAATTTCTTTCGGATCAAGTGTACCATTAATTCGTATGTGAATTTCATTTTATGAAGCTATTCAGATGCCCCTAAACATATCAAACGGTGAAAATATCATGTTGATCGATTGATCATTAACCTTTTAAGACCTATAACGCTTATTAACTTAGAAAAAAAATCTATTCTCAATAGCTCACTAGAATTTAAAGGTAATAAGAATGGAACATTGGTCCAAAAGGCTATGGCGAGCGCTTAGTTGGAAAGGATGGAGCCAAAGAGAGCTTGCTAGACGTGCTGATATCGATGAGCAGAAGGTTTATAAATACCTTCAGGGCAAAGTGGATCAACCTCGGGGTGATACCATGCTGCGACTGGCAGATTGTCTCGGAGTTACAGAGATTTGGCTCAGATTTGATGTTGGGCCAGCGATCGTTCGCATTCCAGTTGTTGGGCGCGTTGCGGCCGGCGAAAGCTTCATACCAATCGACGATAATCCTATGGGATCTGGCTATGAGGAAGTTGATTTTTCCCTCGATGATGCAGATCCAATAGCAATCGAAGTCAGAGGGGAGTCAATGTTACCGGTCTATCGCCCGGGTGACTATTTGCTGTGTTCCAGGCGTCGCGGCATAGATCTTCAACAATGCCTCAACCGAGATTGTGTTGTGAAAACCGATCAAGGGGAGGGATACGTCAAAAAGCTAATGTCTGGACCAGAAGAAGGAACCTTCACACTTATTTCTTACAATGCCCCAGCGATCGAAGGAGTTAGACTTCTTTGGGCAGCTCCAATTATTTGGGTAAAACGCTCTTAAAATTCTTCCGCTAGTTAGTAGTAAAATCATTAAATTTCTGAGACCATTTCCAGAGCTAATATCTGGGAGGTTTCCATGACATATTCGATTTATCCTAATCCGTTAAGTGCGGAGCAAAGATATACACTTGGTGAAATAATCGAAAAAGGCAGCGTTATTAAAGTGAACAATCAATCGTTTTTGATGGTTGAGGTGTCGCCGATGATGATCGACTTTTTAAAAGCCATTCGACTGGATAATTTCCAAAATAGAATATTTACTGAGACAAAGCCCCCCGCCAGTTTAGCCTCATTCAATGAAGTAGCTTCGGCAGAAGAGGATCGCGGAATATCCGTGCCTGAGCTGATTGAAAAGTACAAATATGTGCGCGGCCATGCAAGCCGGGGGCGCGGAAATGATGCGCCTGGCCTGCTGCGAGGCTACGGAAGCCGGTTTGATGATTTGTGCCCCGATCCATGACGCCTTGCTTCCAGGAGCGCCACAACGTGACTGTCGATAGCCTGACCAAAGAGCTGGAAGCCGACCGTAAAGTCGCCAGAGCCAACAATCAGGCGAGCGCAGCCATTTCGGCGACGATGGGCATTGCCCGTATTCATGGGCTGGCGGACGGCGACAAAATGATCAAGTTCAAAATCCCAAAAATTGAAGATGCGGCTGACGCAATGGCGGCGACAGCGACACTGGTCCAAGGTGTGGTCCAGGGTGACCTCGCCCCTGAGGATGCCAAGGCGGTGGCGACGCTTGTTGAGACTTATCGCAGGACAGTGGAGACGGTAGATATTGAAGAGCGAATTGCGACACTAGAAAGCGAGCTGACCAATTGAAACATTTTGCGCATCGATTAAAGAAGCTGGAAGAAAAGCTGGCTCCGCCAGACCTCATTTCTATAATCTATAACACCAGCGAGGTGGCGGCGGAAAAGCAACGCCGAGAATTTCTGGAGAAGCATGGCCGTCCGCCAACCAGAGAAATCGTCATCCAATTTGTGTAATGATAAAAGGCATGTGGCGGGGTGAGTTTGAGTTGCAGTGGCGAAACTCGCGTTAAACGATGTCTGCTTTACCCCCGAAAGCGGACATAACCGGGATACGGCAAAAGAGTCTGCTTTTGACCCAAAGCAGACATTAGATTGAAATCAGAAATCGCCGATAATTATTGGATTTTGAGACCCTTAAGTATTCGCCGTCCAGATCGAGCCAGTAATTCTTTTTTCCTCTCGATCCCACGATATTTTAACTTACCGTTTTGCTTTTTTATCTCTCCAGCGATCATGACGGTATCGACATTTGATCCATTCGCATGGAAGACTACAGACTCGATTGGGTTATGGACCGGAAATAAATTCAGATCATTTTTGTTGATCAAAATTAGGTCGGCTTGCTTACCCGGTTTTAACGATCCTACTTTTTTATCTAATTTGAGTGCCTTGGCAGACTCAATAGTTGCCCAACCAAGCGCTTCGCGTGGCGTGATTGAAAGTTGTTGCGCCTGCAACCCGGATTTTTTTACAAGCCGTTGATTATCTAAATTGCGCTGGCTTTGCATCGCGATGCGAATTGCTCCGAACATATCACCTGAAATGTTGGATTCGAGATCAATTCCGACGGAGGGATTTACACCTAGTTTTCTCAACCGTCCGGTCAACGGCGCGCCATAACCCATTTGCAGTTCAACTTCCGGCGTAACCGTAACAGACGCGCCAGAATCGACGATTAGTTTGAGTTCGTTATCGCCCAAATAAACGCCATGCACCATGTTATGGTTTGGTCCCAACAATTTCTGCTTAGCGAGCTTACGGTATCCTTGTCCGGCTTTGCTGTTTGGGCCTCCCCACACATGTGTGCTAATTATCAGATCAAGCTCTTTGGCCAGCCTGAAATCGTGTTCGGTCACTTCCCAAATCGAAAAATCAGGTCCAAGCGCTGCCATCGCCAAGGTGATGATCCCATCATCTGACGCAAATGCTCCTTTGCGCAAACGCTCAAGTTCCGAGCGAGGATGGGGCATGTGAGTGTATGGAATTTGGCCCTTTTTGGCGTCTGGTTTAGGCGAACCATGACCAAATACCGCTCGAATTCCGGCTTCCCGGAGTCCGGCAATGGCAGCGTCGGTATGAGCTGGCGTCGCATTATTGTGACACCAATCAAAAACCGTCGTTGTGCCTGAATTGATTTGGTTCAAAGAGCCCATCAAGTTGCCAAGGTAGGTGTCATTCGCGGTAAAACGCGGCGCGATTTGGGTATGCATGATGTGTAGATATTCTGAGATTGACCAATTTCCAGCAATACCTCTTATGCCGGTTTGCCAGGTATGGATGTGGGCATTCACAAAACCGGGCATAACGATCATGCTGGTCGCATCAATGACCTTAGTATTTGCAGCTCGAATTGAGCGCGCGATATTGACGATTTTATCATCTTCTATAAGCACATCGCCTTTGACAAAATCGCCAATACGACGATCCATAGAAATAATAGAGCCGCCCTTAATCAAAGTTCGAGTCATATAAATCTCTCTGCAATTATAATTTCAAAAGGAACAGGCTGATGTCGGGTACTGCGATCAGCAATATCGTCACCGCGAGCATAATGATGACATAGGGAAATGCACCGGCAAAGATCTGGTTGAGCGTGATCGAGTTGTCGGTAATGGTTGATCTCACGACGTAAACTGCAATGCCTAAGGGCGGCGTTAGAAGTCCCATTTCAACGGCAATCACGGTGACAATTCCAAACCAAACAAGATCACCCCCAAAAGCCTGCACAATAGGCAACACCAAAGGTAGGATAATCAACATGATCGAAATAGATTCCAAAAACATGCCGAGAATTACAACAAGGATGATGTAGAGTGTCATAAAGCCCATGAAACCCAGATTGGCTCCTCCAATGAGTTCGCCGACGCTTTGCGGCAGTCCAGACAAGGCGAGCATGCGTCCATATATATTGGCCGCCAAAATCAAGAACAGGACGGAGACTGTGGTATGCCCGGTTTCAAGCAGGACCCGCCATAACTTTGTCCAGGTGAGACGGCGTTTGGCCGTCGCAATGATAAGCGCTCCGGCGGCTCCAACTGCGCCAGCTTCGACAGGTGTAAACAATCCACCGTAAATGCCGCCCAAAACAGCAAAAACGAGAATTAAAATTGGCAACACCAACCACGCGGCGTCGCTAATATTTAAATCAACATTTTCGTCGGTGCTTGGCTCACCAACATAACTAGGCCAGAAATGCGCCATTGCAATAATTCCGAACGCCATGGCGCTTGCCATGATGAGGCCCGGAATGACGGCTGCCAAAAATAATAGTCCGACAGATTGTTCGGCGACAAAGCCATAAATGATGAGCAATAAGCTCGGCGGAATAAGCATGCCTAGAATGGAACTCCCAGCGACGGTGCCGACAGCAAATTTTGGTGTATAGCCATGTCTTATCATGTGAGGTACTGCGACCTTGGTAAATACGGCAGCTGAAGCAATTGAGGACCCGGTGATCGCGGCAAAAATCGCATTCGCCACAACCGTTGCGACGCCTAAGCCACCTTTGACTTTTCGCAATGCCCAACGGGCGACATCAAATGTATCGTTGCCGATGTCCGATTCATTGACCACCAATCCCATCAAAACGAAGAGCGGAATGACACCGAAAAAATAGCTTCTGAGGAATTCGTTCGATGCTAATTTGACCATATTAATTGCGATGGTTGGCGTGCCCATCATCATCCAAATGCCAGCAAATCCCAGCAAGATCAGCCCGACGCCAATGTGAATGCCCATAAAGATGACGATCAACATACCAATCAGTGAAAAGGAGCCAATCGCTACGTTTGAGTAATTACCTGTCGCGACTAAATATCCACCCACAAAAAGACCTAGAACAATCAGCAAATAATAAAGTCGAAGCGGCTCTTTCTCTGTTTGAGGGCGACGGAGAATTATGAGTTGTCGAATTTCGATCAAATTGTCGATGAGCAGAGAGAGATATTTGACAGCCACCATTACAGAACCGGTCAATATGGTGAGGCGCAAAGGCCAAACCAAAACTGTAAAATCACCTTCAACACCAAATTTTAAATCCGGCCAGGCTTCGTCAAATTTAATGACCGCACCAAAGGCAATTAACCCAAAAACAATCATGCCACCGATCGCGAAAATAATTTGAAATAAGGATGCTGTTATCGGACGATCAATCTTCAGCGGCTCGATAAACATTTCGGCTCTGGCAAATCTTCCAACATGAAGAGAGTGGGCTAACTGGAGGTAGACGGCACCGACAAGGGAATAGCCGACAATCTCGGCGACGCCTCGAATGGGAGCGTTGAAGGCAGCCCGGCCGATGATATCGGCGCAAATTAAAAACATCAGCGCAAAAATCCAAATGGTTCCGGCGCTGTTGAGAACAGATATTAAATTCGCAAATTGATTGACGAGGCCCCGGTATAAACCCAGGACCCCGTCTTCTTTTGGAACTTCTATTTGTTCAGTAATTGCCAAGCTTATTTATCCCAATTGCGAAGAGGCTTCACTCCCGCTTTTCGGACACTGGCCATATAAGCCTTCAGAACTTGCTCGCCAGGTTGACCTTTGGCCTTCATTCGTTTGATCCACTGACCTGCAAGGTCGGGCAATCCAGCAGCCCATTTTTTCTGCTCTGAGAGAGGCAGGGTAGAAATTTTGGCACCTCCTTTAGGCAGCAGTTTTTTGATGCTGACGTTATGAAAACCAGCAATTCGTTTGGCCAGTAGAACACCGTACTCTTTACCGATGTCGTGGAACATTTTCTGAAGTTCAGAAGGCATCTTATCATAAGTATTTTTGTTCATGGTAAGAGCACCCGTCATTCCGCCGCCAATACCGACAAAGGTGATGTAAGGAGCAGCTTCATGCAGTTTGAACGGAAAAATGCCTGTGACCGGCACGATCGCACCATCTGCAACACCGGTTTTGATGCCGTTATAATACACCGGCAGACCGCCATTTACGCCAATGGCACCAGTACCTTTAAGCCAGGCAGCGGATGCACCAGGTGCATAGAATTTTTTGCCTTTAAGATCAGCTAGTGATTTAACCGGCGTTTTTGAAATCAGCACATATTCGTCAATGGTTTGAGGGCCGAGATAGACCTGGTTATTTTTTAGAAAAGCCTTTTTCATTGCCGGTATGGTGGCGTGGAGCTGATTTTGAATATCCGCCGTTAATTTTACATTGCTGGTTACAAACGGAATATAAAAAGTGACGTTCTGCAAGGGCAGCTTGTTAGGCTCCCACAGGGTGCCGACCCATCCTACATCGCCAAGTCCGTCGCCAATTCCTTCGAGCGTGTTTTTAAAATTATAAAGGGCACCGGCATAGGCTTCGGTCCATTTAAGTGTGTGGCCCAAGGCCTTTGCGCGCTTTGTAGATTCTGGAACAACAAAATCGGAAATGGTTTTTACCCAGGGCACCACGGGCGGGTGGCTGGAACTTGCCGTCAGTTTAAATTCAGCGGCGTTTAGTGATGGGGTAGAAAGCGATGCAGTCAGTACCGCGGCTGCAATAGTCAAAACATATTTTTTTAAGTGTCGTTGAGCATTCATAACATCCTCCCTAAAAGGTTAGTTTCATTGATCTATTATGTTCAAATTCAACAATCGAAATGGATTTGGGAAAATAGGCTTTTTTAAACTTATTATTTATGAGTCTAATATTGAGTACAATTGTCAATCATTTTATTGTAATCGGAAACTATGAAATTTTGCAATCGTTTGCATAAATTTTTCCAAAATCAAATTTCCAATCGTTTGGCGTTCCATTACTCCTTGATAACCGCGGTTACGTCGATCTCAACCAGCGCGCCTTCGACGAGGAGTGCTGGAATTCCAACACAAGTGGAAGTCGCCGACCCGTCCTCGCCGTAAAATTCGGTCATGGCATTGGCTATTATTGACCGGTGGCTCAGTTGCAAATCGACAACAAAGATACGTTGACGAACAATATTGGCGGGCAAAGCTCCAACGGTCGCGAGCGCCTCCCGG
>Ga0209554_1002419_pt1 | contig 12872 bp, 10 predicted proteins | sample MarorgKNORR_S2LV_5_FD_188221 | JGI IMG/M metagenome (GOLD analysis project Ga0209554, IMG submission 188221) | Marine microbial communities from the Southern Atlantic Ocean, analyzing organic carbon cycling - Bottom_A/KNORR_S2/LV (SPAdes) (version 2) | ecosystem: Environmental > Aquatic > Marine... | reverse complement strand
GGCGAGGCGCAAGCGAAGAGGAGACTGCGCTGGAAGCAGGATAGTACCCCTCATCAGCAGTAATGAACAGAGAGTCTCGGATGAGCGTCTGCGACTCGCATAAGCAAGCCGAACCCACGTCCGATAAATGCAATATGATTCAGAGGGCGCACGGCGAGGAAAAAACGCTCAGAGCGAACCGAGTATCCCCGCGGTAGCCAACCACGCCCCCAACATCGAGCCGAGGTTGGTCAAGGCCGTCACCATCAGCACCCGCCCGGCTCGGTTATGCCAGAACACCGCCATCTCGCCGATTGGAATCAGGCCGAAGAAAACCTTGGTCGGGGTATCATCATCGACCTTGAAAGCGAGAAAGTTCTGTAGGTCTTCGGCGGTTGGTTCGGCGATTTTCATCTGCACATAGCCGGCGAACCAACCGGCGGCCAAAGTCGGATTAAGCGAGGTTATCGGACTGGCCAGCGCCGCCGTAAGAATCGCCAACGGATGACCGCCGGCGAGCAGGCAGAAAAGCGCCGCGATTCCGGCGTTGAGGGCCAACCACACCGCCGCCACCTCAAGTATGCTTGAAGTATCTCCAGTGTAGAGGAAGTAACCGATGAGTCCGAGCATCAGCACCGGCATGCCCCATGAAATTGCCTTCCAAACCACCCTCGGTCTGGGTTCCAACGCCAACTCAGCCAGCACCGTTTCATCGATGTGAGCCCTGCCATTAGTGCCACCCTCACCCGGCGCGCCGAGATTTTTCCGGATTCCCTCCAAATGGCCCGCTCCAACTACCGCAAGAACCCGATTTCCGTCGCGCAGTGCGTCGATTTTCCCGGCTAGAAAGATATCCCGCTCATCGACCAACACCTCTCCCGCTCCGGGGGCGATTTCGCGTAATTCATCCATCATCGCCGAAAGCAGGTCTTTGTCCTCCAGCATCTGTTTCAACTCGGGAATATCCTCTTCATCCTCATCGGCCATCATCCCGGCCAGCAGTCTGAACTTCTCGCGGAATCTCATTTTCCGCCACGCCCGCCTCAGGGTGGTTTGGATATCCCGGTCGACCAGTTCGACTCGAATACCCCTCTCCTCGGCCATTTTTATCGCCGCCAGCAGTTCGGCACCGGGTTGTTCCCCCTCATCGAGCCCTAATTTCCTCTGTTCGGCCGCCAACATACTCTGCAGGAGTACCAAGGGCGCCTTTCCCTCCTTGATGACCTTCAGCAGTCCCTCCTTGTCGAGGCGGCGGTCTTCAGCCAAGGCCTGATAGCGGCTGTTGCACAACTCTATCGCGACGATGTCGGGATGATAGGTGTCGATATGATGGCGCACCGCCGCGACCGAATCGGAGGCGATGTGGGCGGTGCCGATGATTCTCAGGTCATCATCGATATCGAGTATCGGTGATGAGTGGGTCGGTGAGGGGTGGCCTGGTGATTCAGGGGTTGTCGCGGGATTGCTCTGAGAAGCCGGAGACCCCTTGGTGGAGGTTGTGGTTGCATCGGTAGGAGTTGCGTCGGTAGGAGTTGCATCGGTAGGTATGGGCGAGGATTCACCCTCGTTGGAATCAGTCATACTCTCACCTTCGTAATTCTTCCAAGGTCTTCAACAGGTCGATATGCTCTTCGACGTCGTGCACCCGCAGTATATCGATTCCAGCAGAGCTGGCGAATGCCGCCACAGCCAAGGTTCCAGCCAAGCGATGATCGACTTGCTCCCGTCCGAGCAGATCCTTGAAAAATGATTTTCTGCTGACCCCCAAGAGCACTGAAAAATCATCTTCGCCACGCAGTAGTGAGGTGTTTCGCAATAATTCGAGGTTATGTTGCAGTCTCTTGCCGAAGCCGATGCCCGGGTCGAGGCAGATCAATTCCGCTGGGTGGCCGCGGACGACCAAACTCTCAGCCCTCTCCAGCAGGTATTCAGCCACTTCTCGGGCCACATCATCATACTCGGGATTTTCCTGCATCTTGCCCGGCTGGCCCCGCATATGCATGATGCAAACTCCGCATCCACTGCTCAGAACCAACTCGACCATCGCCGCATCGCGCAGTCCCGATACGTCATTGATTAGGTCGGCTCCAACCGCCAGAGCCGCCCGAGCGACCGCGACATTTCGGGTATCGATGGAAATCAGCGCTTCTGGCTTGGCATCGCGCAGTCCGGCAACGACTGGAATCACCCGGCGCAGTTCCTCTTCATCACTCACTTCAGAGGCTTCGGGACGGGTTGATTCACCGCCGATATCAATCCAATCTGCGCCGTTGGTCAAAGCTTCAATGCAGAGTTCTATAGCATTTTCTTCGGTTTCGGCACGACTTGCCGAATAGAACGAATCCGGGGTGCAGTTGACGACCGCCATTATCCGTGGAAATCCCTTTATAGCCGGTTTCAGCGCCGCGGCGATTCTCGCCTTTCGGCTCTCAGCATAGGGCTGTGAACCGGCCATGTAAGCGCTCTTTCGATGGTATCCTTTATGATATGTGCAACGCGGTTAACTGTACATGACCGAGGAGGCGATGCCAAATCGTGCCGATTCGGGTTTATCTCCGGGCTCTTACCAGGACTCGCACGAGGACACTGCCGAAGCCGTTGCCCTGCTGCCGACGTCGGAGCAATTGGAGATTGCTGAAAGCATACTAGAGCGCCTTAAGCCGGCCGACAAGCAGAATATCGGCTCGATGATTCATTCCCGTGGCCAGTTGGCCGGAATCATTCTCGCCGCGCTGGGAATTTTCTGGTGGCTATCGGTACTGAACATAGGTGCGGATAGCGAATACAATCAATACACCTCGCTGATAAGCGGTTTATCTTTCGTCACGGTGTCGTGGTTCCTTCCGATTCTGATCTTCTTCGGCTCATTGCTCAATGCAATCGGCCGCCATCGCGGCCAGCCGGCGCCGAGTATGTTCGCCGGTATACTATTCCTAATGTGTTTCTTCTTCACCGCGGAACCACTGGTTCGTACCCTCGCCGACGGGGGTGACCTCAATACCGGTCTGTGGCAGACCATCAGGTTGCTGATTCTGGGCAGTGGTGTGTATTTCTCGGCCAATCTGTTCATTGAAGCATTTCTGCTCGATTGGGTGAAGAAATTGGAAGAGGCATATTTCGGTATCGAAATCTCACCGCTTCAGGAGCAAGAGGTCAAGGTTGAATCACTTTCGCCCGAAGAAGACGCTGAGGATAACCCGTCGCCCTGATATGTGCAACGTTTCTCGGCTCGGTTATGACCGACGCCCGTATTGCTGTACTGCGTCTCGGTCATCGCAAGGGTCGCGACCCACGCATCACCACCCATCTGGCCCTGGTCGCACGTGCCTTCGGTGCTGATGAGTTCTATTTGGCCGGCGATGAGGATGCCGAGATGTTTGCGACCCTCAGCGCGGTCGGAGAGCGCTTCGGTGCGGCTTTGAAGATGCAGCACGTGAAAAGCCCGATGGCCCTCATCAAACGTTGGACCCGGCGCGACGCCGGCGATGGTGAGCCGGGAACCGCGGCACACCTGACGATGTATGGAGAACGGTTCCGTGCGGTGATTCCGACAATGCCCAGAAATCGTCCTCTGCTGGTGGTCGTCGGCGGGACAAAGGTACCCGCCGAAGTGTTTGAATGCTGTCAATTCAACGTCGCCATCGGCAACCAACCTCATAGTGAGGTCGCCGCACTGGCCTTGTTCCTCGACGAGTGGGGTGGTGATATCGATGTCGCCGAGCGTTTCAAAGACGGGCGCTTGGAAATCGTTCCGAGCAAGGATGGCAAGGTCGTAATCGACCGCGATGGTGAGAATCAGGGCTGCTAAGTGGAAGGTGTATCATTACCTGTGGTAACGACTGTATTCGGCCCTAAGCATTATTGAGCCTAGAGAATGCGAAAAGACGATGCAAGGCATTGGTAGCGCTGGCACTGCGAATGGTTCTGGCAACATACCTCCCACCATGACCGGAACCTTGGGATTGGTCGATGCCGCGCAGGGATTGCTGGCGGGTGGTGAATTGGAGGAAGGTGCTGCCGGTGCGGGGGTGCTACTGCTGGCCGACGGCGGTCGCTACGAGGGTGAATTGTTCGGTGCGGTCGGGGTCGGTGCGGGGGAACTGGTTTTCACCACCGGGATGACCGGTTTCCAGGAGAGCCTGACCGACCCTTCTTTCGCCGGACAGGTGCTCACCTTCACCTATCCCCTAATCGGTAATTATGGCGCTCAATTGGGCTGTAGTGAGTCATCAGGAGTATGGCCGCGGGGAGTGGTCGTACGCCACGCCATGGAGGTTCCAGACCACCGTGATTCAGTCGGCAATCTTGATTCCCTGCTCCGCCTGCACGGGGTTTGCGGAATTCAGGCGGTAGACACCCGAGCGATTACCCGCAGGGTGCGAGAATTCGGCACCCTGCTCTGCGTTTTCGGTCCGCTTGCCGATGAGGAATCTCTGCGTGCCCGACTCGAGAAGATGCTACCACCCGACCTCGAAGATCTGGTTGCACAGGTCAGCATCGACGAGCCGGTGATTCTCAACCAAGGGGCGACCGACCACGAAGGTCGGGCTTTACCTCGTCTCGGGGTTTTGGATTGCGGAATCAAGTACAACATCCTGCGTGAATTGAGTCGCCGCTTCGAGGTCGTGTGGTCACCACCGGATATCGGCTATGGCCGACTGAAAAAGGAATTCGTGATTCAAGCGTTGTTCTGCTCCAACGGACCGGGCGACCCGGCCCATCCCGGCAAAGCGACGCAGGCGCGTCTGGCTTTGGCGGCTGCCGTAGCCGATGGAATGCCGACGATGGGGATTTGTCTTGGCCATCAACTGCTTGGTCTGGCCAGTGGCCTACAGACCTACAAGATGCGCTATGGCCACCGTGGCGCCAATCAGCCGGTGCTCGACCTGGCGAAGAATACCGTGCTCATCACCTCGCAGAACCACGGCTTTGCGGTCGCCGACCCGAAGCATGGAATGCTCGCTCAACATCCGAGTGGCTTGTGTAGTGAAGTGCAGGAAAACCTGCTCGGTGCCGAGGTCAAGGTCAGTTTCATCAACTCCAACGACCAGACCGTCGAGGGTCTGGAGGTGGTCGGAAAACCCGCCTTCAGCATTCAGTTCCATCCCGAGGCCTGTCCCGGCCCACACGACGCCTCGCCGCTTTTCGACCGCTTCGCACAGATGGTGTCCACGCATCTGAGAGGTGAATCCTGATGCCGCGCCGCACCGATATCCAGCGGGTGATGATATTGGGCTCGGGGCCGATAAAGATTGGTCAGGGGGCTGAATTTGATTTCTCCGGTAGTCAAGCCTGTCGCGCTCTGCGCGAAGATGGTTTTGAGGTGATTTTGGTCAATTCCAATCCGGCGACCATCCAGAACGACCCCGAGATGGCTGACAGGGTCTACATCGAGCCTCTACTACCGGATGTGGTCAGGGGGATTCTCGAACTTGAGAAGCCGGACGCCCTTTTGGCCGGGATGGGCGGCCAGACCGCCCTCAATATAGCCAGCGAACTGGCCCACGATGGCACCCTGGAGCGCCTCGGGGTCGAGTTGATAGGCTCCGATCTGGAAGCTATAGACAAGGCCGAAAACCGTGGCCTATTCAAGAAGGTATGCGAATCAATCGGCCTGCCGGTACCCCTGGCAATCGCCTGTGACAGCATCGCAGAGGTCTTGGCCGCGGCCGAGGAACTGGGAAATTGGCCACTACTGGTCAGGCCTGCCTTCACCCTTGGGGGATTGGGTGGAGGAACGGTTTGGAATACCGGGGAATTGGTCGAGATCTCAACCCTTGGTCTGCGAAATTCTCGCATTAATCAGGTTCTCATCGAGGAATCGATTATCGGCTGGCAGGAGCATGAATACGAGGTCATGCGCGATTCAAATGACAATTGCATCATCGTCTGCACGATGGAGAATATCGACCCGATGGGGGTTCACACCGGTGAGAGCATTGTCGTCGCCCCCCAGCAGAGCCTGTCCGACCGAGACCACCAGCACCTGCGCGATTGTTCACTGGCGCTGATTCGTGAGTTGAATATCAGCGGCGGCTGTAACGTCCAGTTCGCAGTCAATCAATCGACCGGGGAAATCCGGGTTATCGAAGTCAACCCGCGGGTCTCACGCTCATCCGCCCTTGCCAGCAAGGCGACCGGTTATCCCATCGCCAGAATGGCGGCAAAAATCGCTGTCGGATATACCTTGGATGAATTACCCAATCCGATCACCGGGCATGGCACGACCGCGGCATTTGAGCCGACGTTGGACTATTGTGTGGTGAAGATACCGCGCTGGCCGTTCGACAAGTTCCGCACCGCTGACCGTACTCTAGGGACCTCGATGAAGTCGACCGGTGAGGTGATGGCAATCGGTCGATGCTTCGAAGAGGCCTTTCTCAAGGCCTGGGCCTCACTCGAGGTCGGTCATCCCCACCCGCGCCCCTTGACCCGCGCCGATGAGTCAGAGGGTGAAGGGATGTCAGAGCGTGCTCATAAGCCCTTGGCTGAGCGCACCATGGTTGAATGGCTCGAGGTCGCCACCGACCGGAGGATGACCGCGCTCATCGAGGCCTTCCGGCGCGGCTGGTCGGTGGAACAGGTGCACGAGGTGACACGTATGACCCGTTGGTTCCTGCATAGATTTGCCAATATCGCCGCCACCGAGGCTGAGGTGGTCGACTGTGATGCGGCCAGCCCGATGCTGATCGATGAAGATGACCTGTGGCGCTGGAAGGGGTTGGGAATGAGTGATGCCTACATCTGCGATGCACTCGCCGGCTTCCCGGTGACCGGGTACAATGCGTTATCCAGCGAAGTCGGCGAGACCGCAGTCATGCGGAGACGACATCTTTTCGGGATTCATCCACGCTACCGCATGGTCGATTCCTGCGCTGCAGAATTCGCCGCCGCCACCCCTTACTATTACTCGACCTATGAGGGTGGTCAGGAGAGTGGTATCGACTTCATCCCCGAACTGCAGGAGCGGAAAAAGGAACGGGTCGTGGTGCTTGGAAGCGGCCCTATAAGAATCGGTCAGGGGATAGAATTCGACTATTGTTGTGTCCACGCGGTGATGGCGATTCGCGAATCGGGACGTGATGCCATCATCATCAACAATAATCCCGAGACCGTCTCAACCGACTTCGATACCAGCGACCGACTCTACTTTGAACCGATAAGTCTCGAGTGCGTCACCGAGGTGCTATTGCGTGAGCAAGCACATGGTATCCTCCTGCAATTCGGTGGCCAGACCGCACTCAATCTCGCCATACCTCTGGAAGAGAGGATTCCAACCCTGGGAGAACACGGCTTGCAGACGCGTATCTTCGGTACTTCTCCGGATGCGATTGACCAGGCCAGCGACCGCCAGCGATTCGCTGAGTTCGCCCGCCTCGCCGGACTGCGAATACCCAACGGCTTGACTGGAAAAACCTCCGACGATGTACGCGCCGCCGCCGCTAAAATCGGTTTCCCAATTCTCATCCGGCCGTCGTATGTGCTCGGCGGGAGGGGGATGGAGATATTGACTAATGAACAGCAGTTATCGGCTTATCTCGCCGAGGCCTACATCGCCCCGAACAAGCCCCTGCTGGTCGACGAGTATCTCGGACATGCCACCGAACTCGACGTCGATGCGGTCAGTGATGGCGAGCAGGTTCTGGTCGGGGCGATAATGGAACACCTCGAGGAGGCCGGAATACACTCGGGAGATTCGACCTGTTTCATCCCTCCACAGAATATCGGTGAGGAAATGCTTACTCGGGTGCGTAAGCAGACTGAGACGATAGGATTAGGCCTGAAAATAGTCGGTTGTTTCAATATTCAGTTCGCCCTTCAGGGCGAGCGTCTCTACGTGCTCGAAGTCAACCCGCGCTCAAGCCGAACCGTACCCTTCGTCGCCAAGTCATCGGGCGTGCCGCTGGCGCGCATCGCCGCTCGCCTGACCTTAGGCGAAAAATTGCGCGACCTCAATATTCCAGAGCCGAATAATACGCTGGTCTGCGTCAAGGTGCCGGTATTCCCGTTCATCAAATTGCGTGGCCTCGACCCCGCACCCGGCCCGGAGATGAAATCAACCGGTGAGGTGATGGGCTCCGATATCACCGCTGAAGTGGCCTACCTGAAGGCGAGGATGGCGACAGAAATCCCCGTCAACACCACCGGGGGGGTCTATCTGACGGTACGCGATGAGGATAAGCAAGGCCTGATCCCGGTCGCCCTGCAACTAAGTGATTTAGGAATGAAAATCTATGCAACCCCCGGGACCGCACATGCTCTGCGAGATGGTGGAGTGCAGTGTGAGATAGCCTACCGTATCGCTGAGGGCAAGTCTCCCGATGCTCTCGGGCTGATGCGCCGGGGTGAGATTCAGTTCATCGTCAATGTGCCAACGATTTCTGGAGGGGCTATAAGGGACGGTAATATGATGCGGCGCTTGGCGGTCGAGATGAACATCCCATTCGTCACGACGATGAATGGGGCGAGAATGGAGGTGGCGGCGATACGCGCCGCCGGACAGGGCCCGACCACCCCTCAGCGTCTGCAGGTGTCCTATCTGGATGGCCGGGGAATTTAGACACCCATCCCACTAGCCGAATAACCTCAGCCGAAAAATCTCTAGCCGAAAAACCTCTAGCCGAAAAACCCTCACTCATCTCGGCCGAACCATCCCTCCCCCAATCGAGCAAACTCGGTCAGCCAACCAACCATCCAGCTGATCTCGCCTCCAACCAACATTCAACTCAGACAGCCCAGCCGAACAACTCAGGACTCCAGATGGCGGTTTTCTCAGCACGAGTCGTAAGCCTCGATGATGTACTTGGTACTGGGTGAGGTCCAGGCCAATTCAGACAACCCGTCTTCTCCTTTCGAGGAGTAGATTAGCACCACATCTTCGACCCTGACATTGCCGTCGCTCGAGCGGGCGAGAATGGTCTTGCGCTTCAGCACCTTGCCGGTGCCATGCGGGTTGTAAACCGTGTCTAATGCCTCGGATAAGAACCATTCCGCCTTATCCTCATCAGCACCTTCAAAGGTCTTAGTTGACTTCTTTCCGCCGCCGAACATTCCTCCGGCTTTCTTGCCTTTGGCTTTACTCTTGGAGGTGGTGGTCGTTTGACCTTTGCTCGCACCACTTTTGCCGCCAGCCTTGGCCTTGCCAGCAGAGGCAACGGTTCTTCCCTTGGCAGCAGACTTGGATTCCATTCCCAATTCGGCGCGAATCTCCTCTTCGATGCTCTGGCGCAGTTCATCGACATCGAGTTCACTGAGTTTCTTCTTGGCGGCGCGGTGGTCTTTCTTCAATTGCTTGAGTTTCTTCTCAAAGGTTTCGATTTCGCTGACGAAGTGCGCCGCCACCTGGATAATCGAGGCCTCCATCGAGGCTTCCAGTTGAATTGACAGGACCTCGTTTGACAGGTCGCGCCATTTTCGCCATTGCATCAGTGTATTAGCATGAATATCGGAACCACATTTCGGACAGAATGAACGGGTCGGTGGTTTCAGCACCGGAACCGCCCGCATCGCCTCGGCGTCGATGTCATCATGCTCACCACTGGCGGCGGTGTGAATCTGGGTGCTGGCATCCAGTCCCACCGACATCGCTTCACGATACATTTTCTGGCCGATATTCAGCTTACCCGAATCGATTAGACTCCATGCCGGTGTAGGTTTGGTGACCGCCCTCACCGCGTGCTTTGCAGCTTCGGATTCCCCGAAGGAATAGAATTCCTCGAAAATATTTCTCTTCTTCATCCCGTCGGTATCTTCTTCGTAGTCCTCTTCACCAGAGGCGGCGGCGGCTATGCCCAGGGTGATTGGATTTCCCCCTTCTTCCACCTTCGCTATCATATCGAATTTCTCGGCCATCGAAAGGTCATCGCGTTGGCGGATTACCTCCTTCAGTTGGTTGAGGTCATGCCCGGTGGCGGTAATTGCTCCCTCGGTGGTGAAATCATGGCCGCAGGCGAGACAGAACTTGGCCGTCGCCTCGACTGAGGATTCACACTTTGGGCAAAAAACGCCTCCCATCGCTTCGCAAGCGTATCAATATGTATTCAAGTCCTGCGGTGAAATAAGGTGGAATTACCGCAACAGGGGGGGTTGGGGCAATATCGGAAAACCCCTGACCCTATTCAGTGACAACCGCACCGAGAAGCGCTACCACCTCAGAGCGCGGTAGTTCGAACAGCAAACTGGCCATCTTCGGACCGTAGTGCTGGTCGAGAAAAATCCAATACAGAAATATAAAGGCTTGACGCAGTTCGATTTCATGTTCTTTTGCGAGTTCGCAGATGGCATTGCTGATCGAGTCTATATTCCATTCACACTCGGCAAACTCAGCCGCCAGCACCCGCAGATAATCCTGCCCCTCTGGAGTGAGGTTTTCCAACGCCGCGGCCGAAGGTTGAGATTGTATTCGCAATCTGAAGCCGTCCGGGAAGTGCTCGGAGCCAATCCATACCCGTATGCAGTCCAAGCGCTTAGCCAATGTGGTACTGGCCTGTGGTGCCGCAAGGTGATGCGAGGAATGGAGTGAGTCCCAGATGTCGTCATCGCGTTCGCGAATCTGTGCCAGCATCGCCAGATGGCGAAATGACACCGCGGTTGCCGACAGGTCGGGCTGAGTGCCGTGCTTCACCTGTGACAGGCGAATCTGTGCCCGGTCGACCTCCCATGCGACCTTCTGCCGGCGATTGAGGTCGTCAGCCATCTCATCACCTTCTTGGGCGATGCGCCCGAGCAGGCGCTCGTACTCGTCGGCTAGTTCTATCAGCGCATCACCGGTATCGAAATCGATATGACGATTGGTCTTGTTGCGAGCGATGAGAAAGCGCAGGATTTCTGGAGGCACCAAGCGTAGGGCTTCAAGCGGCCCGATGGTGATTCCCGCGCTGCTCGACATCGCCCCCATCCCCTTCAGTTGAATCCACTCGTAGGTAAGTGGCAATGGAGATTGGTAGTCGAGCAAGGCCGATAATTCCCTCCCGGTATCATAGGAACCACCCGCCGCACCGTGGTCTTTGCCAAACGGCTCACAGGTCACACCGAGCCAGGCCCACTTCGCCGGCCAGTCGAGTCGCCACGGTAATTTGCCGTGAAAAATCCCGGTTTCACCCAGGTTGCACGAACCCTCTACACCCAAGGAATCGCGCCAGTGAATCACCGGCCAATCGTGTCCGGTGACAACCACCCCGTCCATACTGCCGTCACTGCCGACCGGATTGAAGGGAAACCAGTCCTCGTCGAGTTCACGCCCACTGACCCGCTCGATGATCTCCCGGGCCTGCTCCCGCTTGTCGATGAAAGTGCGAATTGCCGGGTTGAATCTCCCCTCGAGGTAGGACTGATAATTGTCGACCAGTTTCGGCGCAACGCCGATCTGGCTCAGGGCGGCGACGAATGGAGCGAGAAAGTGCTCACCATAATTACCCCCGTCACTCGGTTTCCCATCCGGTCCAGGGGCTGGGATGGCACCGATGGGATGGCCGATGTAATCCTCATATTCGGCGGCGAGAAAATCGTAGACCTTGCGCAATGGGTCGGCCGAATCGATGATGAAAATCATCTCAGCCTCCATCCCTGCATCGAGCGCGGCCCGGGTCAGCATATCTCCGGTCAGTATTTCACGGAGATGTCCGATGTGGAAGATGCCGCTCGGGGTGATTCCGGTTGAGATCATATGGGTCGAGCCGCGTTCGGCTAACCGGGTTGCGGTGAAATCGGCCCAGTGCAGAATCTCACACCCTAAACCATGACCGCTCGAATAAGCCCTCGCAGTGGCACATCCTCGATTTCATTTAGCGTGGTCTTGTTGAGTAATACCGCAGACAATACGATAATTGCCCCATTCTGGCGCAAGTGCTCGATACACTGGGTCATTGTCTGGCCGGTCGAGAGGACATCGTCGACCACCATCACCGTCTTGCCGTTGACATTGCCATACTTATTTGACAGTGCACCTTTCTTCTCTTCCTGATTAAGGCTGCGATATATAGAAACTTCACAGTTTAGTTGAGCGGCGATTTCCTGAGCGAACAGAATCCCGTTCAGGCTGATACCGACCACGGTGTCGATATCTTCGCCGCATTCCTCCAGGGCGACGTCGGCAAAGATGTGCCCGATGGCGGCGATTCGGGTCGGTCGCACGCCGATTGTGCGCCAGCCGATTCTCATATCGGTCGGGCGGTCGGATGCACCTTCGGTAGAACTCGATAATAACCATGTGACAGTATCTTGGGAGAGCGACATCTCGTCGGAAATCTGCACCGTGGACAGTCCAGCCTTTCTCATCCCAGCAACCGTGCTGCGTAGTTCGTCAACGCTCAGAGCCATGTTATCGTTGCCTTCGTCGTCTGCTATGCCTATGAAGCCTACGGAAGTGATGTGGGGAAAAGTCGCTTATGTTGAGGGGCCGCATTTGCGCAGGGGTTATACGAGAGCGGCCGCCGCCAAAACCCGTGACCGACTTCGACTACGAGGCTTTGCTGGACCGTGCCCGGGAAAACATCCCCGAGGAGATCAGTAATCGCGTCCGGTGGACTCTGCCTGAGCCCAATATCCTCATCGAAGGTCAGAACACGATTTTCCGTAATTTCGCAGAAGTGGTCTCAAAGATGGAGCGGGATGATAATCACGTATTCCAATACATGCAGAATGAACTGGGAACTTCGGGTAGTCGAGAAGGACCACGCGCTCGTTTCAAGGGGCGAATTCCGCCAAAGCGACTGAAGAAGTGTTTGGTGAATTATGTCAATGCATTCATCAAATGCCATCAGTGCGGCGCTCCCGATACCCATTTCCAACGTCAAGACCGTACCACCCTGCTGAAGTGTCAGGCCTGTGGTGCGACGCGCCCAGTCAAACTCTAGTGCGTCCAAACCCTAACGATAGGATTCTGCGGACGCACG
>Ga0209554_1002417_pt1:2500-12877 | contig 12877 bp, 12 predicted proteins | sample MarorgKNORR_S2LV_5_FD_188221 | JGI IMG/M metagenome (GOLD analysis project Ga0209554, IMG submission 188221) | Marine microbial communities from the Southern Atlantic Ocean, analyzing organic carbon cycling - Bottom_A/KNORR_S2/LV (SPAdes) (version 2) | ecosystem: Environmental >... | reverse complement strand
ACGTGCAGGATGAGGTCGTCGTCCATGAGATCTGCAGGGATGACGCGTCCCAGAAGATGTTCGCGGACGTCACTCTTGATCGTTGAGACTTCAACGTCCGGGGCGTGCTGCGTAGATACCACCACCGTGTGAATGCGTTTAATCGTCTTCCCATCATCCTGGTATTCAACCGTTACCTGGCTTTTCGAATCGGGACGGAGATAGGTCATGATCTCCCCCTGTTTTCGAATACTCGCCAGTTCGCGCATCAGTCCATGGGAAAAACTGAGAGCCATGGGCATCAACTCGGCGGTCTCTCGAGAAGCGTATCCGAACATCATTCCCTGATCACCTGCACCCTGTTCGAGATGAAGGCCACGATGGTCGTCAACTCCCTGAGCGATGTCTGCGCTCTGTTCATGAATCGTCGAAAGAACTCCGCAGGAGTAAGCGTCGAATCGGAGTTCTGGATCTGTATATCCGATATCCCGGATCACGCTGCGAGCGACGTCCTGCACATCCACATAGGCGTTGGTCGTGACCTCTCCCGAAAGAATGACGAGCCCCGTCGTCACCATCGTTTCGACAGCCACTCTACTCACTGGATCATCCGCGAGCATAGCGTCGAGAATCGCATCAGAAATTTGATCTGCGACTTTATCGGGGTGTCCCTCCGATACAGATTCTGATGAGAACAGGTACGACATTTCGAACTGGATTTAATTGGCTCAACGTCTTGGAACGCTAGGCTGTAACGGATGATTCGTTTCGTTTACGAAGGTTACATCAAGCATCCGGTAGCAAATTGCTTCCTCTCGCGGGGAGGCGTAGTTTTCCAGATTGTATGCCGAAATGTGGCACAAATAGTGGTTTTTCACAGGAAAAGGAAAACCAGAAGCTTTTTTCACAACCAGGAGAACAGGTTATGTCCGATATCGCAGCCAAGGTACAGTCGATCATTGTTGAAAAGCTAGGAGTTGATGAAGCAGACATCAGCGATGATGCGTCATTCACCAACGATCTGGGCGCAGACTCCCTTGACACGGTAGAGCTCATCATGGAATTCGAGAAAGAATTTGATCTTACGATTCCAGATGAAGACGCTGAAAAAATCGCCACTGTTGGGGATGCCGTGACTTACATCACCGGAAAGTCTGCCTGAGCAGAGCCGGTACTTTTTGACTTCATCTTCCACTTCTTAATCATCCCACGATTGGCATGAGCCGAGAAATTCGCAGGGTAGTCGTGACAGGAATGGGAGCCCTCACTCCTATCGGAAACGATCCAAAGTCATTTTGGGACGCGATGATGAGATGCGAGAGTGGGGCGGCGCCCATCACCTACTTCGACACGGAACCCTTCGTTACGAATTTTGCGTGTGAGCTCAAGAACTTTGACGTTCTCGACTACCTCGACCGCAAGTCGGCGCGAAGAATGGATCCGTTCTGCCAGTACGCGATGATTGCGGCCGGGCAAGCGCTCACCGACGCCGGTATCGATACGGATACGCTCACCACGGAAGAGCAGGAAAGAATCGGTGTGATATATGGTTCCGGCATCGGAGGGTTGCAGGCGCTTTTCGATTCTGCGGATAACCTGATTGCCAACGGACCGCGCAGGATGTCCCCTTTCTTCATACCAATGATGATACCGGATATAGCACCGGGGCAGATTTCGATCAGGTATGGTCTGCGAGGGCCAAACTACTCGTGTGTTTCTGCGTGTGCCACCGGCAACAACAATATTGGAGACGCCTTCATGCTGATCAAATTGGGTCACATGGAAGCCGCCGTGACCGGTGGAAGTGAGGCAAGTGTGTCAAATCTTGGAGTCGGTGGTTTCAACGCTCTCAGGGCGCTGTCCACTCGTAACGACGATCCGGCGACAGCGTCCCGTCCTTTCGATGCTACTCGTGACGGATTTGTCCTTGGTGAAGGCGCAGGTGCGCTTTACGTCGAAGAACTCGAACATGCAAAGGCGCGTGGTGCACATATTTACGCTGAAATCCTCGGCGTCGGTATGAGTGGTGATGCCCATCACATTACGGCTCCGGATCCCGAAGGACTGGGTGCGAAAAATGCCATGCTCGCCTCACTTCGAGATGCCGAACTGTCTGCCTCTGATATCGATTATTTGAACATGCACGGGACTTCGACCGGGCTCGGGGACATTGCGGAAACGAACGCCATCAAAACCGTTTTCGGGGACTACGCCTACGAGATGAACCTCTCTTCCACGAAGAGCATGACGGGCCATCTTCTGGGTGCCGCTGGTGCTGTTGAGGCCATCGCTGTGATTGGCGCCATCACCCATCAAATCGTCCCACCGACGATCAATTTCGAACACCCTGATCCAGAATGCGATCTGAATTACACGTTTAACAAGCCCGTTGAACGAAAGGTCGATATTGTGATGTCCAATGCATTCGGATTTGGAGGGCACAATACCAGCGCCATTTTCGGCCGGTATATCGACTGAATCTGCCCGGGAGACTCCTCACTCTTCTGTTAGCCGTTCGGGTTCGGCTCAGGAAAACCACAGCATGACCGCCGCGACCATTCCGACCAGGACTACCGACAAAATAAGATCGAGACGTCGTTTCGAAGGATCAGTCGGAAGAGTTTCGCCCGCGTCCGTGGTGCCCATGGTCAGGCCTCGTATTTGCTCTTCGGGAGGCGGCTCTGTCATCAAGGAAACAACGATAAGTACGACGGCGCAGATCAGAAAAAGAAATATGGCCACGTGCATGAAGTTTATCGTGGCGAAGTCGTACATGAACCCCGTAAGGCTGTCCTTATTCAGTTCAGCGAGGAGGCGTGCCACACCAAGCACGAATCCGGTGCCAAGAGAGGCGATCGCACCCTTGCCGTTGAGCCGTTTCCAGAAGATTCCCAGAACGAACACAGCCGCAATGGGCGGGGATATGTATGCCTGAACGGACTGCAGGTATTGGTACAGCGTCCCGGATATGTTTGACATGACCGGTATCCAGAGAATCCCGAGAACAACCAGAACAATTGTGGAGAGCTGGCCGACCAGCACCAGTTTCTTTTCCGACGCTTCCGGACGGATTTTTCGATATAGATCCCAGGTAATCAGCGTCGAGCAGGAATTGAACACTGAGGAAAGAGAGGACATGAGAGCAGCGAGCAGGCCGGCGATAACCAGTCCCCTGACTCCCACGGGGAGAAGAGCCGCAACCAGAGCCGGGAGGGCCTGATCCGAGGCAGCCAGATCGAGCTGACCACTGGCATTCAGACTGTACGCGATAACTCCAGGAATCACGAAAATGAACAAGGGCAGCTGTTTCAGGAATCCCGCCATTATCGTACCCCTTCGGGCATCGTCGATTCCTCTGGCTGAGAGCGTCCTCTGCACAATAAACTGATCCGTACACCAGTACCAGACGGCGATGATAGGCGCACCGAAAGCGATACCGGTCCAGGGAAAATCCGGGTCAGACATTGGCTTCCACATGTCCATGAAGCCCTCGGGTGCGAGCTCTACCATTGGCCCCCATCCGCCCAGTTTCACCAGCCCGATCACGGTGACCGCCGTCGATCCTGCGATCAACACAACGGCCTGCATGACGTCGGTATAGATGACCGCTCTCAGACCGCCGAGCACCGTGTACACTCCGGTGAACAGCACAACGATCATCGCGCCGGTCCAGAAATCGATACCCAGGAGTGCTTCGAATACAACCCCGCCCGCATAAATAGTGACGGATATTTTCGTGAGGACATAACCGATGATGGAGACCACCGACAAATACCAGCGAGCCGCCGGGCTGTATCGGCGTTCCAGAAATTCGGGCATCGTGACGACGCCACTTCGAACATAGAACGGCACGAATAGCCACCCCAGGAGGAGTAAAACCAGGGATGCCTGGAGCTCGAATTGCCCCAAAACGACTCCCGATGAGGCTCCTGCTCCCGCCAGGCCCACCAGATGTTCGGAGCCAATATTAGATGCAAAAAGGGAGGCACCGACTACGAACCAGCCAACATTTCGCCCTGCCAGAAAATATTCGGCAGATGTCTTCTCGCCTCTATTTCGTTTTCTGATAGCCCAGGCCGCTATCAAAAGAACGGCCAGAAAGTATCCTCCGATCACAAGCCAGTCTATAAAGTTGATTCCCACCATTCTCCGTATGTTTTTGAGTCAATCAATATAGGACGCCTGTGCCAAGACTCATTTCGGAACCCACCATCATCGAAGCTGCTTCGGCCCCCGCGAAGAAAATTGAGGAGTTTATCGGCCGGGTAAACTCGTCAACCAGCGAGTTGAGCATTGCCCGAATGACCAGTGAACAGGGCTGGACAGAACCCGGGCAGACGCCTGAATTTGACGAGTATACTTTGGTGCTGAAGGGGAGCGTGCGGGTCGAAACGCGCGTCGGCACATACGATGTGCAGGCCGGGCAGGTCATTCACTGCGAGGCTGGCGAGTGGATCAGGTATTCGACTCCAAACGCGGGCGGAGCTTCTTATGTAGCCGTATGTGCACCGGCATTTTCGCCCAATACAGTACACCGGGATGTCGGGGACGTCGAATGAGGGCTCTGATCGACGCAAGTACTACCGAAAAACGATCTCTCGGATCGTATCCGCGCCCAGCTCCTTGTTCAGGCGTTGGCGCCAGTCATCTCTTTTGAGGTGCAGTTCCTGTCTCCAAGCAGGCGACGAAATGCGTACGAACAACCGATCTCCCTTCACCCAGCATTTCTCTACGTGATGCTTCATCTGGGGGCTCATAATCTGCTCCCATGTAGCGATAACATGACCTCGAGCCAGCGGGCCTTCTAGACCCATGCCCTTGATGAGCTCACCGAGTATGTCGCCGAGTGGTTTGGCCGTTCTGTTGCGCATGCCGACAACTTACAGACGAGGAATCAAAACCGCTTAGAAATGGTCAGGGGGCGCCAGCGATTAGCAGCGAACTGCCCATTGCTAGCACCCCCATGACCACTCATCGGAAGACGCACTGTGCACTACGACGGCTATTCGCCATAGTTACAGAATAGATGGTGTTTTCTGTAAATGGTTGCCCGTCAACACGATGTGCATTCGTATTGTGCTTATCCAGGTCATTGGACGCGGGGCAGTTAGATCGTCATGGCTATATTCGTGCCCCCCTTCAGCCTATCCATGTAAATTTCGGACATGATTGATCTCGCCACAAAACTCGCTCGGATAGGAACCGAGCCTGACCCGGAGACCGGTGCGCTCACCCCTCCCATTCACATGGCATCCACCTACGCCAGGGATGAGGCAGGAGAGTACTCGCGCGGATTCGTTTATTCACGCCTGGAGAATCCCACCCGTCGCCGTTTCGAGGAGGCGCTGGCCGATATAGAAGGAGGTGAGTCATGCGCCGCCTTTTCGTCGGGCATGGCGTCCGCGATGACACTGTTTCAGGCGCTGGATCCGGGTGATCATATCGTCTTTCCTGCAGACATATACTTCGGAGTGCGTCATCTGGCGACTACCGTCTTCTCGCGTTGGGGACTCAAATCCGACATCGTGGACATGTCCCGGCTTGATTCTGTGAAGGATGCTATCACTGATAGAACGCGTATTGTCTGGGCTGAATCGCCCTCCAATCCGCAACTGAACATCACAGACATCGAAGGTGTTGCTGAAATTGCTCACGCCGCGAGTGCTCAACTTGTTGTCGACAGCACCTGGTCTACCCCTTATTTGATGCAACCCATCGCGCTGGGAGCGGACATCGTGCTACACTCCGTAACCAAGTACCTGGGGGGACACTCGGATGTGCTGGGAGGCGCGTTGGTTTTCTCGGAGAAAACAACGTTGTCTGAAAGAGTCCACGAACTTCAACGGGAAGCCGGCGCGGTTCTGGATCCCTTTTCCTGTTGGCTGACCATGCGGGGAATGAGATCATTGATCCCCAGAATGAATCGACACTGCGCATCTGCCGCGCATCTGGCGTCGTTTCTTGAGGGGCATCCACACGTAGATACGGTCCTCTACCCTGGGCTGTCATCTCATAAGGGCCACGACATCGCTCGACGCCAGATGCGCGATTTCGGAGGTATGTTGGCTTTCCTCGTAAACGGAAACGCGGAGCAGGCGCAGCATGTTTGTCGTGAGCTCGAACTGTTCGCCAGTGCCACAAGTCTGGGCGGGACCGAAAGTCTCATTGAGCACCGAGCATCGGTCGAAGGCCCCGATTCGCCGACCCCCGAGAGTTTGCTGAGAGTGTCTGTCGGGCTTGAATCACCGTCGGATCTCGAGGCCGATTTGAACCGCGCGCTGGAGATCGTATTTAACTGAATCGGTTGTTTGAAAAGAGGTGCTGTCGTAGTTTTCAGGCCGCCATTTAGGGATGGTAATGCCCGTTTATCGCATCAGAGAACCGATTTCGAATGAAGCTTCCTTTTTTCCTCGCCCGCAAGTTTGTGGCTGCGGAGACCATAGAAGAATCGCTTCCGGTTGCGAAAGAACTTCGGTCGAAAGGGCTGACCACGACGCTCGATTTACTGGGCGAGTACATCTCTGATCCACGACTCGCAACCAAGTCAAAAAACGAATACATCACCCTCATTCGGGCGATCAGTTCGAGCGATGGCGAGATCGACGCAAACATATCCATAAAATTATCCATGCTCGGGCAGAAGATCGACGAGTCCTTCTGCCTAGATAACCTGCACGAGTTGCTGACGGTAGCGAAGGAAAATAGGACGTTCGTGAGACTCGATATGGAGGGTACAGATGTTACTGAATCGACCGTATCAATCTTTGAGCAGGTGTTTCCTGAGTACCGGGAAAATGTCGGAATTGTACTTCAGGCTTACCTGAAAAGAACGGGAGACGATGTCGCTCGCATGTGTGATCTCGGAGCGAGAGTCAGGCTCTGCAAGGGCGCCTATAAGGAGCCGCCAAGTCTTGCCCACCAGGATATGCCCAGTATTCGGGATCACTACCTGGAGCATATGGAGACACTGATCTCGAAGGGAAATTATCCCGGGATCGCTACGCACGACGACATTCTGATCGACGCTACGAAATCCTATGTTCGCGAACGATCAATCGCTTCGGACCGGTTTGAATTTCAGATGCTGTACGGAATCAGGGCTGAAACGCAGCACGACATTGCGTCTGAGGGTTTTGGTATGCGTGTATATATCCCTTTCGGAGACATGTGGTATCCGTATTTTTCCCGGCGCCTGAGAGAGCGCAAGGAAAATGTCTGGTTTATCCTGATGAATATGTTCAGGAAATAAATTCACTACACTGCTTCACGCCGTGATCAATCGAGACTTCATACTCCGCCAGATCCATCAACTCGCTCAGGTTTTGGCACAGGTCCTTTTCAACAAGCGACTTGATCAACAAACCGAGGAATCACGGGAAATGATTTCCATGGCGCTGAAGGACACGCTGGGAAACGATCTTGATCGACTCCTTCTCATGGACAAAGAATCCTTGATGGCTGTTTGCGGCCGCGAAGGAGGATTCAACGCCCAGCTGGCCGTCTCAGTGGCGGATTTGATGAAGGAAGAAGGATCGGAAGCGGCTGTGCAACGAGCATACTGGCTCTACGAAGCGGCGCTCACGCGCGGCGCAACACTTCCACTACAAGCCCTCGAATGGATTGGAGATCAGGCTTCCTGATCGGCCAGCCATCTTTCAGCATCGATCGCGGCCATACAGCCCGTTCCGGCCGCGGTCACGGCCTGTCGATAGATGTGGTCCTGCGCATCACCGCAGGCAAAGACGCCCTCAATGTTCGTATAGGTCGAATCTGACTGGGTCTGAATATATCCCGTCTCGTCCATATCGAGGAAGTCCTTGAACAGGTCTGTGTTGGGCGTATGTCCGATGGCGACGAAGAATCCTTCCACGTCGAGGTCTCGAACTTCACCCGTATTTACGTCCTTGATGACGAGGCCTTCTACCAGCTTGTCACCGCGTATGTCTTCAACCGTCGTATTCCAGAGTACCTCTATCTTCTCATGCGATAGGACCCGATCCTGCATGATCTTTGAGGCTCGAAATTCTCCGCGTCGGTGAATCAGGAAGATCTTTGATGCGAAGCGTGTCAGAAATAGAGCCTCTTCCATCGCTGTGTCTCCTCCACCGACGATAGCCACGTTCTGCTCACGAAAAAAGGCTCCGTCGCAGGTCGCACAAGCGGACACACCATGTCCCAGAAGCCGGGACTCGTTTTCCAGGCCGAGGTACATCGCCGACGCTCCGGTTGAGACAATTACGGTGTCAGCGGTGACGGGTGTTTCTTCGTCGACGATCAACTTGAAGGGTCGCTGGCTGAGATCTACGCTGGTGACAGTTCCCCACCGAAGTTCGGCCCCAAATCGTTCCGCCTGCTTCTCGAACATCTGCATCATGTCAGGGCCCATGATGCCGTCCGGGAAGCCAGGGTAATTTTCGACATCGGTAGTTGTGATCAACTGGCCTCCTGGCTCGGGCCCCTGAATCACCAGGGGCGCGAAGTTGGCCCGGGCAGAATAGATGGCAGCCGTAAGACCGGCTGGTCCAGTGCCAATAATCACCACTTTTCGATGTTCAGCAGATCCGAAATCGATCCCTTCCATATACTTTTCTGGCTAAGCCGGCTGACCGGCAAGGGCTTCAAGTTTCGCCGCCAGCACTTTCTTGGGGGCAGTTCCTACGAGCTGATCTACGACCTGCCCATCCTTGAAAAACAGCAGGGTGGGGATCGATCGAACACCATATTGCATCGCCGTCTGCGGATTGTGGTCTACATCGAGTTTTCCAATCTTAGCCTTGCCTTCGAATTCATCTGCAAGCTCTACGATGACCGGGGCGATGATGCGGCAAGGACCACACCAGGTTGCCCAAAAATCAACCAGAACCGGCTGATCGGATTCAAGAACCTCGGATGCAAAGTTGGCGTCAGTAAGGGTCACATATTTTGCGTCCTGTGCCATGAATTTTCCTCGTTTACAGATTTAGTGATTCGTTCAAATAGCTTGTATCGAGCCTTGGGTAGCTCGCTGAAGTAGGATGTTACAGCACCCACTCCCAGAGGTCATTTTTCGAACTATATGCTCTTTATTTACAGTTAATTAGACATCAGATCAGGAATCGCTGATTCGTATATGATCTCCAAATCCCTTCCTCTTGTTGCTACCGCCTGACGTCCATCGACCGAAACGGTGAAATCGCCATTTACAACGACTCCAAGCTGGACCAGTTCGACTGGAAATTCAGAAGCCGTGGACCTTGCCTCTTCCATCTGTTCTGGTGAGATGGTCAAGATGATCCGTGACTGGGCCTCTCCAAACAAGAGCGCGTCTAGCCGCTCCTCTTCAATCGAGGCCAGCTCAATGTTCGCACCCAACCCTTCAGAAGCCAGCACCTTCTCTGCAAGGCACACCAACAGTCCGCCGTCTGATACATCGTGCGCGCTCCTGACAACACCAGATCTGATCATTTTCAGACATGCTGCCTGTACCGCCTTTTCCTCTTGCAGGTCGAACGCGGGCGCGTCTCCCGCGGTGGTATCGTGGACGAGAGACAGATACTCGGATGCTTCGATACCCTGCGGGCCGCGATCCGGCGGTCGCAGTTCCACAATCAGATCACCCGACGACTTCACTGGAAAGCTGGTCGCGTGCGCCTCTACGTCATCCACCACACCAAGCATTCCGATTGTAGGCGTGGGAAAGACGGCACCTTCTGGATTTTCATTATAGAATGAAACGTTTCCACCAGTCACCGGAGTACCAAGCGCTCGGCATGCTTCGCCCATTCCGGCTAATGCTTCTTTGAAAACCCAGTAAACCTCTGGTTTATACGGATTGCCAAAGTTCAGACAATTGGTGATGGCTACAGGCTCACCTCCCGCGCAGACAACATTTCTGGCCGCTTCTGCGACGGCGATTTGCGTCCCCTTTCGAGGATTCAGATAGACATAGCGTGCGTTGCAATCTGTCTTGAGGGCAAGGCCCTTCTTCGAGCCTTTCAAACGTATGACCGCGGCATCGCTGGGACCAGGCCCGATGACGGTATTGGTTCGCACGGAAGTGTCATATTGCTCGAAGACCCATCTTTTCGAGGCGATGTTGGGTGCTCTCAAGAGTCGCTCGAGCGCATCTTGAACACCTTCGATCGATAAATCGGGAATAGAGTCAGGATCGAATGCTTCCGTATCGTCCAAATAGGCGGGCCGTTCGGTTTCACGGATGTACACTGGTGCGCCACCGCCCAGAGCCAGATGCTCTGCAGGAACGTCTGCCACCAACTCGCCGTGCCAGAAGACTTTCACCTGACCATCATCGGTGACGTGACCAATTTCTGCCGCATGAAGATCCCACTTCTCGAAGATCGCCTCAAGTCTCTCTTCCTGCCCCTTCTCACAGACGATCAGCATCCGTTCCTGACTTTC
>Ga0209554_1002416_pt1 | contig 12898 bp, 5 predicted proteins | sample MarorgKNORR_S2LV_5_FD_188221 | JGI IMG/M metagenome (GOLD analysis project Ga0209554, IMG submission 188221) | Marine microbial communities from the Southern Atlantic Ocean, analyzing organic carbon cycling - Bottom_A/KNORR_S2/LV (SPAdes) (version 2) | ecosystem: Environmental > Aquatic > Marine... | reverse complement strand
CACGAATTCCGGATCCACCCTCTCGCGGATCGCGACGAACTCCATCTCAGGCGTGATCTCGCCGTTCCGGGCATACGTCATCTGCGTGACCGAGCCGGAGCCCCGAACGGTCCGGCGCCGAAGGCCCTCGGGCATCTCGACATCGGCGGCCATCACACGGGTGCGGCCGGTTTCGGAGACACCACGCGCCTGGATCCACTCCTCACGCAGCGGGGGCAGGCCATCTCGTACGTCGAGTCGACCGGGCCCGCTCGTGTCGTAGACCCTGAGGGGCGGCTCATCGCCGGTGAGTTGGATCTCCCGCATGGGCACACGGATACCACGGCTCCCCTCGGTGAACACCTTCTTGGAGTTGGGAAAGGCTCCCGGGTAGTCGGTACCGACGTCGGGGGTCTTCGGGGCAACGCGGGCTCGGCCGTTCTCGCTCATCGCACACCTCTCAAAGGGCTCGTGGGAGCGAGACACAAAGCGGCCACCCGCGCATCGCGGGTCGGCCGCCAGAGATGGCTGCAACCTACCGGCCACAGCGTCTGCCGCGCTCCCTCCGCCGGTCTTAACCGGATCAGGTTCCAAGGGTCTTTCTCAATCCCCTTCCGTCGGCGATGTCGTGGTCACCGAGATCTGAAGGGATGCCCCTGGCGGCTGTTTCTGAAGCTATCGGTCTAGAGAGTCGCGAAGAAGGGGGTGCCGCACGGAGGCGTGGACGCGCCGGCTCGTCGAATCAGAGGGCGGCGGCCGGCATGATTCCGGCAGGGGCCCCAGAGCGTTCGTTGTTGCGGCGGCGTGTCGTGCTCACCAACCGCTTCTCGAAAGGCGCATCCTTCGGCGCGATGCGGCGAAAGTGCGGGAGGAAAGCCTGCCAGTGGGCCAGAACGTTCCGCGCCCGGCTGGAGCCCGTGGCTTCCAGGTGGCGCTGGATGAGGGCGTGCAGGGATCTGATCTCCTCGTCGTCGGCGACCGCGGCGTAGGACGCGAGCGCAGGATTCAAACGCGAAGGAAAGTCCCCACGCTCGTCGAGCACATACGCGATGCCACCGGACATCCCGGCAGCGAAGTTGCGGCCCGTCTCGCCCAAGACGACGACAGTGCCCCCAGTCATGTACTCGCAGCAGTGCTTGCCCACCCCCTCCACGACCGCACAACCCCCAGAATTGCGGACGGCGAAGCGCTCGCCGGCCCGACCGCCTACGAACAGGTGTCCCCCGGTCGCCCCGTAGAGAACCGTGTTGCCGACCAGCGTGGCCCGGTGCGCGTCGAAGCCCGCGTCATCAGGGGCACGAACGATGATCTGACCACCGTGCATCCCCTTCGCCACGTAGTCGTTCGCCTCACCGATCAGCGTCAGGCTCATCCCCTCGATTAGCCAGGCCCCGAACGACTGGCCGGCCGAGCCAGCGAAGTCGAGCTCGATTGATCCGGACTCTAGGCCCGTGTCGCCGTAGACCCGTGCGATCCGCCCGGCGATGCGGCCGCCCACCGTCCGATCGGTGTTCCGGATCGCATATGAGCCGCGAAACGACGAGCCGTCGACGATGGCACTGCCCATATCCTCGAGGATACGATCGTCGAGAGGGGAGCCCGGTCGGTCGTTCCGTCGCTGAACTGAGCGGAGAGGGCTCCCTACCGGAGGCGCCGTGACCTTGCTCAGGTCTACAGCCCGCCACCGTTCGCTCCCGCGCGAGGAGATCTGTCGCAGCAGATCAGCCCGACCGATCACGTCCTCCAGCCTCTCGAAACCGAGGTAAGCGAGGATCTCTCGCACCTCCTGTGCGACGTTCTGGAAGAAGCTGATCAGCATCTCCGGTGTGCCGAAATACTTCTTCCTGAGATCCTCTGCCTGAGTGGCGATCCCGACCGGGCAGGTATTTAGATGGCACTGCCGCGCCATCTTGCACCCGATCGCGATCAAGGCCGCGGTGCCAAAACCGTATCGATCCGCGCCGAGTAGAGCCGCCGTCACGACATCCCGCCCCGTATGCAGCCCACCGTCCGCGGCGAGGGTCACGCGCCCGCGCAGTCCGTTCATGACGAGAGTCTGCTGCGCCTCCGCCAAACCCAGCTCCCATGGTCCCCCCGCGTACTTGATCGAGGAGAGCGGTGATGCTCCGGTGCCGCCGTCCGCACCGCTGATCTGGATCGCGTCCGCATAGGCCTTGGCGACGCCGGCCGCGATGGTCCCTACGCCCTCAGACGCGACGAGCTTCACGCACACCCGGGCCTCAGGGTTCACCATCTTGAGGTCGTAGATCAGCTGAGCGATGTCCTCGATCGAGTAGATGTCGTGATGCGGAGGAGGACTGATCAGAGGCGTTCCCGGGTGCACGTGGCGCAGCGTCGCGATGTACCCCGACACCTTGGGTCCGGGCAGCTGTCCGCCCTCACCAGGCTTCGAGCCCTGCGCCATCTTGATCTCCAGCTCGACCGCATTAGCCAGGTAAGCGGGGGTCACACCAAAGCGTCCGGACGCGACCTGCTTGACGGCGGAGCTAGCGTCCCGCTTGTCGCCGTCCGGCGAGAAGCGGCGGGGGTCCTCGCCACCCTCTCCGGTGTTCGCGCGACCTCCGAGCCGGTTCATCGCCCGCGCGATGTCCTCGTGTGCCTCCGCACTCAGCGCGCCGAGCGACATCGCACCTGTTTGGAACCGAGTCGTGATCGATTCGATCGGCTCGACTCGGTCTATGTCGATCGATGTGCGGTCGCCTACGAAGTCGAGGAGGTCGCGGAGCGCCGTTGGTGGGCGGCTGTGCACGAGGTCGGAGTACGTTCGGTACTCCTCCCGACCACCACCCTGAACGACCTCGTGCAGAGCCCGCCACACAGGAGGGCTATTCGCGTGATAGTCGCCGTCCCGTCGGTACTTGTACCATCCGCCGCGCGAGAGGCTGTCCCCTGCGTAGGCGTTCACGTGGCGCTCCAGGACATCGCCTGCGACTTCCTCGAGGCCGATGCCACCGATCCGCGACGTCATACCGGGGAAGTATCTGCGAACGAGCTCCTCACCAAGACCGAGGGCTTCGAAGACCTGCGCGCCGTGGTAGGAGGCGACCGTCGAGATGCCCATCTTCGACATCACTTTGAGAACGCCGGCCTCAGCGGCCCGCACATAGGTCGCGACCAGCGCGTCGGGCGCACGGTCCGCCAAGTCTTTGTCCGCGCACAAGCCGCGGACGACCTCCAGGGCGAGATAGGGGTTCACGGCCGATGCGCCGAATCCGATCAGAGCGGCCAGGTGATGCACGTCGCGGGCATCCCCGGCCTCGGCGACCAGACTGGCGCGCATGCGTCGGCCGCGCCCGATCAGGTAGTGATGCACCGACGAGACTGCCAGGAGCATCGGGATGGGCGCGTGCTCAGCGTCCGTCGCTCGATCACTGATGACGAGCACCTCGCTACCATCGTCGACCGCAGCTTCCGCTGATGCGCACAGGTCGTCGACCGACTGAGCGAGTCCCTCCGCTCCGTCGGCGGCCACATATGTAGCCCGGAGGGTGGAGACCTGCAGGCCGCCCTCGCCTGCGACTAGAGCGGCCAACTCGTCGTCCCGAAGGATCGGGCTCTTCAGGTGGACGAGCCGGACGGATTCAGGATCGTCCTCGAGCAGCGACCCTCTCCGTCCGAGGTACGTGTCCAACGACATCACGATCCTCTCGCGAATCGAGTCGATCGCCGGGTTCGTGACCTGAGCGAACCGCTGCCGGAAATACGTATAGAGCAGCCGACCAGACCCATTCAGCACGGACGGCGGCGCGTCGTCCCCCATCGAACCCATGGCTTCTTTTCCACCGGAGGCCATCGGCTTCAGGACGAGGCGGACCTCTTCGCGGGTGTACCCGTGTAGCACCTGCGCGGTCTGCAGGTCGGCATTCTCGACGCCGCGTGATCGGTCCGCGACCTCGCGCCCCGCTGTGGCTCGCCGCAGGCGATACATGTGGGCCCGCACCCACTCACGATACGGGTGTCGCGTAGAGATCTGCCGCTTGATCTCGGCGTTGTGAATGAAGCGCCGCGCGTGCGTATCGACAGCGATCATCCGACCGGGCCCTACCCGACCGGAATCGACAATGTCGCTGAGCGGCACGTCCAGAACGCCGACTTCGGAACTCAGGATCACGAGCCCACCCGTGGTGATCTGATATCGGGCAGGCCGGAGACCGTTACGGTCCATGGACGCGGCGGCGATGGTCCCGTCGGTCACCGCCAATGCGGACGGCCCGTCCCACGGCTCGACCAGCGAAGCGCTGTACTCGTAGAACGCCCGCAGCTGTGGGTCCATGCCCGGCATGTTCTCCCACGCCTCGGGCGTCAGCATCGCCATCGCCTGCAGAAGGTCCCGCCCTGATGCGAGCAGAAGGTCCAGGGCCTCATCCAGAGAGGCTGTATCGGACCCGATCGGCGTGATGACAGGAAGTAGATCCGCGAGATCCTCGCCCCACACCTCGGACGTCAGCTCGGGTCCGCGAGCGGCCATCCAATTGCGGTTTCCAACCACCGTATTGATCTCGCCGTTGTGCGCGACGAGCCGGAAGGGCTGGGCCAGCTTCCAGTTGGGGAGCGTATTGGTCGCAAAACGTTGGTGGAAGAGCGCGAGCGCGGAACACGTGCGCTCGTCAGCCAGATCGGGGAAGAACTGCGCGAGCTGAGGGGCGACCATGAGCCCCTTGTAGACCACCGTCTTCGCGGACATCGAAACGATGTACGTGTCGTTCAGGGCAGTGCGATACGCGGCCTCGGCTCTTCGTCGGGCCAGATAGAGGGCCTTGTCGAAGTCCGCCGACGTCATCGCAACGGGGCGCCCGAGGAGGAGCTGCTCGATGCTAGGCAGCGACTCGAGGGCCAGGCCACCCAGCACCGACGCGTCGGTGGGGACCGCACGCCAGCCGAGCACGTCGATGCCGCTCCGGCGGGCCGCATCCTCCAAGGCCTCCCTCGCCTGGGACTGGGCCTCGTCATCTACAGGGAGGAACACCATCGCGACGGCGAGTCGGCCCAGGTCCTCGGACGCCATTCCGAGCTGAACCGCATCTTCCGCGAGAAGCTCTCTGGGAATCTGAATCGTCAGCCCGGCGCCATCGCCGGAGGCGGCGTCCGCGGAAACGGCGCCGCGATGTGTGAGATTGACCAGCGCCCGCACCGCGAGGTCGACGAGTTCATGCGATGACTCGCCTTCGATGCTCGCGATGAAGCCGGTCCCGCAGCCGTCGTGCTCGTATGCGGGATCGTACAATGGTGGACGTTGGACGTGATCGGGCACGGTTCTCCCAGGGTTAGACGAAAAAAGAAACCGGCCACCTCGTCGGAGAGGGCCGGTTGGAAGTTGACGCCTATTTTTCGCTCAACTCACTCGTTCGCTGACCCACTCCGCGAACGTCCCGGCCCGCCCCTCCGACTCGGGGGTGCGGGATTCATTACTCGACAACAGCTCCCGCCAGGCACGATGGACATCATCGGGCCTCCGTACTGAATACTCAGATATTTCGTATACAAAAACATCTGTTTGTGTTCTACAGACACGTTTAAAGGCTACTTGTGGCGTATAATTATACGTGTTTGCACCTAATTGCACAAGGCCTGAGTGTTGCGAGGGCGACAGTCGACGTCGGCCGTGCTGGCCATGGCGCACAGCTCTCATCAACTTCGATGCCTTCCGCACATCACGTACCACACCCAACCCCGAGGTCCTTTCGATGGCTCGCTCGTCACGCAGGCCCCTTCGCTCGCTGACCTTCTCGGCGGCCATCCTCGCGCTCCTCGCGGCGTCGCCTCAGCAGGTCGCCCCACCCATGCTTGGCTTCACCGCCGAGTCCGGCGCGGCCCAACTCGACCTCGAGGCCCGCTTCGACGAGCAGCTCGACGTGAACAACCTCGAAGAGTGGATGCGCTACATCACGTCGAAGCCGATCTACACGGGTTCGCCGCACAACCGCGAGACCGCGCTATGGATGGTGGAGCAGTTCGAGTCGTGGGGCTTCGAGGTGCGCATCGACGAGTATCAGGTCCTCTACCCCACGCCGCGCATCCGCGAGCTGGAGTTGGTGTCGCCGGGCCGGTACACGGCGGTGCTGCGCGAGCCGACGCTCGCCGAGGACGCCACGTCCGGCATCGAAGAGGACCGGCTCGCCACCTTCAACGCCTATTCGGCGGACGGCGACGTCACTGGCGAGCTCGTCTACGTGAACTACGGCATCCCCTCCGACTACGAGGAGCTCGAACGGCGAGGCATCAGCGTCGAAGGCAAAATCGTCATCGCGCGGTACGGCGGCTCGTGGAGGGGCATCAAGCCGAAGGTGGCTTATGAGCACGGAGCCATCGGGTGCATCCTGTTCTCGGATCCCATGGATGACGGCTACTTCCAGGGTGACGTCTACCCGGAGGGCCCGTATCGGATGGAGCACGGCGTCCAGCGTGGAGCCGTACAGGACATGCCGCTGTATCCGGGTGACCCGCTCACGCCATTCGTAGGCGCCACCGAAGACGCGGAGCGCTACACCGTGGAGGAGTCGCCGACGATCATGAAGATCCCGGTGCTACCCATCTCCTACGCCGACGCGATCCCGTTCCTGGAGGCGATGGGTGGTCCCGTGGCTCCCGTCGCGTGGAGAGGGGCGCTCCCGCTCACGTACCACCTCGGCCCTGGACCCGCGACCGCCCGACTCCACGTCGAGTCCAACTGGGACATCACACCCGCGTACAACATCATCGCCGTGATGCCTGGCTCCGAGTTTCCGGACGAGTGGGTGGTGCGCGGAAACCATCGGGACGGATGGGCGATGGGCGCCGGTGACCCGACTTCCGGCATGGTGGCCCTGATGGAAGAGGCCAGAGCCATAGGCGAGCTCGCACGAGCGGGCTGGGCCCCGAAGCGAACGATCGTCTTTGCGGCCTGGGATGCGGAAGAGCCGGGACTCCTCGGCTCGACTGAGTGGGTTGAGCACAAACGCGACGAGCTCCATGAGAAGGCCGTTCTCTACCTGAACACCGACGGCAACGGTCGGGGCTTTCTGAACGCGGGCGGCTCCCACACGCTCGAGCGCGTGATGAACGAGGTGGCCAAACAGGTCGAGGATCCCCAAACGGGCGTCACCGTCTGGGAGCGCTCCCGAGCCCGCCGCGCCATCGCCGGCGACCCTAGCGCGCTGCGCGACGGAGACATGTGGATCTCGCCCCTGGGTTCAGGCTCCGACTACACGCCGTTCCTGCAGCACCTCGGCATAGCCTCCCTCAACATCGGTTTCGGCGGTGAGAACGGGGGCGGATCTTACCACTCCCAGTTCGACTCGTTCGATCACTACACGCGCTTCGGCGACCCCGGCTTCGACTACGGCATCGCACTGGCCAAGGTGGCCGGGCGCCTCACGCTCAGGTTCGCCAACGCGGACGTCCTACCCATGCGCATGGCCAACTACAGCGAGACCGTGGGCCGATACCTCGACGAGGTCGTCGACCTCGCTGACGACATGAGGACCGAAACCGAGCGTCACAACCGGCTCGTGGCGTCTGATGCGTTCCGTCTGGGTGCGGACCCGACGCAGACTTACGTGCCCCCGAGTGCCAAGTCCGAGGTGCCGTTCTTCAACTTCTCGCCGGTTCAGAACGCGATCGGTCGTCTCGAGGACGCTTCCGCCAGCCTGGACCAGATGCTGGCGACAGGCTTGGGTGGCGGCTCGCTGTCCCCGTCCCGCATGGCCGAGATCAACGGGCTCCTACAGGAGGTCGAGCAGGCGATGACGGACGATGACGGCCTTCCCGGCCGGCCCTGGTTCCGGCATACGATCTATGCGCCCGGGTTCTATACCGGGTACGGGGTGAAGACGCTGCCTGGGATCCGCGAGGCGATCGAGCAGCGCGAGTGGGAGCTGGTGGAGCCTCAGATGGATCGGATTGCTCGGGCTCTGGATCGGGTGACCGCGTTGTTGCGGCAGGCTACGGGGGAGTTGGTGTCGTAGGGGGACGCGTGAGTGCCGTCTCGGGGCCCTACCCAGTTTCAGCTGAAACTGGCGGCCACCGTAATCAGGCGCGGGTAGCGCACCCCTCGCGGGATACGCGAGACCTTCGAGCGCAGCGAGGAGTCACTGGGTCGGGAAGAACCGCGCTGCTGTTCCTTGCCTGCCTTCCAGGGTCAGTTGCCTCCCAGTCCTTCGATATGTCCGCTCGGTATGACTCCGTTGCAGTGAAGTCATCCCGCCACACCGGCTCGCCACATATGCTGTCGCCTCGCTCCAAGAGAGGGTCCGGGCACGGCCCCTACCGATTCACCGGCAAATCCAACTTGGAGAGATCAATTACCCGCCCGCCCTTGATCACCATGTCGATCCGCTCAGCGTTCCGGATATCCGCCAACGGGTCAGCTGCCAACAACACCATGTCGGCCAACTTCCCTTCCTCGATCGACCCCAGCTCCCGCTCCTTCCCGAGGAAGATGGCGGCGTTCAGGGTCCCGACCCGAATGGCCTCCAAGGCTGGAATCCCCCCGGCGACCATCAGCTCCAACTCCCGCTGAGACTGCGGCCCGGCAGACTGGTCTGACCCCAATACGATCACGCCCCCTGCCGCCGAAATGAGCCGCAAGTTCTCCTGCGCTACAGGCGTCATGACCTTCATCCACGTCGTCCACGTGCGCGCCGCGTACTCATCGCGGGTCGTCGTCCGCAGCCGTTCGATCATCTGCGGCTCGTAGATCGCCTGATACAAAGGCCGATTCAGGAACTCCGGCGTGTCCACAAGCCGGCTGTACCCTTCCCCGATCGTGAGCGTCGACACCATGGGCGTCTTGGTGGAGGCCATCAACTGGACGAAGCCCTCGCTCACCGGGCCTTGGATGATCGGGTGCGCGAGGGTGTTGATGCCCTGCTCGATCGCCTGCCGCGCACGGAACTCGTGTGAGATATGGACCGTAGTCCGTATTCCGTGCTCGTTGAAGTACCGACCCACTTGGCCCATCAGCTCGGGGGGCAGGAGCGGGATCAGCGGCCGTGTGCCCCATCCGTGTTCGTCGAACGTGAGCTTGACCATGTCGGGCTCACGCGCGATGTGGGCGTCGAGGGCCGGCTTCGCCTCAGGCCAGCTATCGACGAGCGTTGCCCCGCCCCCGCCCCCGTGCCCCCCGGGCACGGTCACGAGCCCGCCCGTCGCGAAGATCCGCGGCGACACGATGTCGCCGGCCCGTTCGCGCGCGCGTAGACCGAGGATGTAGTCCGGGTTGTTTCCGGCGTCGTAGACCGATGTGATCCCGCTGTACAGGAAGCCGTGAAGCGCGCGAATCCCGGTCTGATCGTTGCCCCCGCCCGGCCCACGCCCACCGGACAGATGGATGTGCATGTCCATCAAGCCCGGAATCAGGTAACGGCCGGTTCCGTCGATCCTGGTCGCTCCGCTCGGCACTTCGACATCATCAGTCGAAACGGCAGTGATGCGATCGCCCTCCACGAGCACGTTGGCACCCTGCACGGCCGGCCTGCCGGTGCCGTCGATCAGCGTGACGTTCTCGATCAGTAGCGCCTGCTGCGCATGGAGAGCGAGCGGCGCGAGAAGAAAGGCTGACACGAGTAGAACGGTGCGAAGGCGGTCCATCGTCTGATCCGGGTTCGAGAGATGGAGCAACGTGAGAGGGTGCCGCATCGCACGGCAAGGACCCAGCGTCCGTCTACGGCACGCGGACCCCTCCGGCATCACGTGCGCACTGGCGAACCCAATTCCAGCGCGACACGTTGACGGTCGCCGTATGCCGATTCTTGATATTTGAGTAACGCGTGCCCTCAGAATTCGATCGATTACAGGAGGGCCTGCCGCAACGGTACACGCTCCTGCGCGAGATCGACCGGGGCGGCATGGCCCGCGTCTACCTCGCTCGGGAACAGCTTCCCCCGCGCGATGTCGCGATCAAGGTACTCGACGAGCAGGTATCCGCCCGCCTAGGGCGTGAGCGCTTCGTGCGGGAGGTCGAGGTCACCTCACGACTGAGCCATCCTTACATCATCCCGATCTACACGGCCGGTGAGGCGTCGGGAACACTTTACTACGTGATGCCCTTCATCACGGGCGAATCGCTGCGGGACCGCCTCAAGAAGGAGGGGCAGCTCCCGATCGACGACGCCCTCCGGATCACCTTGCAGGTCGCGGACGCGCTCGAGCACGCGCACCACCACGATGTCGTGCACCGCGACATCAAACCCGCGAACATCCTCTTTCAGAGCGGGCACGCCGTCGTGACCGACTTCGGCATCGCGCGGGCACTTCGGGCGGCGGAGGGTGGAGACCTCACTCAATCCGGCCTCGCCGTGGGCACTCCCGACTACATGAGCCCCGAGCAGGCCGCCGGGGATCAGCAGGTGGATCACCGCGCCGACCTCTACTCGTTGGCGTGCGTGTTGTACGAGATGCTCGGAGGTCAGGCTCCATTCCATAGCCGTACGCCCCAGGCGACCCTGGCTCGTCACATGGCGGACCGCATGCCATCGCTCCAGGCGGTTCGCGCCACGGTATCGCCGGAGCTGGAGGACGTAATTCGGACAGCACTGTCCAAGTCGCCGAGTGACCGCTATCAGACGGCGGCAGACTTCGTGAAGGCGCTCAGAGAGGTCGATGCGCGAGCGACGGCGACGAGCCTCACACCGGAGCGCGTGCACCGGCGCACTGGCGAAGCGGCCTTTCGGCACTCCTTGAAGATCGCCGGCACGCTAATCGTGGTCGCTGCGTTGGGCGTAGCCTACCAGACCTGGTCCCCCTCCGCCCCCGCGCCGGCTTCGGCTGCGGCTTCGGGCGAAGGCACCTACCAGGATTCGGTGGCGTTCATGCCCTTGTACAACCGTACCGGGGATCCCGACCTCGACTATGTAGGAGCGTCCCTCGCGGACGAGATCATCGGCCACCTGGCTCAGGTCCCTCGGGTCAAGGTCATCACGACCCACTCGGTCGAGTCCTTGCGAGATCGCGATCTCGACATGCAAGAGCTCATGGACATACTCAGCATCGGCCACCTCTTTCAGGGTTCGTACGAACTGCGCGGGAGTGATCTGATCATCACCGTCGTGGAGTCCGACCAGTCGGGGATGCTCGGGAAGACCTGGTCTTTCTCGGGAGACCGAGCCGCGCTGGACTCTCTCCAGCGTGCGGCGGCGCACGAGGTGGCGGAGAGCTTCCTCGAGGAGATCGGGCTCTCACTCACCTTCGCGGACGACGAGGGTGTCTACGGACTCGGCCGCGATGCCTACCTCGCCGGAAACGCTTTCATGGGCCAGCGGACGCCGCGGGAGATGTTCACGGCGATAGAGCACTTCCGAGAAGCGATCGCATTGGACAGCCGGTACGCGCCGGCGTATGCGGGGCTCTCGACCGCCTACGCGCTCACCCTCTTTTACATGTATGACGTCGGGCTCGACTCGGACGAGCTCGCCGCACGTGCGCTTGCCCTCGCAGACCGTGCGGTGGACATCGACCCAGACGATGTGAGCGCTCACACGGCGAGGGGGCTGATTCGGGGGTTTGTAGGACAAGAGGTCGAGGAGGCTGAACGAGCATTCGCTCGAGCTCTGGAGATCGCGCCCAACGCCGCAAACGCGCCGAGCTGGTCGGCGCGAATCCTCGAGGCGCGGGGCCGGTTCGACGAAGCGTTCCGAGAAGCCGAGCGCGCGCGGGACCTCGATCCGTTCCAGTCCGGACGGCGCGTCTCGCTCGCAGGCCTCGCCTTCCTGCGTGGAGATCACGACCTGGCCGTCGACGAAGCGCGCGAGGCGCTCCGTCTGCAGCCAGGACTGACGGCCGCTCGAGCGATGGAGGCCAGGGCCCTCGCCCTAGCCGGGCGAATAGACGAGTGCCTGTCTCTCGACCTTGGCCCCTGGCTCGTGCGCGCCTTGTGCCTGCACGCCGCGGGGCGGGCAGACGAGGCCCGATCGATGGTCGACGAAGCTGAGCAGGCGTACGAGGACGGTACGCGCCCGGACGCGCTCTACGTCGATGAGCTCGTCGCGAAGGACCTGGCGGCGTACTACGGCTTCGTCGGCGACGTTCCGGAAGCGACGAGGTGGGTCCGCGAGGCGTTCCGCCTTTCACCCTTCGGAGTCGATTCGCGCGTCCTCGCGTCCGACCTGTTCGACCCCGTGAGAGCCGACCCCGACTTCGCCGCCGCGGTGGAGGAGGTCAGAGAGCAAGCTTGGGCCCGCGTGCTCGTGGCCCGCGCCGCGTTCGAGGCCACCGACGAGGTCTAGAGCTCAGCGGGCGACGCGAACCGGCAACGCGGTGTGCGGCGGGACCCCTAGGAGATTCCGTGGCGAACCGAACACTTCCGGCCCCGCCGGCCTCCACAATGGTGCGAGGGCTGGGCGCGGGCGTAGGGGATCCGCTGACCTAGACCGGGACGATCGGTTGACGCACAGAGGAGGAGGAGGCCTGGGCCCAATCCCGGACCACCGCTGAGACGGACAGCGTCTGGTTCTGTCGCCTATGACGCGGGCAGCGGCCCGATGGGTGGTTCGCACGCTATGAGCGCGACAAGCGACGCGATGACGAGCGGGGGAGCTACCGGCGTCTTCATGACCAACCTCCGTCGACCAGGCCCAGAGCGAAGGCTAATGAGTCATTCTGAGCCTTCGGAGGGGGCATGACAATAGAGTGCCCGAACCATCCGTGCGTTAGACGAGCCCGACGCTACACGGGAATCACAGAAGAGGCGCACGACCCGTGCCTCAGCCCACACCCCAGAGTAGGTACGCGCCGGCGATCGACCCGGCGGTCGCGATTCCGTACGTCAGCACGGCGATGAGCTGGTTGAGATGGGACAGCTGAAGACCGTCATAGAGCGTGTAACGGAACCGGTGCGCCCAGTGGAAGAAGGACATCGTGACGAAGACGAACATTCCCAGCCGGGTCAGCGGGTGTCTGACCAGCGCCTGAAGCACGCCGAATT
>Ga0209554_1002415_pt1 | contig 12904 bp, 12 predicted proteins | sample MarorgKNORR_S2LV_5_FD_188221 | JGI IMG/M metagenome (GOLD analysis project Ga0209554, IMG submission 188221) | Marine microbial communities from the Southern Atlantic Ocean, analyzing organic carbon cycling - Bottom_A/KNORR_S2/LV (SPAdes) (version 2) | ecosystem: Environmental > Aquatic > Marine... | reverse complement strand
GGTTCTAAAGACGAAGAACAGGGCCGCACCGGTTTTGCCCATCTCTTTGAGCACATCATGTTCGAAGGGTCCAAACACCACAACAGCAGCCACTTCGACCCCCTGCAGAAAGCCGGGGCTAATCTAAACGGTTCCACGACCTCGGACCGGACCAATTATTGGGAAGACGTACCCTCTAACTATCTGGAGCTGGCCCTATGGCTGGAGTCCGACCGCATGGGCTTTCTCTTGGACGCGGTGGACCAACAGCGGTTTGACGTCCAACGGGACGTTGTGAAAAACGAGCGCCGGCAGTCCTACGAAAACCGGCCGTACGGGATGGCTTCCTGGGAGATTCAAGAAGCACTGTTCCCCATGCCACATCCCTACCATTGGATGACCATTGGCTCCCAGGAAGACCTGGACGCCGCATCCCTGGAGGACGTGAAAGACTTCTTCCGCCGCTATTATTCCCCTTCCAATAGCAGCCTTGCCATAGTGGGTGACTTCCAGCGGGACGAAGCTCTGGAACTGGTCAACCGGTACTTCGGCGATTTGCCCCCCGGACCGCCTTTGCCCCGCATGGGCCGCCGGGACTCGCCGCTGGCCGGACGGGTTGAATTGGAGATGCGGGATAAGGTATCTCTACCAAAGTTGTATATCGCTTGGCCGACACCTCCCGACATGGATCCTGACGATGCTCCCCTGGACCTTTTGCAGGGGATCCTCTCCGACGGCCTAAGCTCCCGATTGCATCGGAGTCTGGTCTACGAAAAGCAGATCGCCCAAAGCGCGTCCGTGCGCTACCATCCCGGGGAGATTGCCGGACAGTTTGTCGTCCAGGTAACTGCCGCGGAGGGACATGATCTGGACGAGATGGAGGCTGCCGTTGACGCCGAAATAAGTCGATTGGCGACCGAGCCGCCCACCGATGAGGAGATTAACCGGGTAAAGAACCGGATCGAGTCGTCCCACTATCGCCAGCTAACGCGTATCGGCGGATTTGGCGGTCTTGCCGACCAGTTGAACCACTACAACGTCATGGCCGGCGACCCCGAAATGGTTAACACGAGCTTGGACCGCTATCTTGCCGTACAGCGGGACGATATTCTCCGGGTCCACGAATCGATCCTTGACCATCGTCAGGTCAGGCTACGGGTGATGCCGGAGCAGCCGCTCAAGCCAGCAGTTACCTCGGTGGACCGCTGGAAGATGCCCGAGCCGGCCCCGGAACCGGCATTCACTCCCCCTATGCCCGTTCGCCATCAGTTGAGCAACGGTATGGGTATTGCCGTCGTGGAACGCCGTGGTGCACCCATAGTCTCTTTCGCTTTGGTCCTTCGCGCCGGGGCCGTGGCTGACCCCGAGGACTTGCCCGGTTTGGCCAGCTTCACCGCTCAGATGTTGATGGAAGGGACCGAGAGCCGCACCAGCCTGGAAATCGCTAATGCCGCCGAATTCATTGGGGCTCGGATTTCCTCGGACGCTCGTAGAGAATACACTCTTCTATCCAGCGAAACCCTAACCAAACACTGGCCGACCGCCCTTGAATTGGTTGCCGACCTGGTCAAGCGGCCCACCTTCCCTGAACACGAGCTGGAGCGGGTAAGGCGGGAGCATTTGACCGACTTGCGAAGGGGCAAAGACGACCCCACCATAGTCGCGGAGCGTCTGATAGCCGGTCTGGTGTTCTCCAAGGATAGCGGCTACGGACACTACATTTTGGGCACGGAAGCCTCGGCGTCTGCTCTGACACGCCAAGATCTGCAACAGCTTTTCCAAGGGGTTTATACTCCGGGACGAGCGACACTGGTCGTTGTGGGCGACACCAACCTGGAAGAGGTTACTGAACAGGCTCAGGATCTCTTCGGTGATTGGTCCGGAAATGGCGCCAGCTATATTCCTCGAACCGTCAACGACACGAACAGCTCCATGCCGGCCACCACGATATATCTGGTAGACCAACCGGGCGCCGCTCAGTCGGTCATCCGCGCGCTCCAACCCACGATACCCCGTAACCATCCCGACTATTTCGGCCTTACGCTGGTCAACTATGTCTTTGGCGGCCAATTCTCCGCCCGCCTTAACCAGAACCTTCGCCAAGACAAGGGATACAGCTACGGCTATCAGTCGTCGGTCCATTGGTATCAAGGAACGTCCTTGGTGTCAGCCGGGGGTAGCGTACAGACTGAAGTAACCAAAGAGTCTGTTCAGGAAACACTTAAAGAGTTCCAGGAGATTCAAGGTGATCGGCCGATCACCGAGGAAGAGCTTTCGGCGGCAAAATCCGGCATCTTACAAGGTTATCCTGCCAGCTTTGAGCGGTCGGGGATGGTGTTGAACCACCTGATTCAACTGTTGGTGTTCGATCTGCCGGACGACTACTTCCAGTCGGTTGGCCCAGGGATAACCGCTGTTTCGCTGGAAGAGGCGCACCGTGTTGCCGCTGAACGGATCCAAACCGACAAACTCCAATTGCTGGTGGTGGGAGACCGCGAAAAGATAGAACCCGGTCTGCGGGAGTTGGGCATTCCCGTGGTCTTGCTGGATGCTGACGGTGCCCGCATCGGCTGAACACCCGTAGCCCTAAGCACGCCGCCTTTGGGTTGACTGGTCTATTTGGCGACTTATTCCCGGCTAACGATGCCAGAACCGGGCGAGGGTAAGGTCGTTCTACCGGCGGGGCCTTTCTCCCAACACCAAAACGAGGGTCTCGGTGGATCCCTCTCGGAACAACTCAACTTCGATTTCCAAGCCGGTGGCAAATTCCGTACGAAGCAGCCTGGTAAGGTCGGTTACCGTAGCAACCTTATTTCCGTCCATCGAAAGAATAATGTCCCCGGGTCTGATTCCTGCTTGATCCGAGGGCCCTCCCGGCAGCACGTCCTGAATCACCACCCCCTCGCGAATGGGCAACCCGAGTTCCGCGGCCATCTCTGGTATCAGATCCGCCAGGAACACCCCCATCCAAGCCCATTTCACCCGGCCGTCGTTGATCAGTTGGTCGGAGACCAGGATGGCCGTCTCCATATTTATCGCAAAGCCGATCCCTTCAATCGTGGGTCTTCCGCTACCGCCGCCGCCGCCACGGAGGACTGCGGTGTTGATGCCTACCAGATTCCCCTCCAAGCTTATCAGCGGACCACCGCTGTTACCCGGATTAATCACCGTGTCGGTCTGGATCAGGTCGTATAGGGGAGAGCCTCCGGAGCTTCCAATCGTGCGGCCCAGCGCCGAAACCACTCCCACCGTGACGGTAGGCCCTCCAGGCAGCGCCAGCGCGTTTCCGATGGCGATGACCCACTCGCCCACACGGAGATTGACATCCTGCTTCAGGGGCAAAAAGGTTTCGAAAGTTCCAGGGATCCTCAATACCGCCAGGTCAGCCAGGGCGTCGGCGCCCAGGAGTTCCGCTTCCAGTTGGCTGCCGTCGTCCATGGTGACGATGATATTTGTTGCCCCTTCTATGACGTGGTTGTTGGTCAACGCCAAGCCGTCACGGGAGAAGATCACTCCGGTCCCGCTGCCGAAATTAGACCGACGGTTCCCAAACCGGTCCTGGACGATGGACTCGGCAACGATGGATAGCACCGCGCCCCGCACCCGCTCTACCGTGTCTGCCACGTTGGGCAGTTGCAGCATCGGAGCCGGAGATGGTTCGGCGGCGGCTTTTGTAGGCATGGCCGTGGGTTCGGGTAAGTCGGTTGCCGTTGGAGGTGGGACGTTGGTAGCCGTGGGCAGCGGAGGTTTGGCATCGGCGGAAACGGGTTCGGAAACGATTTCCGGGGCCGTGGCGGCCGTGGGCGCTTCCGTGGGAGCAGCGTTGGTGGTAGGCTCAACTTCTGCGGTCGGGGTGGAATTTGAGCAAGCAACGGCAATCATCAATGCCAGCGAAACGGCCAGCAATCGCCACGGGAAGGTTTTCCCAAGGAACCGGCCCGCCCGTTGCGCCCTGGAATAACCCAAACGGACATGCCTTCGATGCCCGGCTGTTACCCATCCAATGTCGCGACTCATTTTTTCGATCCTAATTGAGATGGTTGAGATGTGCCGAAGTGCTGCCATCAGTCCTTCGGATTAATCTCGAAGATACGGCCCCTTGCCGCTCACATATTGCTTAAGGCTTCCTGTTGCGCCTTAAACAGGACCTCCATGCCCGCTGCGGCCAGGTCTAGCACTTCCACCACCCGTTGACGAGGGAATGGCGCAGCCTCGGTGGCGCCTTGTAGCTCCACCATCTCACCGCTTTTAGTGAGAACAAGATTGAAGTCCACGTCGGCCTTGAAGTCCTCTTCATAACACAGATCGAGCATCAATTCACCGTCGATTATGCCGACGCTGATGGCCGCCACCGCATCTCTGATCGGCAGCTTGGGCAAGATCCGGTTGTCTACCAACATCTGCAGCGCTTGATGCAGAGCGACATACGCCCCGGTGATCGCGGCGGTCCGGGTACCGCCGTCCGCTTGGATAACGTCGCAGTCCACCGTCACGGTTCTCTCGCCCAAAGCCTCCAGGTCGGTAACGGCCCGCAGCGATCGCCCGATAAGCCGTTGGATCTCTTGAGAACGCCCATTGATGCGTCCGGCGTCCCGGTCTCGGGCGGTTCGAGTGTTGGTGGCGCGGGGCAACATTGCGTATTCGGCGGTCACCCAACCCTTGCCCTGGCCTCTCAAGAATGCCGGTACCCGTTCTTCCAGGGAAACCGCGCACAACACTTTGGTGTCTCCCATTTCAATCAGCGCCGAGCCTTCGGCGAACTTCTGGTGATTCAAGGTGATATTAGTCGGCCGGCTTTCATCCAATTGCCGGCCATCCGTTCTAACCAAAATTGACTCTCCTCCGGAAATCATACTGTTCACAGGCAAAGTTGCTCCCCAGTATACATGACCGGATTTGATCTAGGCTTCCAGTGCGCCGGAGAGCACTCGTCCATCACGGGTATTCCCTATCGGTCCTCACCCATAGATCGACGCCATCGCTGATGAACTCGATGGTCCCGTGCCGGTCAGTCCTGAACAATCCTTCCGGCCCCAAGAATCGCTCCAAGCGTTCCGCCACCTCCTCGTGGGGGTGTCCGAACTGGTTGCCGGCGCCAGAGGAGATAACCGCTAAAGTTGGGTTCACCTGGTTCAAAAAATCGGCGGTGCTCGAAGTGCGGCTGCCATGGTGGCCCGCTTTAAGCACTGTGCTCTCCAACTCGGCGGAGGAACGAACTAGGTAGTCCTCGGCAAAAGCTTCGATATCCGAGGCCAGCATGAAGACACCTGGCCATAGATGAGCTGTAGGACCACGGCATTGTTATTAAGGTCCGAACCTGACCCGTCGAATGGCACGCCCGGCGGGTTCAGCACTTCCAAGGTTACTCCGGGTTCCACCTCCAACCGGTAACCCTCAGAAACCTTCACCGCGTCGATCTGTCGCCGCTTCAACTTGGCCTGCCACTCTTGGGGCAAATCATCGTCCGAAGGGTTTCCGCCCACCACCACCGTCGCCACGTCGTACCGGTCCAGTACTTCCAGAAGCCCCTTACTGTGGTCCCCATCCAGATGCGTCATTACCACCACGTCCAAGCTCCGGTCCGTGGCAGACATGGGACCGGACAATGCTCGGGTGGCGCTGGTTAATCTCGGTCCACCGTCCACCAACACCTGCTTTCCCTCTGGGGTAACGATCAGGATGCTGTCGCCTTGGCCCACGTCGAAGAAGTAAACGTGGAGTTTCCCGTCGTGTCCTTGCAACACCTGAATCCAAAGAATCACCGAAATGACCAGGAAACTCACCGCCAAGAAGACGATACCCAACGACCACCTGGCCTGGCCACCATGTTTCGCTAACCCTCCAAACAGACGGTCCGACGCTGCGATGGCCCGGACCGCCACGCCTTGAGCACGAGCCACCCGGCCCGGTACGAAAATCAATCCCAACAACAGCCCATACCAGGCCAACACGAGTGGCGTTCCTACCCAGGTCCCTGGAATACCCGGCGACGGCATTACGGAGATTAACCCCAGGAGGTAGGACAGGGGCATAAAGGTAATCCAGCCGGCAAACTGCCCCAACAGCGGGTGCGCCAGACCCAACCCGCCGGTGGCCAGTGACCCGCCAAGAATGAAGGGCATGGCCGGTAATGCCAGCAAGGTTGCCGGGATGCTCGCCAGGGGAATCCGGTCGAAATTCGAAGCCACCAGGGGCCAGGTGGCCAACGTCGCCCCCAAAGACACGATCAATGCCGATGATATCCAGCTTCCGGCTTGCCAGGCCAGATGCCGCAACCAAGACCCGGAAGCCGCGGTCCGACGTGTGATTGCTTCTGAAATCTTGGAATGGAGGGGCAAGACCAGTACGATCCCCACCAAGGCGGTGAAGCTAAGCTGGAAAGAGATCTGCCCAAGCACTTTAGGGTCGATTCCAACCATCACCGCGGCACTCAGTGCCAGGGAAGGTAGAGCGCTCCGAGGTCTGCCCAAGGCTAAAGCAGCCAAGAACACCGACCCCATGATCCCGGCCCGCAACACCGAAACCGGAAAACCGCTGACCAGGACGTAGAACCAGATGGCCGCCAGCGCCAGCAACAGATAAGCCGGACTTCGCCGTCCGAATATCCAGGTCGCCGCCATCATCGTCATGGCTAGCAGCACCCCAACATGCAGACCGGAGATGGCCAACAGATGGGCGGCGCCGGTCTGGCGAAAGTCCTCTTTTACGTTGGGCGGGAGTTGACCGCGAAGCCCCAACAGCAACGCCTGGGCCAAAGCCGAATGAGGCTCCGGCAACGCTTCCTTTATCTCTTCGGCCAGGTTCCGCCGCAGTCCGAACATCCTACCCTTCCATGCTGAAGCCAGCCGCCCATCCCCTTGGGAGATCAGTTCCGCGTTCCGGACCCAAAGTATCCCGGATATCCCCTGATGGCTCAGATAAGAAGGGTAATCAAAGTCCTCAAAAACTTGCGGCTGCCGCAACTCACCCTCCAGCAGCAGCGTATCCCCATACCGAAAATAAGGGTCGTCGCGTCGGGAAATCAGACTTGGAGGAGGACTGGCATACACCAAGGCCTTAGCGTCAGAACGGGTAGTCTCCCCCGCCCGGCTAATCTCCGCCACGGGGAGCACAAATTTGACACGGCTTGCCGTCGCCTCCGGGTCGTTAGCTATCCGCCCCCGCAACGTGACAGTTTCCTTTTCCTGCACGGCCAACGGATCGTCGGAGACTTCCCAGGCTTCAATCCGTGCCAATCCCGCCAACAGGACAACAACCAGCAAAACCGGCCAAAGCGACCGCCCTAGCAACCGCAGCATCGTCCCCGCCGGTAGCGCGGCCAGCAGCAACAACGCAATCGGTAGCAGACCTGCTTCGACGCGTAAGCCCAAGAAGATTCCGGTCAGCCACGCGGCCGCCATTGAAGCTAGTTTCACTCCCTCACCTTAATATCCGAAACCTTCTCAATCAAGTAAGCCCCGCGACACCTGATATTGAAAACCTATTTTTACCCACAGGTCCCCGTAGTACAATAGAAAGGATCATCAGAGACCCGACGATTTGAGTGTAATACGGGGTCTGGGACTCCTGATGCAGTAAGAAAAGGGCGAATCCCATGGTGGCTTTGGAGATATGATCGGTGGCGACTAAAGTAGCCATTCTGTTCGTGATTGGCACAGTGGTGGTGGCCTGGTACTTTGTGGTCTCTTGGCTATGAGAATCCAACATTAGGGCGGGTAAGTGGGGAGAGGACGAATCCAATTGCGGCTTTAGTGAGGGTGTGTTGGGAGGTGCCCCGCAAAGGAGCTTTGATGGAAGACGAGCGAGAGTTTTTCAGCGACAAGGGCGTCAGGGTAACCCAAACCCGGTTCGTCGTTAACGACCAAACCTACGCGATGACTGGCATTACGTCCATCCGCCGGGAAATCGTGAAGCCGTCCAGGCTCTGGCCTATCGTGGTAATCGTTTTGGGCATGGGACTGGCATTGATGGCGGACGTGTTTGGCCTATTTATTGCGGGCGCCGGGGCATTTTTCTTGTGGAAAAGAAAACCGGACTATACCGTGATGCTCCAAACGGCCTCGGGGGAATCACAGGCGTTGAGGAGCCAAGACGGGCCCTGGATCAACGGCATTGTGAGCGCGGTGAATGAGGCGATAGTAGCCAGGGGGTAGGGCGAATCCAGTTGCGGCTTTGATGACAAAAGGAGCCTTCCATGTCCCAATCTAGCAATAATGGCGAATCGAGCGATACCGGAAGTAACAGGGGCCAACGATGCTTCGTCGTGACCCCAATCGGGGACGCCGAGTCATCTATAAGGCGTTCAACCGGGGGATTGCCGAGCGCAGTAATCAAACCGGTATTGGTTGAATTGAACTTTGAGGTATTCGTGGCCCATGAAATAGCGGCTCCGGGCTCGATTACCCGACAGGTGATCGAACACCTGCTGTCAGACGAATTGGTTGTAGCCAACCTCACCGGATTGAACCCGAATGTGATGTACGAGTTGGCGGTGAGACACTCGGCAGGGTCGCCAGTAGTAGTCATGGCCCACGAAGGCACCCGGCTTCCTTTCGACATCTCCGATGAAAGAACGATTTTCTACTCGGACGACATGGCCGGCGTCGGTGAGCTGGGACCAAAGCTTCGCCAGGCAGCCGAGGCAGCACTAGCCGAGGCGGAACCAGATAACCCGGTATATCGTGCCGCCCAAGCTAAAGTAATCCGCGACATTACTCCCAGAGGAGAAGCCTCGGGTTACATATTAGATCGGCTCGATCGCATCGAGGCGGCACTAAATCGCCGAGTATCCACTGAAGGAAGATTTAGAGATCTGGAGAGTCTCCATGGCGGCGGCGGTGCCAGCTTTTTAACCAGGTTCTCGAGAGTCGTCGATACATTGAAAGCTGCCGAAACTGTCGGGGAGATACCCGGCGGCGGCGATTTGTTTGGACCGATGTCGTTTGAAAGTATACCAGGCGACGTGACTCCCACTCAACAAACAGAAGACGAGGGGCAGGGCTAAAAGCCAAACTCTAGTAGAGAGCTATTGCTTGTTGCTTAATAGGACTGCCAAAATTTTGGTTGCAGGATATCTATGTTCCGAATATTGGCGATAGTCGGCTCAGTCGCTGGAATTGTCGGGCTGCCGGTCACACTTTTTGCGCTCTATTCAATATTTTTTAGCGGGAGCCCGACGACAACTCTTGAGTTGCGGACTACGTCGTCGCTGGCCCTGGCCGCCCCAGTCGGGGCACTATCCGAACGCATCCAAATATATTTTGATGATGAGGAAATATCGCAGCTCTGGTTGGCCACTTTCAATCTTGTGAACACAGGGACCCAAGATATCGGTATCGGCGATTTTGGGGGGCCCATCCTATTTTCATCAACGTCCGTCGAGATTGTAGAATTAATTTCAGGTGACTCAGAACCTCCCACATTAGAGCCCCGGTATTCGAACATTGATGAGGATCACAGTTTTACTCTAGCCCCGCTATTTCTAAAAGCCGATGACATCGTAACTTTTTCGGTATTGTCATCCTCGAAGTTGGAACGCTTGGATGCGACGGCTAGGATTAAGGACCTTGATCAGATTGATGTGCGAACTTCTTTGGAACCACTCGGAGCGGAACAAAATACATCTACTCCCTTTCAATACATATCGTTAATTCAATCCATCATTTTGACAACTATTATATTGTTGAGCTACGCGATATTCATCATGGTTTTGACCAATTCGAGGCGTCGGCAAGGATTTGCCGCGCTGATATACAAGATGTTAACGGGGAGTGTAATCGGGTACAACGAGGACATTCCGGCCCTGATCCATTTCTTTACAGAAGACGGTCAATATATCTCCGAGGTAAATTACATCAATCCTCCCCCTGGTTTGCACAGCCGCTGGCCTCTAAAGGGCAAATTTTGGGACACATTGGATATCGTTGAGCCAGAGATTTATGGAGAAGGTGAAGCCACCTGGAAAGTCATTGTCAGCCCAAGGTCATGACTACCCGCGCCGCCATCTACTGCCGCGTGTCCACGGATCGCCAAGAGCGTGAGGGGGCGTCCCTCGAAACCCAGCTTCTAGGATGTAAAGAGGTATGCGAAGGCAAGGGCTTGCCCGTCGTGCTCGAATACACCGACGTTGAATCCGGTCTTAATTTTGATAGGCCTGATTATCAAAAGATGGCGAGGCGATAGGAACCAGAGAATTTGATCACTTCCTCTCCTCACCAACCCCAGCTACGGTAACTCCCCAACTCTAACCAATTCCCGAATCCCGTCAAATGTCGCTGGCCCGATCCCCTGGACCCGGGTGATCTGCTCAATGGAGAGGAACGGCCCGTTCATCTCCCGGTCGGTCACTATGTCTCCCGCCCGCACAGGTCCGATGCCTGGCAGCGTTTCCAGCAACTCGGCGGACGCCGTATTCAGATTGATCAATCCCCCAGGGGACTGACCATTGTCTTGAGAAGCCGCCGGAGCCGAAACAGCGTTTGACTCGGGATCAGGAGGCTCTCCGATTCTCGGGATCTTGTATTGGCCTTCGTCTTGAACCCTGATGGCCAAGTTGACCGTTTCCAGGTCGGCTTCAAGGGTCTCGCCGCCCGCCGCCTCCACCGCGTCGATCAACCGGTCCCCTGGTTTTAACGTGTAGACTCCTGGCCGGCGGACAGCGCCGCTGACGTAAACCTGGAGTTCAGGCTCGGATTTGGTCGCCTGGGATGATTCGGTTCCGGCCGGAGCATTCCCTCCAGCCGAATCTTGGGGTGTGGGTAGGATTATTCGGACGGGTGTGTTGCCGCCGCCACGGCTGATTAACGCCACTCCGGCTACCACTATGATGACCACCAAAGCGGCCAGAACAATGATCGCTAATATTTTAGATTTCGATTCAGGCATGCCCACTCTCGAAGCCTAGACGGTTGTCTTGTGTTTAACGCCAGTATCCGATTATAATTTACCCCAGTTTTTGGCGAAAGGGGTCACAGTTGAGCACCAATAAAACCTCCACCGGCGAAGAGCTTCTGGCATTCTTTCGGGGCGAGTACGTGCCCATCAGCGAAGCGCGCGTCAGCGTCATGACCCACGCCCTGCATTATGCTACCGCCGTGTTCGAGGGGATCAGAGGCAACTGGAACGAAGAAAAGGGCCTTATACATATTTTCAAGCTACGGGAGCACTACGAGCGCATGCTCAGGGGCTGCCGCCTGCTTATGCTGGATATTCCCTACTCTTTGGAAGACCTCTGCCAGATCACAATTGAATTAGTGGAAAGGAACGGCCACCGGCAGGACATCTATATCCGCCCTCTGGCTTACAAGAGCGCCGAGTTAGTTGCCAACCTGAAGCTGCAAGATCTGGCCAGCGACTTTACGCTTATAACCGTCCCCTTCGGCAACTACTTGGGCTCCGACGAGCTGCGCTGCTGTACCTCTTCGTGGCGCCGCCCGGAAGACACGATGATTCCCACCCACATCAAGAGCAGCGCAAGCTACATCAACAGCATCCTGGCCAAGACAGAGGCTACTCTGGCCGGATTTGATGAGGCCATCATCCTGAATCAGAAAGGCCAGGTTTGCGAAGGCTCCGGCGAAAACCTCTTCATGGTGTCCCGCGGCCGGTTGATAACACCGTTGTTGGAAGACAACGCTTTGCCGGGTTTTACCCGCGAAACCATCATGGATCTGGCCGTACGGGAGTTCGGCCTTGAAGTCGTGGAGCGAAGTATCGACCGTAGTGAACTATATCTGGCCGATGAGGTTTTCCTGACCGGTACGGCGGCTCACCTCACGCCGGTGGTGGAGCTGGACAGCCGGGCCATCGGGGACGGCAAAACCGGACCCATTTCCAGCAAGCTGCAGAGAATGTATTTTGACATCGTGGTGGGAAAGAATCCTAAATATCTCCATTGGTGCACCACCGCGCAGCCTCGCCTAATTACTGCTTAGGCAAGCCACACCCGATAAAAAAACCACTGGTTGGCGGGTAGGCTATCCTGGTTTTGCGTCCGGGTTTCCCTTCGGTCATTCCCACGGTCACGATGCGCAAAAGCACGAAATTAGAGAATTTCTCCGGGGAGATGGCGAGTTGCCACCCAACGGGACGACCTGGTTGATCTCCGGTCTGGTCTCCTATCTGATAGGAGGCCTGCCAACTGCGTACATCGCGGCGCGGATGCTTAAAGGCCAAGACATCCGGAAGCTGGGTGACCGCAACGTGGGGGCCGCCAACGTCTATCGCAACATCGGCCCGACAGCCGGTCTCGCGGTGGGTGCCGTCGATATCGCCAAGGGTGCGGTGGTGGTTTTGCTGGCCCGCTTTCTAGTAGATTCCACGGCTGCCGAAATGATTTGTGGAGTGGCGGTTATCGCTGGTCACAGTTGGCCGGTCCACTTCCGGCTGAAGGGCGGACGCGGCGCGGCAGCGGCGGTCGGTGTGCTGATAGCGATGATGCCCGCACTGGCGATTCCTTTGTCTCTGTTGGCGGGGGTGGTACTGTTTTCGACCAAAAGCGCTATGAAAACTCTGAGTTTTTTCCTCATCGGCGTGCCGTTACTGGCTTGGTGGCCCGCTCACTATTCCAACCCCGCAGTCATTTTTGCGCTGGGTATACCGCTGATGGTTGGGTTTAGCCACTTCTTGAGCGTAAGGCGGCGAACCGGTCCCGGATCGGTTGGTGAACCGGCCTTGCCCCGCGGCTGAATATCCGTGGCCGGCTCCTTCGTTCCCGACTACCTGGTCCTGGTCTTCTTCGCCTCCTGTGGTGTTTTCCAGATGGCCGCGGCCTGCAACGGACTCCACGGCCTGCTTTTTTTCAAAGGACGCCGCACCGCCTTCATTTTCGGTTTCGTTCTGTGGGTTGCCGCTTTTGCCTGGTTCTTCCTGTCCGAGCCTCGCAACCAGCCCGACACCACCCTGGGATTGACCGGCAACCAACAGT
>Ga0209554_1002411_pt1 | contig 12908 bp, 10 predicted proteins | sample MarorgKNORR_S2LV_5_FD_188221 | JGI IMG/M metagenome (GOLD analysis project Ga0209554, IMG submission 188221) | Marine microbial communities from the Southern Atlantic Ocean, analyzing organic carbon cycling - Bottom_A/KNORR_S2/LV (SPAdes) (version 2) | ecosystem: Environmental > Aquatic > Marine... | reverse complement strand
TATATAATCAAACTTATCTAAATAAACATAGTATAATTTAAAGGTAAATTCGGCATCTAATCCATTAATGGCAAAAGGATCGAAGGTTAAAATGTGTTCAGGAGAAGAATCATTAAGTCTTGGTTCAGACCATGGATTATCTAAATCTCTTCCTGCTAAATATGTGGAACCTGCATAAGCCTTATCTATTCTACCATTTGCTTGTGAATATTCCGTTCAAAGATCTGTGTCTGAATTTTGATTATAAAAGGGAATATTAGAAGTAAAACTCCAATTGTCCTGTTCTGAGTCTTCAAAACCTCTAAATGCATCTTGGGCTTTTAACACAAACGTGTTAAGTGCCAGAAAAATCAGAATTAAAGTAGTTTTGTACATTAGTTTATCTTTAAATAACTTAATATTAATAGATTAAAGGATAATGCAAGCTATAAAAACAAGCTGTAGTTTCACAGAAAATCCGACAAACGTCCTCAAATATTAGACTTGTTTTATTTCATTCATGAATTCGGTTATATTTGCTTAATGTTATTCTCTGAAATATTAGGTCAAGAACATCTTAAAAGTCATTTAACAAAAAGTGTTGATAAAGGCAGAATCCCTCATGCCCAATTATTTGTTGGACCAGAAGGCTCTGGAACATTACCAATGGCAATTGCCTATGCGCAATATATTTTGTGTTATAACTCCACAGGAGAGAATGCCAATGGTAATAATGCTTGCAATCTGAAATTTAACACCCTTTCTCATCCAGATTTACATTTTGCGTTTCCAGTAACTACAACTGATAAAGTTAAAAGCAAGCCTGTTTCTAACTTCTTTTTAAATGAATGGAGACAATTATTGAAAGGACAACCTTATTGTAATTTGTTTGATTGGTACAAACAACTTGGCATTGACAATAAACAGGGGAAAATTGGTGTTGATGAAGCTCAAGAAATTGTAAAATCTCTATCTTTAAAATCGTATGAAGGCGGTTATAAAGTAATGCTTATTTGGATGGCTGAAAAGATGAATATTGCTTGTGCAAACAAGCTATTAAAGCTTATAGAAGAACCTCCTGATAAAACCGTTTTTGTTTTAATTGCTGAAGACGAAGAGCACATTATTAGTACCATTCGCTCTCGTTGTCAAATACTTCATTTTCCTCCATTAGCTGCAGAGTGTATTAAAAATGCTTTAATAAAAAGCTATGGTTTAGAGGTTTCTGTAGCCACAAAAATAGCGCATCAATCCAATGGAAATTATAACAAGGCTTGTGATTTGGTTTATCATGATTCTGAAGATTTACAATTTGAGGAATGGTTTATATTCTGGATTAGAAGCGCTTTTAAAGCAAAAGGCAATAAAAGTGCTATTCACGATTTAATCTCTTGGAGTGAAGAAATTGCTAAAACAGGACGGGAAACTCAAAAACAATTTCTACACTTTTGTGTCGATTTTTTCAGACAGGCACTTTTACTGAATTATGGAGCTGACCAATTGGTTTATATAGAGCCTAATTCTAAAAATTTTAAACTTGAAAAATTTGCTCCTTTTATTAATCATGCTAACATTTTAGAAATTAGCGAAGAACTTCAAGATGCAATTTATCATATTGAACGTAATGGAAACTCCAAAATTATACTTACCGATTTGTCAATAAAACTAACACGATTACTTCATAAAAAAATTGCCTAACCATATGGCAAATAAAAAATCATGGTTTGTTATAATTAATCCAGCTTCTGGAAATGGTTCTATAAAGAAAAAATGGACAAAAATTAAACAGCTGTTAAATGTCTACGAATTTGATTTTGAATATGCTTTTACAATGTATCCAAAACATAGTGTCGAAATTGTTCAACAAGCTATAGGAAACGGATTTATTAATATTATTAGCGTGGGTGGAGATGGTACACTTCATAATATCGTTAATGGCATTATGTTGCAATCCAAAATGCTTTCACCAAACATAACTGTTGGTGTAATACCTATTGGAACTGGAAACGATTGGATTAAAACCCATCACATTCCAAAGGATATTAAAAGCGCTATTCAAATTATCAAAAAAGGAAAGACTAAACTTCAAGATGTTGGCAAGATTGAATTATTAGACCAAAAAAAAGCGTTTGTTTATTTTATTAATCTTGCAGGTGTTGGTTTTGATGGTTACGTAGCGAGTCGAATAGAAAAATATAAACGTTTTGGTTCTTTGGCTTATCTTTTTAGTACTTTAATTTGTTTGGTTTCTTTTAAAAATTTTAATTCTATAGTTCGTATTAATTCAGATAATATTTCAGGAAAAACATTAATGATTTTAATTGGCTTGTGTGGATATTCTGGTGGAGGGATGAAGCTTACAAAAAATCCAAATCCTTTTGATGGCTTTTTTGATGTGAGTATCGCAAAAGATTTTAGCAAACTCGATATTTTATTAAACGCTTCCAAACTTTATAATGGCAAAATTGTTGATTTTAAAAAAGTAGTCCCTTTAAAAACAACTTCAGTAGAAATAGAAATAGAAGAAGAGATGCATCCATATATCCAAGCAGATGGAGAGTTAATAGGAAAAGGGGATTTTAAAGCATTAATACTACCAAAAACCTTTAGGTTTTATTGCAAATAAAACCAAGTAACAAATATCTAGTCCTTTTTATATGCAACATTTAACAAATCTAAAATGGTTTGCGTAAGATTGCTTTCTTCTTTTCCAAATAGTACATTTCCAGCTTCATTACTTCCCAAAATATAAGAATAGCCATTTTTGGCTCATTAACATCTAACTGAAAAACTTTACGTAAACTGTCTGTTCTTTTTTGAAAAGCAGTTATTTTAGTTTTTATTTTTTCTTCAATATCTATTTTCTCTTGGTAATCATTAATCAGTTTAGAATTATCTACATAGCCAATTTTTTTTGTTTGTTGGCAAGAAGCAAAAGTTAAAATAACGAGGGTAGCATATAATATCTTCTTCATAAGAATAAATTTTAGTTTGGGAAAAATTATAAAAGTAAACTGTATAAAATAGCCACAATCCTTTGAGATTTACTTTAATAGATTATATTTATGATTACGGTAGATATAATCGATTTTATTTATTAATATCTACTGTAAATAAAGGGCTTAAAATGACTTTAATTTTAAAGCAGTCTATACACTGCTTTTATATAGTCAATCATTAAATAGAAGGGCTTAAAATTAGCTTTAGCTGTTTTTTACACAAAAAATTAAAGAGGAAAACTCTGTTGACTGTCTTGCTTTAAAATTTGAAAGCCAGCCAATTCTTAACGCATTAAAAATATTCATCGAACCCGATTTGTATTTTTCGGATAATAAACTCACATAATAAGAATCAAACTTCATTGGAAGTGTTTTAAAAACTTGCATATTTTCTTTTACTACCAATTTTGAAATTGATGATTGAGAAAAATGCCATAGGTGTCTAGGCGCATCATAAGCTGCCCAAAATTCTTTATAATATTTAGCATCGTAACTTTTATAATTTGGTACAGTAATAATTAAAGTTCCGTTCGATTTTAAAAGTGATTTTAAAATTGATATGTGTTCTTCAAGTCTTGGCAAGTGTTCTAATACATGCCAAAGCGTAATTACATCAAAACTTTGTGGTTTAAAATTTGAAAGTTTTTCAATGTCCGAAACAGAATTGTTGGTTTTTTTATTTGCTATACTTCTTGCTTTTTCATTTGGTTCAATTCCAAAAACTGCCCAATTATTTTGCTGTGCTATTTTTAGAAATTCCCCTGTACCGCAACCAATATCTAATAGCATTTTCTCTTCTGAAAAAAACAAATTAATAAGTTTCAATTTCTTTTTTAATGAAATCCTTCTAATAAAATGATACAGTTTTTCAAACAGGTTTCGTTGTGTGTCAGTATGTGAAATGTAATCTTGGCTTTTGTAATATTTAGGCAATTCATCTTCTGAAGGTTGCGGCGAAGTTATCAACATATCAAATTCGTCGTCATACAATAACTGAAAAACTTCTCCAGAAACTGAATGGTCTTTTACGGTTAAGTATGTCTTTTTGTTCATTTAAAAATAGATTCCGCATCACACTTCAACTACGTTCAGTGCAAGCGTACGAAATGACAAAATAGTTAGAATTTAAATAATGTGTTCCACGTGGAACTTAATAAAATAACGATTATCGCTTATCTTCCCATATAAACTAATAGCACCGAAATATCATTTGGTGATACTCCACTTATTCTTGAAGCTTGAGAAACTGTAGTTGGCTGAATAGTTTTTAGCTTTTCCCTGGCTTCTAAACTCATAGATTTTATTTTAGAGAAATCGTAATTTGATGGGATTTTTACATACTCAAGCCTGTTTAATTTATCAGCATTGTTTTTTTCTTTCTCTATATATCCCGAATATTTAACCTGAATTTCTGTTTGCTCAATCACTTCTCTATCAAGATTATGTTCTTGAATATAATTTTCTACAGCTTTAAATTTTCTAACATCATTAATACCAATATTTGGTCGTGAAAAAATTTTAAACATCTTATCCGATTGCTTTACCAAAGATGAGCCTTTAGACTCTAAAACAGGATTTGCTTCTTCTGGCTTTACGCTTGTGTCTTTAAAAAACTGAACAAACGCATCAGATTCTTTTTGTTTTTTCTCCATTCTCCTTAAACGCTTTTCACTTGCCAAGCCTAAAGCGTAGCCTTTTGGTGTCAACCTAAAATCAGCATTGTCTTGTCGTAAGAGTGTTCTGTATTCTGCTCTCGATGTAAACATTCTATAAGGTTCTTCTGTGCCTTTTGTAATTAAATCATCAATTAAAACGCCGATGTATGCTTCATTTCTTTTAAGAATAAATGCTTCTTTTTCTTTAACTTTTAAACTTGCATTAATCCCAGCCATTAAACCTTGTGAAGCCGCTTCCTCATAACCTGTTGTTCCGTTAATTTGTCCTGCAAAATATAGCCCTTCAATTAGCTTCGTTTCTAAAGTATATTTTAATTGTGTAGGCGGAAAATAATCGTATTCAATAGCATAGCCAGGTCTAAAAAATTTAACGTTTTCAAAACCAACTACAGATCGCAATGCTTTAAACTGAACATCTTCCGGCAACGAGGTTGAAAAGCCATTTACATAAACCTCAACAGTATTCCAGCCTTCTGGTTCAACAAAAAGTTGATGGCGTTCTTTATCGGCAAAACGGTTAATTTTATCTTCAATTGAAGGACAATATCTCGGTCCTACACTTTTTATTCTTCCATTAAACATTGGCGAACGTTCAAAACCTTCACGAAGCAAATCGTGAACCTTTGGACTTGTATAGGTCATATGGCAAGAACGTTGATGTTCTAATGGTTTTGTAATATCTAAATATGAGAATTTTTCCGGGGTTTCATCACCAGGTTGTTCAATCATTTTAGAAAAATCCAACGATCGTCCATCAACTCTTGGTGGCGTTCCTGTTTTCATTCTGCCAGATTCAAAGCCTAAATCTTCAAGCTGTTCCGTAATTCCTGTTGAAGCACGTTCTCCTGCACGTCCACCACCAAAGTTTTTATCACCAATATGAATAAGACCATTTAAAAAGGTTCCGTTGGTAAGAACTACCGTTTTTGCTTTTACTTCTAATCCGAGAGATGTTTTCACACCTATTACTTTATGATTCTTAACTATTAAACCCGAAACCATTTCCTGATAAAAGTCAAGATTTTTGGTTTTTTCTAACATTAATCTCCAATCTTCAGCAAAACGCATCCTGTCGCTTTGCACTCTCGGGCTCCACATTGCAGGTCCTTTCGATTTGTTAAGCATTTTAAACTGAATAGCAGATGTATCGCTAACTATTCCGCTATAACCACCAAGTGCATCAATTTCTCGTACAATTTGCCCTTTTGCAATTCCTCCCATTGCTGGATTGCAAGACATTTGCGCAATGGTTTGCAAGTTCATGGTTATGAGCAAGGTTTTACTTCCCATATTTGCAGCAGCAGCAGCAGCCTCGCTTCCTGCGTGACCCGCACCAACAACTATTACATCATAAACTTCGTTAAACATTTAGTTTCGTATATCAAGATTCCTGCCTATAATAGGAATTAAAATTGTTCCACGTGAAACATTTTTAATTTACCTAAAATTTAGGATTTGCAAATATACGCTGATTTACTGAATATCAACCTAATTGACTAATGTAGAAATTTTCTTTGCTTATGATTGTTTTTGAGTCGGTTTTCGTTTTGTCTTTATAACCACAATAATGCAAAATACCATGAACCATTACTCGGTTTAATTCTTCTTGAAAAGAAACATTGAAGTTTTCTGCATTTTCTTTTACTCTTTCAACCGAAATAAATATATCTCCTTGTAAAATTTTTCCTATTGAATCATCGAAACTAATGATATCTGTTAGTGTGTTGTGATTAAGAAACTTTATATTTAATTTGAGTAAATAATCGTCATCACAAAACACATAGTTAATATCGCCTTCCTTAAATTTTTCTGAACTGATAACACTTGAAATCCATTTAGAAATATCGGTTTCGTTTTCTAACTGAAATTTGGTTTCGTAATTAAAACTTATCATTCTTGGTTTTAAAATAGTCTTGTACTTTCTTTTTATATGTTTGTCGTAAAGGTAAGGCTTGACGATTTAATATTTCGGTAGTGTTAAAATATTGTTTTGCGGTATTTAACTGGTTGTTAGAGGTGTTATTAAATTGTTGGCTGTTGGTTTTAGACGTTCTTTTTTGGTCTTCTCCTTGCTGAAATGTTGCAGTTTCTAACTTTAATAGTTGGTGTTGTAAACTCAACATTTTTTGTAATGTTCTGTTTGTAAAACCTTTATTAAGCAAATCACGTTCTATGTTTTCCATTTGTTTTAGCAAATTATTGCCAACTCCATTTTTCCCTTCTTTAGCCAAAATATCCTGAAGTGCCTGTCTGAGCATTTGCTGCTGTTGGTAAATTCTAAATAATTCGCCATTAATTTCTTCGCTATTTCCTTCACCTTCTCCCTGTTGACTTCCTTGTTGCCTATTCCCTTCTTTTTCGTCTCCCTCTTCGCCATCTTTACCATCTTTTCCATCTTCACTTTTCTTAATTCCTTCCTCCATTTCTTTGTTCAGCTCTTCCTGACTTTTAATAATATCTGGTAATTGGCTGTCTCCACCTTGACCTTGTCCAACTCCTTGTCCACTACCTTGACCTGGATTCATTTGGATTTCTAAATTGTCAAGCATATCGCTTAAAAAACTAGCCAAGGAATTTGCAGCAGTAATAGTATAATGTTGAGCGGCTACGCCTTGATACAGCCTGTTTTCGGCTAATTGTTCTAAAGATTTGTCGATATTAAAAAACACTTCAGTAATTTCTTTATTTATTTTTTCAGAAATCATTGGTTGCCGTAACGATAAAGCAAAAAGGCTGTCGTCAACATGCTCAAAATGCTCTCTCAAGCCTTTTTGATTGCGTAAATGTTTTGCGTATTCTTTATGGTTGATTTGAATGCTTTTAAATTGATTCATTAAATCTTCCTGATTAAACGAGAACAACACAAGGTTATCTAAAATCTGCCTTAACATATCTATATCTTCAGCTATTTGATTACTACTGCCTGACATCATAGATTGCGCCATTTTTTGACTCATTTGCAACATTTTTAGAGCAGCCTTTTTTTGGTTTTTCTTGGCGTCGTTTTGTTCTTGTTCTTGCTGCTCTTGGTCTCCTCCTTTTTCCTGTTTCTCTAAATTATCACTTGCTTCCTGTTGTTCTTTTTTTATGTCTTCTTCCTTTTTTTTGTCATGTGGAACATCTAAAGGCTCTCTTAATTTCTGGTTTTCTTTTTGAAGTTCGTCCATTTCATTTTGAAAATCTTCAAATCTTTTGTTCAATTCGTCCTGGTTTTCTTTAGTATTATCTTCCTTGTTTTTATTAGAAAGCTCTTGTTGGTCTTTCGCTAATTCTTCAAGTTCTATTCGTAGCTTTTCGGTTTTCATCGCTACATAATATCGTTTTGTTAATTCTAATAATTGTTCTAAACTTCTTTTTTTGTTTTTGTTTTGCTTTGCGAGTTCTTCCAATTTTTGTGTTAATTCTTCTTTTTGAATTTTTTCTGCCAACCGTTCTAACTCTTTGAGAAGTTCTTCGTCTTTCTCTAATTGATCTTGGTTATCTTCTAAACGTTGTTTTAAATCTTCTTTAAACTTATCGTTTTCATTATTTTGAAATTCTTCTAAAATATCTTTTAATTTCTTGTTGAAATTCTTCATCATATCATCCAGCTGCTGCTGACGTTTTAAAAAGTTTTTAAATTTCTTTTTATCATTAAATTTTAATTCTGATTTCTCCTTTTGAGTTTTCGATAACTCTTTAAGTACTTTTTCTTGTTCTGAAAATTTTTCTAAAGATTTACTTAAATCTTCAATTGTTTCGCTTTGTTCTTTTAACAATTTTTGTTCTTTTTCGTCTTGCGTTAATTTTATATAACTAAACACAATGCTTTTGGTGCTCTTATAATTATGCAACGCGTCATTATCAAAAATCTCAAAATATAACTCGTAACTGACACCCTCGGTTAAGTTAAATTGATTAGGGAAAGTGCTAACAAACTCATCGAAATTAGATGTTGAAACGGGGATTATTTCTTTCTTTTTTCCTGAATCATTTTCTGAAGGATAATAAACCATCTGCAACTTACTTAATCCATAATCATCACTTACCTGTCCATAAAAATAAAGCGTTTGTTTATCTATAGAATCTAATTCCATTTGAAGTTTCATTGCCGGATATTCATCTTTTACAACATCGATTGAAAACGCCAAACTCTCGTAGTCTTTAAAATTTACATTGCTTGTGTTAAGGCTGTAATTTAAGGTGGTATTAATCCGTTTTGAAGTCTGAAAACTACCTTTTTTATCAGAAGAAAAAACGATAGTATCTTTGGCGTATAGATTAACAATGTCTGTAGATTTTGTTTTGAGTTTCCAAGTTACTTTTGTGCCTTCTGGCACTGTGGCGTTTCCTGTACTTTTTAGAGTTTCATCTTTTTTTTTGGTGTGTGAAGGATAATCTAAAAACATATCGAAATTTAATAAACTTGGCACCTCTACTACTTCAATAGTATACGATTTTGAAGTAACATTATTCGCAAACAGATAGAAACTGATATTGGTTTTTAGTTGTCGAAAAACGTATTGAAACTCGTCAGGTCTGTGCTGTTTTAAATAATACGTTTCGTTATTATAAGTAATTTGAGCGTTGTCGGGAATGGCATTCCCTTCGGTAGTTATTATAAGTTTAAAATCTTTGTTTTCAATGGCTTTTAAATTCTCATTAATAACATAAAACTGAAAAGGCTCAGGCGGTTCGTAAGCTATTTGATAATTTACCACACGCTCATAACTATCGCTAAACCAATTAAAATGTCCAGTAATTAAAGACACTAATAAAACACCTACTGGGATTGCTGCGTATTTTAAATATCTAACATTATTATTAAAGTTAATCGCCAATTTAAATGGAATTGGTTGAAGTTCTGCTGACTTTTGATCGATGCTTGCTAATAATAATTCGGAGTTTGTCTTGTCTTTATGAAGCTGAAGCACATTAAGGAGCTTATCGCTTACTTCCTGAAAATGATTGCCAATAATTATTGAAGCATCTTCATGATTGATTCCTTTTTGAAGTTTAAACAATTTAGATAGCGGAAAGGCTATAAATCTAAAAAAGAGTGCTAATTCTACAACAATAAAAAGCCAAAATAAAACGGTTCTTGCCGCTGGATTGAGCCATAATGCAAATTCAATTAAAAGTGTTGCCAAAAAATATAATAATCCAATAGCAAAAAAAAGGATAACGCCTTTAATGAGTTCATTGGTATAGAATTTTCTAATGAATTGCTCTAATTTGACTTGTATGGTTTTAAAATTACTCAACTCTGTATTATATTTTGGTACAACATACTAATTTACAATTTTATTTTAATCATAAATCACTAACTTTGGAAAGATTCTGTTAATTTTGGGGATAATATTTAAATTTAAATATTTATGATTATTAGGATTCTATTTTCATAGGAATGAAAAAAACAGTTTTTCAATGAAAGATTTAAAATATCTCGCAGCATTAACAATACCGATTTCTGCTATAATCAGTATCTATTTTAAAGGATATTGGTCGTTTTTTACACCACTTTATGCTTTTGGAATAATTCCGATATTAGAAATATTACTATCAAAAAACGCTTCAAACTATTCAGAAGAAGAACTCGAAAATAAAAAAGCAAACCCTCTTTTTGATTGGATGTTGTATTTAAATCTTCCTATGGTTTTCGGTATATTGTTTTGGGCTTTGATGGTTGTAAGTTCACAAAGTCTGGAAAATTTTGAAATTATTGGTCTTGTGCTTTCAGTAGGAATTGTTTTAGGTGTAAATGGTATTAATGTTGCCCACGAATTAGGTCATAGATTAGCAAGTAAAGAGCGTTTTCTTGGCAAATTACTATTACTTCCATCATTGTATATGCACTTTTTTATAGAACATAATTTTGGTCATCACTTATATGCTGCTACAAAAGAAGATCCTGCAACAGCCAGATACAATCAAAGCGTGTATTCGTTTTGGGTCACTTCGGTTTTTAGACAATATATTAGCGCGTGGAAAATTCAAAAGAACCTTCTTAAAAACAATAATAAAAATTTCCTTTCAATTAAAAACGATATGTTTTGGTATGTTATATTTCAAATAGCATATTTAGTTTTAATTTTCTTTTTGTTTGGAAAAATTGGATTGTTTTTTAGTTTAAGTGTTGCTATTACAGCATTCTTACTATTAGAAACTGTTAATTATATTGAACATTATGGCTTATTGCGTGTAAAAACCGAGTCGGGACGATATGAGCGTATAAAAGAAATACATTCGTGGAATTCTAACCATGTTGTTGGCAGAATTGTATTGTACGAATTAACACGACATAGCGATCATCATTACAAATCATCAAAAAAATATCAGCTTTTAGAATGCTATGGCGAAAGCCCGGAAATGCCCTTTGGTTATCCAACTTCGATGGTTATTTCGTTTTTACCACCTTTATGGTTTAGTATCATGAATAAACGAATTCCGAGAGAAATGATTGCTAATTAGTCTTTATTCCGTTTTCTTTGCTCATTTATCTTCTCTATTCTATCTTTGCTTTTATTAATAACAACTATGAATAAAAACGTTCGTGTGCGTTTTGCGCCTAGTCCAACAGGACCACTACATATTGGAGGTCTTCGCACAGCTTTGTTTAACTATTTGTTTGCCAAAAAACATAATGGAACTTTTATTTTAAGAATAGAAGATACTGACCAAAGTCGCTTTGTTGAAGGCGCTGAACAGTATATTATAGACACTTTAAATTGGTGTAATATTCCTTTTAACGAAGGTCCTTACAGACAAAGTGAACGCAAACATATATACAAACAATATGCCGAACAACTAATTGATTCAGGAAACGCTTATTATGCGTTTGATACAACTGAGGAATTGGATTTCCACAGAAAGGATCACGAAGCTAAAGGAAAAACTTTTATTTATAATTGGCATAATAGGCTGAAGCTTAAAAATTCTATTTCTCTTTCAGAAGAAGAAGTAAAAAAGAAGCTAAACTCTGGCGATGATTATGTTGTCCGATTTAAATCACCACAAGACGAAACGCTTCGTTTAAAAGACATTATTCGAGGTGATATCACTATTGATACTAATATTCTTGATGATAAAGTTTTATTTAAAAGTGACGGCATGCCAACTTATCATCTCGCGAATATTGTGGACGATCATTTAATGGAAATCTCGCACGTTATTCGTGGCGAAGAATGGTTGCCTTCTTTAGCGCTTCATCAACTTTTATATAATGCTTTTGGATGGAAAGCTCCCGAATTTGCACATTTACCATTAATAATGAAACCGACCGGAAAAGGCAAATTAAGCAAACGTGATGGTGACAAACTTGGTTTCCCTGTGTTTCCGTTAGAATGGAAAGACCCAAAAACGGGAGAGGTTTCTAAAGGTTACAAACAAGAAGGTTATTTTCCTGAAGCTGTATTAAATTTTTTAGCTTTTCTGGGTTGGAATCCGGGAACAGAACAGGAAATTTTTAGTCTTGAAGAGCTTATTGCAGATTTCGACTTAAAACGTGTGCATAATGCCGGAGCGCGTTTTGATCCTAATAAAACAAAATGGTATAATCATCATTATATGCAAAAACAAAATAATGATGATTTAGCCAAACAATTTAAAGCTCAACAATTTCAACTTTCAACAATTGATCTCGATTATGTATCGATGGTTGTTGGCTTGATAAAAGAAAGAGCCGCTTTTGTAAATGAGTTTTGGGATTTAAGCCATTTCTTTTTTGTTGCACCAAATAGTTATGACGAAAAAGCATCGAAAAAAGCGTTTAAAGACGGAGCAAAAGAATTGATGCTTGAATTGGTTTCTGTAATTAATTCTATTAAAGATTTTAAAGTAGAAACGCTTCAAACAAAAATTAAAGGCTGGATAACTTCAAGCGAAATAGGTTTTGGAAAAGTTATGATGCCTTTGCGATTGGCTTTGGTTGGGAGTTTAAAAGGTCCTGATGTGTTTAATATAATGTTTGTAATTGGAAAAATCGAAACTATTAAGCGTATTGAAAGAGCAATAGCTTCAATCTAAAAACTAACCATCGCAGTAAAAACAAACATAGATTGATTTCCTTTAAATGCTTCTGTGTTATTTCCTACATTAAGATTTTTATCGTTTAGCTTATCCAAAATATTTAAAACCCCGTAAATGTATTGCGCCATAATTTTGAATGCTCCTATTCCGGCAGAGGCTCCAATCATTCCGTTTACATTAAACTGCGATATGTTTTCAATTTCCTTTGCAGTTAATGAATCGTAGCCATTAATATAATAACCCTCTT
>Ga0209554_1002410_pt1 | contig 12910 bp, 8 predicted proteins | sample MarorgKNORR_S2LV_5_FD_188221 | JGI IMG/M metagenome (GOLD analysis project Ga0209554, IMG submission 188221) | Marine microbial communities from the Southern Atlantic Ocean, analyzing organic carbon cycling - Bottom_A/KNORR_S2/LV (SPAdes) (version 2) | ecosystem: Environmental > Aquatic > Marine... | reverse complement strand
ATTACACTACCCTGGAGGACGACCTCATCCGCGATGCCGCCAAGCTCACACCGCGCCAAATTGAGAAACTCGCGCGGCCCGGCTTTCGCGTGGTGATGTACGACACGCTGGAGGATTTTTACCTCGCCGAGGCGCTGGAGTACATCGATGCGTGGCGCGTTTCCACGCCGGATAATCCCGTAGGTATCTGCGGCCCCATTGGCCCAACCGAACAACTACCGCTCGTGGCGCGCCTCGTCAATGCCCTCGAGGTCAGCATTCGCTCCGCTCACTTCTGGGGCATGGATGAATGGTATGACGGCAAGCGCGAAGTCTCGGTCAGGCATCCGCTTTCGTTTGAAAGAGCCGACCGCGAATTGTGTTTCAACAAAATTGATAAAACCCTCTGCATGGCCGATGAAAATTTACATTTCCCCAAGGCCAACACCAAGCTCTTCATTGATAGTTGGGAAGGCGTGCGCTGCGCCGTGATGCAAGGTGGGCAGGGCGACATCAAACACTGGGCCTTCAACGATCCATTGCCGCGAAAAGGTAAATGGAAAAACAACCCGCCGCCCGCCAAGGAATATCGCAAGCTCGGCACGCGCATCGTGGATTTGCATCCGGTGACCCTTGCCCAAAACGCCCGCACCAGCGGCGGCGGCAACATCAGCCTAGTGCCACAGCAAGCCATTACCGTGGGCCCACGCGAAACGTGGCTAGCGGAGAAGGTAAGCATTTGGCAGGCCGGCGCGCACGATAGCCCGTTCGGTCAACGCCTCACCACGTTGATGATTTCCAAAGGCATCGCCGACAGCGCCGTGCCCATGAGCCTGCTGGCCGATCACCCCAACGTGCAGTTCAACTTCTACCGCGGCGGCCTCGGCACTTGCGAAGTGGAAATGCACTAATGAACTGTCAGCCTCACGAATTCTTGCCCTCCAGCCCGTCGCCCCTATAATCCGCGCCGTGTTGGACATTAAATACATTCGCCAAGAGCCCGCCGCCGCCAAGGAACGGTTGGTCGCGCGTGGCGAGGAGGCGAGCCGCATTGATGAACTGTTGGCGCTGGACGAACAACGCCGGGCGTTGGTCACCGAAGCGGAGACTTTACAAGCCACCCGCAACGCGGTTTCCAAAGAAATTGGTGCACTGATGGGCCAAGGCAAAAAGGACGAAGCCGAGGCCAAGAAAATCGAAACCGGCGAGCTGGGCAACAAGGTCGATTCGCTTAACGCACAACGAGTCGAGGCCGATGAAGCGTTCAATAATTTGATTCTCACCCTCCCGAATCTCGCCCACGAAAGCGTGCCCGTCGGCGACGAAAGCGCCAATGCGGAAGTGAAAGTGGAAGGCGAAAAGCAGACGTTTGATTTTGAGCCGAAGGGCCATTTGGATTTATGCGATTCGCTGAAGCTCATTGATTTCGAGCGTGGCGCGAAACTGGCCGGCAGCGGTTTTCTGCTCTACACCGGTTGGGGCGCGCGGCTGGAGCGGGCGATGATTCAATTCCTGCTCGACCTCCACATCCACGAGCACGGCTATACCGAGATCAGTCCGCCATTCATGGTAAAGGCGGAGTGCATGGAAGGGGTGGGGCAATTCCCGAAATTCCTCGATCAAGCCTACGCCGTGCAGGAAGGGCTCGATGGCGAAACGCTTGGCAAACGCTACCTCATCCCCACCGCCGAGGCTCCCGTGGCTAATCTGCACCGCGGCGAAATTCTCAGCGAAGAAGAGTTGCCCAAGAAATACTGCGCCTACAGTCCGTGCTTTCGCGCCGAGGCCGGTGCGGCCGGCGTGGCCACGCGGGGAATGATTCGGGTGCATCAATTTGATAAAGTGGAACTCATCAAAGTGGTGAAGCCCGAAACCAGCTACGATGAACTTGAAGCGATGCTCGCCAACGCGGAAAAGGTTTTGCAATTGCTTGGGTTGCATTACCGAGTGCTTTTGCTCAGCAGCGGCGATATGGGTTTTGCCGCTGCCAAAACCTACGACATCGAAGTGTGGGCGCCGGGGCAGGGGAGCTATCTTGAGGTGAGCAGCGTTTCCAACACCGAAGATTTTCAATCGCGCCGAATGAAAACCCGATTCAAGGCAGAGCAGGGCGGCAATCAACTGCCGCACATTCTCAATGGCAGCGGCGTGGCGTTGGCCCGATTATTTGTCGCGCTGATTGAAACGCATCAACAAGCCGACGGCTCCATCGCCATTCCCGAGCCGCTGCACTCCTATCTGCGCGCTGACCGCATTCCCGCTTAACGAGAAGATGCGCATCCTCCAGGCGGCCAGCGAATTTTTCCCGTACTCCAAAACCGGCGGCTTGGCCGACATGGTTGCGGGGCTATCCGGCGCCTTGGCGAAAAACCACGAAGTGACCGTGGCCACACCCTTGTATCGCGGTATCCGCGAGCAATTCCCAGATTTGGAGACTATCGGCGATGAGTTTGATTTGCCCTTGGGGGATGCCGAATTTACCGGCCGTTGGTGGCGTCATCAACCCTCACCAAACCTCACTGTGTTGTTGCTGGAAAACGATGCGTTTTACAATCGCCCCGGACTGTATATGGAACACGGGGAAGGTTACTTGGACAACCCGGAACGATTCATCTTTTTCAGCAAAGCCGTGGCGCGCTTGTCCCCTGATTTTGATGTGACCCATTTACACGATTGGCAAACCGCCATCGTGGCGATGCTGTTGAAGGAAGGGACGGGGAAGGGCACGACGCGAATGATTTTCAGCATTCATAACCTCGCGTATCAAGGCTCCTGCGATCCGGATCGGTTTGCCCTCACCAATCTTTCGCCCAAGCTCTTTCACTCACGCGGCCCGAAACATTTTGGGAACCTGAATTTTATGAAGGCTGGCCTGCATTATGCTGATGCCATCACCACTGTGAGCCCGCAATATGCACGGGAAATTCTCACCGAAGAATTTGGCGAGGGGCTCAGCGGAGAATTGCTGAAACGCCAAGACCGCCTCACCGGAATTCTCAATGGCGTGGATTACGCTGAGTGGCGCACACAAGGGAATCCGCATTTAGCCGCCGAATACGACGTGGATAACCTTTCGGGCAAGGCAACGTGCAAAAAACATTTGATGAAAATATTTGGTCTACCCGATGATGGCTTGCCTCTATTGGCAGTGGTGTCGCGCTTGGCGGAACAAAAAGGCATTGGTCAAATGGTCGAAGCACTTACAGAGTTGCTGCCGGACAATCGTTTTCAATTTGTTTTGTTGGGCTCCGGCGATGAGGCTTTGGAGGAAATGCTGCTTCAACTTCGTGCCAAATTCCCCAACCGTGTCGGAGTCGAAATCGGTTACGACCAATCCCTTTCGCACAAAATCGAAGCCGGTGCGGATTTCTTCCTAATGCCGTCCCGTTTCGAGCCTTGTGGCCTCAATCAACTTTACAGCCTCCGCTACGGCACAATCCCCATCGTCCATGCCGTCGGCGGGCTCAAGGACAGCATCACTGATATCAGCCAGGCCAAGGGCAATGGAATTCGCTACGATCGCTTTGAGGTGCCGCAGTTAATGGTTGCAGTCCAGCGCGCCCTCAAAATGTTTTGTGACGATCAAGGAATGGGAGTCGCGCGTGAGCGCGGTATGAGACAGGATTTTTCATGGCCAAAAGCCGCAGATCAATACCTTCAAATATACAGGGCCTAAAACCTTCACATATGCACATTGACCGCAACTGCATATAACATATATTGTGCGAAAGAAGCTCAGTGCGTGGGATTTTCCGAAATTGGGGTTAGCGATGGCTCCAACCGAATCGTGGTGAGAGCGGTGGCCAGTAGACAAATGAGGATTTACCAATCACGTTGCGCATGGGTAGTTGACCCCATACGCGTGAGTCGGAGCTGTTGGTGGTGTTGTCGCCAAACATTAAATAGTGATTCGGTTTTATTTTGAGTATGGATTCAGAATCACCAAAGAGTGGCGCTAAATTTCCGTGAGATTCAGGATGGCTGTTGTTGACGTGCCCGGAGTGAATTGAATCTATCGCAGGGGTCGCCGGAATCGAAACGATGCGTCCGTTTTGGGTTTCAAATTTGATTGGGAAATCATACAGGAACTCAAATCCGGGATCATTGGCGTCAATGCGTCGGCTACCAATTCGGATATGGCGATCGCGGCCAATGGATATGGATTCACCACCTAAAGCAACAAGTCGTTTAATATAGAAAATTTCGGGAGCATTTACATTCCCAGTGACAGGGACGCCTTTAGTGCTGAAGACGCAAACATCCCCTCGTCGGGGCCGGCGGAAATTGAAGGTGATTCGGTTGACGAATAAATGGTCGCCGGTTTTCACTCTCATTTTGTAAATGTAATCGCCTTTAGAAAATTCATCTCCAACGCGGGGTTGTCCAAGACCGGCTACAGTGGAGCCTCCCAGAACGGGTTGTTGATGGGAGTCCAGTGGTGGAAACCATTCGCTTTTTTGAAATGTTTCACCAGTGTCCAAATTTTTGAACAGGAGAATCTGTTTGCTGATCAGCGGGAAAATTGTTTTGGGTGATCTGATTTCTTCAAGCTGCCAATTGCCCTCAGCTTGCATCGAGTGGTAAGTGTACCCCCTCAATTTACCAGTTGCCCTGCCGCCCACCGAGGGAAGCTCAAAAGAAACCGTAAAACTTTGTTCATTGACAGCATCAGAGGATGAGAGCTTCACGTGTCGGCTGTTCTCAAATTGTGTGATCGTGGCCTGTTTGCCGTTGGCAAAAGTGACAGTCCGACCGAGGTCTTGGGGATCAAAAGTGGGCTCGTTTACAGTTAGCGTCCCCTGCTCCGTTTTGCCAATGCCGGTGTTGTCCATCAGGTTTTCGATGGTGATGCCGTAGAGTGTGGGTTGCATTGAGCCGGTGGGGATTTTGAAGGGTTGAAAAAAGAACGTGCGAAAAGCCAGAACGAGCACGGCGACGACGAGAAACATTTCCACCCAATCGCGCGACGTGGGGCTGGGGTAAGGAAATAACACGCGATCGGCGACGATCATCATTGTGTTCATTTCATCGAGCACGGCCGCTTTGTCAACGGGGCCGGTGAGCTTGTCTTGAAGTGCGTCCAGTGCCTTTTCAAGTTCATCCACGCGCGAGGGCTTTAGCAAATCGCGTTGGGCGGCGAGCAGTTTGATGACTTGCTTGTGCAACTCCACGGCGTCGCGGAGGGTTTTGGAAATGAACCAGCGCCAGTTTTTTGTCATATCTTTTGCCCTATGCCTTGAGCACTTTGATGAAAGCATCCTGCGGGATGTTGACTGAGCCGATGGCTTTCATCCGTTTTTTGCCCTTTTTCTGTTTGTCCAATAATTTGCGTTTGCGGCTGATGTCGCCGCCGTAACATTTGGCGGTGACGTCTTTGCGCATCGCGCTGATGGTTTCGCGCGCAATGACGTTGCCGCCGATGGCGCCCTGGATGGCGACCTTGTATTGTTGGCGCGGGATGACTTCCTTCAACTTGGCGGCCAGCGAGCGGCCGCGTGCGGTGGCTTTGTCGCGGTGTACGATGCTGGAGAAGGCGTCCACGCCCTCCCCGTTCACCATCATATCGAGCTTCACCATATCGGCTTGGAGGTATCCGGCGGGTTCGTAATCCATACTGCCGTAGCCACGGGTGATGCTCTTGATGCGGTCGTGAAAGTCAATCAGGATTTCGTTCAACGGTAGTGTGCCCTCGAGCATCACGCGGGTGGTGTCGAGGGTCTCGGTGTGTTCGAGCAAGCCGCGTTTATCACCGATGAGGTTCATCATGTCGCCGATGTTTTCGTTGGGGCAAATGATGAAGTATCGAACGATGGGTTCCTCAATCCAGTTAATGATCGAGGGATCGGGCATGTGCGCGGGGTTGTCGACTTCCACCTTGGTGCCGTCGGTGAGCACTATCTGGTAAATCACGCTGGGGTAAGTCGCGATGATGTCCATGTCGAACTCGCGCCGCAAACGTTCCTGGATGATTTCCAAATGCAACAAGCCAAGAAAACCGCAACGAAATCCGAAGCCAAGCGCTACCGAGCTTTCGGGTTGGTAAACAAACGCGGGGTCATTGAGTTGCAACTTAGCGAGGCTGCCTTTGAGGCTTTCGAAATCAACGGAGTCGATCGGGTAAATCCCGCTGAACACCATCGGCTGCACCTCCTTAAAGCCGGGCAGCACGGGTGCGGGATCGCGTGGGTCGGTGATGGTGTCGCCCATTTTCACATCACGCGGGCTGCGGATGTTGGCGGTGAAATATCCCGTCTCGCCCGGGCCGAGCCGGTCGCGGGTGTAAGGTTTTGGGTTGAAGCTGCCGACCTCTTTCACCTCGATGGTTTTTTGCGAATGATGCAAACGCACTCGAATGCCGGGCCGCAGTTCCCCATCAAAAACGCGCACGTGAATGATCACGCCTTTGTATGGATCATAAACCGAATCATACCCGAGCACTTGCAGCTTTCCGCCCGCAGTGGGTTTGGGCGGTGGCACGAGTTCCACGATGGCTTCCAAAATATCCTCGATGCCGATGCCTTCCTTGGCGCTGCACGGGATGGCGTGGTCGCCGGGGATGGTGAGCACGTCCTCGATTTGCTTGATGGCGTTGGGCACATCGGCGTGCGGCAAATCAATTTTGTTGATGACCGGAATGATCTCGAGCCCCTGTCGGTTGGCGAGGTGCACGTTGGCCACCGTCTGCGCCTCGACGCCTTGTGCGGCATCGACAATGAGCAACGCGCCTTCGCACGCGCTGAGGCTGCGTGAGACTTCGTAGGAAAAGTCGACGTGCCCCGGCGTGTCGATGAGGTTCAGCTCATACTCGTGGCCGTCCTTGGCGGTGTACATCATCGTCACTGGATGCGCCTTGATGGTGATGCCGCGCTCGCGTTCGAGATCCATCGAGTCGAGCAGCTGATCCTCCATCTCGCGCTCGCTCACCGTGTTGGTGTACGCAAGGAGGCGATCCGACAACGTGGTTTTCCCGTGGTCGATGTGGGCAATAATGCTAAAATTTCGTATATATTTGGGGTCCATCCTTGAATCCGTCAAACGCGTCCGCGAGAAGATACCCGCTATTCGCGCGATGAAAAGAAAATTGCTATCGAAGCGAGGCGCGCGCGAGGTTTTGGCCTTGTTCCAGCAACTGCGCCACGCCGGCCTCGGTGGGGGCTTCGGCATAAATGCGCAGGATCGGCTCAGTGCCGGAGCCGCGTAGCATCAGCCAGCAACCGTTGCGGGCGGTGAATTTCACGCCATCAAAAGTTTGCAGTCGCTCCACCGGTGAGGCGAGCAATTGCTTGGGCGGATGCACCGCGCATTGCCCCATGAGGTCGCTGCGTTTTTCCAGCGGGAACTGGGTGTCGAGCCGACCGTACCGGTGCGGCGAATATTCGCTGTCCAGCCGGGCCAGTAGTTTGGTGAGAGGTTGTTTTTCCATGGCGAGCAGTTCGAGCATCATCAGCCCCGCCAACAAGCCGTCGCGTTCCGGAATATGATTAGGAAATCCTACACCACCGCTCTCCTCGAAGCCGAGCAACACATCGCCACGCAGCATTTCTTCACAAATATATTTGAAGCCGACGCCGGTTTCAGTGAGCTCCAGATCGTAGCGACCGCACATGATATCCACCATCGAAGTGGTGGTGAGCGCCTTCACCACCCTCCCCTGCCCTTGGCGGCGCAAAATAAAATGCTCAAGCAGAAGGCAAATAATCTGGTGTGTGGTGAGCGCATTGCCGCGCCCGTCCATTCCGCCAATGCGATCCGCGTCACCGTCGGTAACCAAACAAAAATCCACGGGCTTCCGCCGCAGCGCTTCCGCAGTGGCGGTGTAATTGCGCGCGATGGGTTCAGGGCAAATGCCGCCAAAATTTGGATCATGCGCGCCGTTGAAGGTGGTGACCTCGCAATTGGTACCCTCGAGTAATTCCTCGAAGCACCCCGCCCCAACTCCGAACAACGCCTCGTGCCCGAATCGTAAACCGCTTTTGGCAATGAGTTTGAAATCCACAAGCTTTCGTAACGCACGGTAATATTTCGGGCGAATATCCTCTATGCGAATGAGTTTACGGGAGTGGGCTTTTTTGAATGGCATCGAGCGCACGGGATGTTTCCCGATGAGCGCCTCCACGCCGCGACACGTTTTCGGATCGGCCGGACCGCCATGGTGGAGTTTAAGTTTATAGCCGTTGAAACGCGCGGGATTGTGGCTGGCGGTGACCATCACCCCCGCCCTCCCCTGCCCTGCCTTGACTGCCCACGACACCGCCGGCGTGGGCGTGGGCGTGTTGGTGAGAATCACTTCGTAGCCGTTGCCCGCCAATACTTCGGCTACCGCCATCGCAAATTCGTCCGAGAGAAAACGCCTATCATAACCCACCACCATCCGCTTGCGGGTGGTTCGGGTTTTGCGGCGGCGAAAGTAATCCGCGGTGGCTTGGGCGACGGCGCGTACGTTGGCAAAAGTAAAATCTTCAGCCATCACTGCTCGCCAACCGTCAGTGCCAAACTTGATATTGGAATAATTTGCCGGCATCAGTTGTGTTTGCGGTGTTTCTCCACGGCGGCGCGCATTCGCGTCACGGCTTGCTTCATATTGCGTTTACTGAAGAGAGCCGTCCCGCTCACAAAAGTATCAGCGCCCGCGCGCGCGCACTCGGCGGCGGTGGTGAGGTCCACCCCGCCGTCCACCTGAATGCGATAACCGAGGCCGCGCTGACGACGCCATTCCCACGCTTGCTGCACCTTGGGGAGGCATTCTCCCATGAAGGATTGGCCGCCGAAGCCGGGGTTCACAGTCATCACCAGCAACAGATCAATCTTGTCGAGGTAAGGCTCCGCGGCTGCGATGGAGGTGGGCGGGTTTACGGCGAGTCCCACTTTGATGTTTAAATTTCGAATCTGCCAAATGAGGTCATTCACTTTGTCATCCAACTCAGCGTGAATAATAATTTGTTCGCCGCCCGCTTTGGCAAAGGGTTCAATTAGGATTTCCGGACGCGAACACATCAGGTGGACATCGAAAAACATTTTGCATTTCGGCCGCAGCGCTTTCACCACGTCGGATCCAAAAGAAATGTTTGGCACAAAATGGCCGTCCATGACATCGAGGTGCAGCCAGTCGCCACCGGCGCGCTCGGCGCGAGCGGCCTCTTGCTGGAACTTTCCGAAATCCGCCGCCAGAAGCGAGGGGGCAATCTTCATAACCAGTGTTAGGCGGGCGCGGGTGCGGGAGTGTTGCCGAGGCCCCCGTCCTCGTCGGTAGATTTTTTCTGGAGCTTGTCGTCGGACAATGGCGTGGAAGCTTCCTCTCCAGTCGGCCCGTCACCGCCTTTGCCCTTGTCTTTCGGCGGGGTAAATTTCCCGGTACGCACAATTTCTTCCACCTGCTTGCCGTCGAGGGTTTCGTATTCGAGCAGGCACTCGGCGATCAGATCGAGCTTGTCGCGGTTTTCTTTAATGAGCTTCTCGGCACGTTCGTAGGATTCCCGCGTGATGCGCATCATCTCGGAATCAATCATTTGCGCGGTGTCTTCGCTGTAATCCTTGCTTTGCGCCATATCGCGCCCAAGGAAGACATACTCATTTTCGCCGCCGTACATCACCATGCCGAGCTTGTCGCTCATGCCGAATTGGCAAACCATCGCACGCGCCATTTTGGTGGCTTGCTTGATGTCGCCCGCTGCGCCGGAGGACACGTCGCCCGAATACATTTCCTCCGCAATGCGCCCGCCCATCGTCATGCAAATGGTATCGAGCATTTCGAGGCGGTGATAGTTCAGCACATCATCCTTGGGCAAACTCATCGTGGAACCGAGCGATTGCCCGCGTGGAATGATGGTCACCTTGTGCAGCGGATGACAGTGCTCCAGCAGTACATTGATAATCGCGTGGCCGGCTTCGTGCCAGGCGGTGCGTTTTTTGTCCTCCTCGGTCATCGCCATACTGCGGCGCTCGCGGCCCCAGCGGACTTTGTCGCGGGATTCCTCCAGCTCAACCATGCCAATGCGTTTCTTGTTGCGACGCGCCGCCAGCAACGCGGCCTCGTTTAGAAGATTGGCCAACTCCGCGCCGGAATAGCCAGGCGTGCCACGCGCGATGATGGAGAGATCCACCTTCTTGCCGAGCTTCACCTTTTTTGCGTGAACCTTGAGAATCGCCTCGCGCCCGCGCACATCCGGAAGGCTCACGGTGATTTGGCGGTCAAAACGTCCGGGCCGCAAGAGCGCGGGATCCAGCACGTCCGGACGGTTTGTGGCGGCAATAATAATAATGCCCTCTTGAGTATCGAAACCATCCATCTCCACCAGCAGCGCATTGAGCGTTTGTTCGCGTTCATCATTGCCGCCGCCGAGGCCGTGGCCGCGGTGGCGTCCCACGGCGTCAATTTCATCAATGAAGACGAGGCACGGAGTGCTTTTGCGCGCTTGCTCAAACATATCGCGCACGCGACTGGCGCCCACGCCCACAAACATCTCCACAAAATCCGAGCCGCTAATGTTGTAGAAACTCGAATCGGCCTCGCCCGCAATGGCTTTTGCCAGCAGCGTTTTGCCCGTGCCGGGCGCGCCAACCATCAGGATGCCCTTGGGAATGCGGCCACCGAGCTTCTGGAATTTTTTTGGATCCTTCAGGAACTCCACCAGCTCACTGACTTCGTCCTTGGCTTCCTCCACGCCGGCCACGTCCTTGAAGGTGATTTTGTTCTTATCCTTGTTCGTCATCCGCGCTTTGCTTTTGCCGAAGTTCATCGCGCCCTTCCCGGCCATTTTGATTTGGCGGATGAAGAAAAAGTAGATGAATAAAACGATGATCAAAAACGGAAGGATTGTAAGCAGGAAGCTCATCAGCAGCGTGCTCTCGCGCTCCTGCGTGATGTTGGGCGCGGTGAGGATGGCGGCCTCGTGATCCTTGGGGATGTACGACTCAAACGAAAACCGGTCGCCGTGTATGGCTTTTTCGCCGCCGGGCTCCAGGATGGCCTCGTGCGCGGAATTTGTTTTGGCAATGATCCCGCTGATCTCTCGCAAATCCGTGGCTTGCGAGTACTTGATTTTCGCCTCCACAATCAGGTTCGTATCGAGCAATCTCTTGAACTCCCGATAGTCCATTTTCGTCTCTTCGCCTTTTTTGGGATCGGTATTTAGCGTGAGCAGCACAAAAATCGCGCCGAAGATGACGAGGTAAATTATCCACGGCTTCATCGAGCGCTCGGTCGTTTTGGGGTCTTTTTCTTCCATTCGCGAAAGAGCAGCTTAACACAGAAAGCAGGTTTGGGCAAACCCTTAGACAGCCTCAACCTGAGCCCAGCGCCACTCCAAAAAACGCCGTGTTTGCGGCCGAATCTTGGCCGTTTCCCCAATTCGCAGGCCTTGAACCCAGAAAATTTCGCCGCTCGCCGCGCAGGCAATGACGCGCTGGCGCTTCTCCGGCGCGGTCACTTTGGCATTGGTAAACAGATCTTGCAACTTGGCCGTACGCCCCAGCCCGATGGGCTCAAATCGGTCTCCCGCCTGCCAATGGCGCAACACTACGCGGGGCCCTACTTGGTCCGCATCGAAAAATTCCACACCGGGCCCAGCCTCGATCCGTTCACCGGTGCCCGCGCGGCATCGAAGAGTAGCTCCGCCAAAAGCTGATTCATTCCAGCCTGGGCGCAACGTCCACTCCCTTGCGTCAGTTGGATGCTTCGCGTTGAAGGATTTGCTTAAATGCAACCGGCCCGTGGAATCGCACAGAAGCGCCTCGGTCGGATTGATTGGTCGCGGTTGTTCCGGGCGAAGACGAAGGTGTTCAATCAACTGATGCGTCGGCTTCACGCCGCGCGCAATGAGTTGATGCCAAATCACTTGGCGTTGTAATGCCGGATGCAACGCATCAAAAGGTTGCGGTGTTTCTGTCGCCAACCATTCTGCCGCCAAAATTTTTACGCAATCCGAATCCGCACTCACCAGCTCCATGGATTGGCGTACCGCCGAATCTGTTTCCGCATGAAACTCATCGCGCAACAACGGTAGCAAACGCTGGCGGATCCGGTTTCGCAGATGAACGGGATCGGTGTTACTTGCATCCTCCCGAAACAAAATGCCTTCCGCCTTGGCGTGCGCCAGAATTTCAGCCTTCCGTAATTTCAAGAGTGGGCGTGCAATTTTCAAATCCGGATGCCCCGGGAACGGGGCCAACGTCTTCATGCCGCCCAAGCCGCTGCCCCCTGCGCCCCGCAGCAAGCGCCAAAAAAAAGTTTCCACCTGATCATCCGCGTGATGCCCCATGACCACCCAATGGCATTGGTACTGTCGCGCGGCGAGAGCGAGGAAGGCCAGTCGCGCTTCGCGCGCAGCTTTTTCGAGCCCGTGTTGACGAATGGCGTTTTCATCCGAATTCCATCGCCCCATCGCGAATTGCACGCCCAACTCGCTCGTCGTTAGCTTGACGAGTTGCGCGTCAGCATCCGAGGCTTCACCGCGCAATTTATGATTGAAATGCGCCACTACAATCTTCTTGCGGTTTCGCAAAGCATGCAGCAGCACCATTGAATCCGCCCCGCCCGAGACGGCTACCAACACGGGTTCGTCTTTTGGCAGAGGGCAGGTTTCGATCGATGCGGAAAGAAAACTCATCACGCCAGCATTTCCTTGATGACTTTGCCTTCGACATCGGTGAGGCGAAAGTCGCGGCCTTGGAAGCGGAAGGTGAGGCGTTCGTGATCAATTCCCAGTTGATGCAGAATGGTGGCGTGGAGGTCGTGGACGTGGTGTTCCCCGGTGATCGCGCCGAAGCCAAATTCATCGGTCTCGCCCACGAGATTGCCGGGCTTGATACCGCCGCCGGCGAACCACATGCTGAAGGCGTCAATGTGGTGATTGCGCCCGGGCGTGGCACGTTTCTCGCTCATGGGTGTGCGCCCAAATTCGCCTCCCCAAACCACCAGTGTGTCATCGAGCAA
>Ga0209554_1002409_pt1 | contig 12912 bp, 8 predicted proteins | sample MarorgKNORR_S2LV_5_FD_188221 | JGI IMG/M metagenome (GOLD analysis project Ga0209554, IMG submission 188221) | Marine microbial communities from the Southern Atlantic Ocean, analyzing organic carbon cycling - Bottom_A/KNORR_S2/LV (SPAdes) (version 2) | ecosystem: Environmental > Aquatic > Marine... | reverse complement strand
CGCTCCCGGATGAGATTCTGGACGCTCTGCCCGGGCCGCGCTTCGGCATCGCTGGCCTGCGGGAGATGGTGGGGGCGCAGGGAGGCAGGCCTCTAGTCAGTGTCGCGATCAAGCCCATGGGCCGGACGTCCCAGGAGCTGGCTGGACTGGCGGCCACCTTCGTGAGGGGCGGAGTGGACGTCATCAAGGACGACCATGGCCTGGTCGATCAGGCTACGTCCCCGTTCAGGGAGCGCGTTGCGTGCGTGGGAGAAGCGGTGTCGGACGCGAATGCCCAGACCGGCGGGCGGACGGCGTATTTCCCCAACGTTACCGGGCCGGTGGACTCGCTCCAGAACCGGCTCGATTGGGTTGCAAGCGTCGGCTGCGCTGGGGTCATGGTCTGTCCGAGCCTCATGGGCCTCGACGTCATGCGAGGCATCGCCAGTGGACCTTACCCCCTGGCAATCATGGCGCACCCGTCTCACAGCCAGGCGGCCCCCGGGAGATCCGAGGGAATCGCTCCGGACGTGCTCTTCGGCACGTTCTTTCGTGCCGCCGGCGCCGACATCGTGGTGTATGTGAATGCCGGAGGCCGTTTCGCCTGGCCGGTGGAGACGTGTGAGGCAATCAACGCGCGGTTGCGTGGCCCGCTCGGGCGCCACCGCTCGTCGTTCCCGGCCCCCGCCGGAGGCGTCAAAGCCGCCGACGCCCGCGTCTGGCTCGAGCGCTACGGGCCGGAGACGATGCTCCTCATCGGGGGGAGCCTCCTTGGAGAGGACGATCTCCTCGACGCCACGCGTGGCGTCGTCGCGGCCGCAGTCGACACGGCACCGCCGGGCCCACGGACATGACGGGCTCGCGTGTGATTCGACATACCGGCGACGGCTGGGCCGGCGTCGAGCCGCGGGAGTACAAGGACGACGCCGGCACCCTCCTGCGCGTGATCCGTCACACACTCCTCGGCGGCTCCGACGCCGATGCCGGTCTCGACTTCGAGGTCCGATATTTCGAGGTGGCGTCGGGCGGATACTCCTCGCTCGAACGGCATCAGCACGCGCACGCCGTGCTCACCGTGAAGGGCAGCGGTACCGTTCGCCTCGGTGAGCGGCGCGAGGCGATCCGTCCACTGGACATGGTGTACGTGGCGCCGGGCGACATACACCGGTTCGAGGCCGACACCGGAGAGTGCCTGGGCTTCATCTGCGTGGTGGACCGCAACCGCGATCGTCCAGAGGTGGTAGACGAGGAGGACGAGGCGCGATGAGGGTCTCTGGGGTGCCCTACCGCACGATCGCGCTGGACGAAGACGGATGGGGCGTCCGGGTGATCGACCAGACGAAGCTGCCACACCGATTCGAGGTCGTGAGACTGGACACCGTCGAGGACTCCGCCCGAGCGATATCTACCATGGTCGTACGCGGCGCTCCGCTCATCGGTGCCACGGCGGCATACGGCGTTGCGCTAGCCATGCGATCCGACCCCACGGGCACCTCGCTCGACGCGGCCATCGACAGGCTCGCGGCGACGAGGCCCACCGCCATCAACCTCCGATGGGCCTTGGACGGGGCCCGCGATGTTCTCGATGGTCTGCCCGAATCCGAACGCGCGGGGGCCGCGTACCGCTTCGCGGCGTCTCTCTGCGAGGCGGACGTCGCGCTCAATCACCGAATCGGAGAGCACGGGCTCGAGATGCTGAGGGATTTGCCAGGCGCGGCGGCGGGACGTCGGCTCAACGTTCTCACCCATTGCAACGCAGGGTGGCTCGCCACGGTGGACTGGGGGACCGCCACCGCCGCGATGTACCAGGCTCACGACGCCGGTCAGGAGGTCCACATCTGGGTGGACGAGACCCGTCCACGCCTGCAGGGCGCGGCCCTTACGTCTTGGGAGCTCGGACAGCATGGGGTGCCCCACACGTTGATTCCCGACAACGCGGCGGCGCACCTCATGCAGCGAGGAGACGTCGACGTAGTGATCGTCGGCACCGACCGCACGACGGCTGCGGGAGACGTCGCCAACAAGATCGGGACGTACCCGTTGGCACTCGCTGCCGCAGACAACTCGGTGCCGTTCTACGTCGCCGTTCCCTCACCCAGCATCGACTGGACCATCGAAGACGGCGCTGAGATCCCGATCGAGGAGCGCGACGCTGAAGAGGTAACGAGCGTGCGCGGTGTCGAGTCGTCCGGCGAACCTCGATCAGTGCACATCGCTCCGCCGGAAACGAGAGCAGCCAATTTCGCCTTCGACGTCACCCCACGTCACCTCGTTACCGGACTCATCACCGAGCGAGGGATATGCCGGGCGGGTCCGGAGGGTCTCAGGGCGTTATTCCCGGAGCGCGGCTGAGGTGGAGCGCGGCTACCTGGGCTCTCCCTTGTCGCCCACTTCTGCCACGACGATGCGCTGCGACTCGACATCGATGAATGACATGAAGCCGTAGCCCATCTCGTCGGTGGTCGGACGACCCCAGCGCACGTCACGGTTCGGGTCGGGGTTCGACGCATTGTCGGCCGAGTTATCCCACCAGAGCGTCAGGTCGATCTTGGTCCCGGCGGGCACGAAAACAGGCTCTTCGAACGTGTAGGTGTGCTGCCAATTGAAGTCGTACTCGGAGACCGAAAGAAGCGTTTCCTTGTCCTTGCCTGGGTACGTGAGCTCGTACAACGCGGCTTTGCCACGCAGATGCATGTGCGGGTTGAGCCACACGATGTGCGCGTCCTTCTCGAACGTGTATTCGCTCTTGAAGGAGTAGTTCGGATCGTTCGCCGGAATGACGAACCGGAACATGCCGAGCGACTCGCCCTCAACGACGTGCTCGATGATCTCGCCCGGCTCATAGAAGATGATCGCCGCCTCCGTCTGGTCCCACACGGCTGTGCCTTCGCCCGGCGTCTTGTGATAGTGCATCTGGAAATTCACGGTCGTACCGGCGCGCAGCAGGCGGCCATACCCCTGCGGATACACCCGCGGCTCGTAGCCGGGCGCGATGCCGCCGATCGGCGTCGCGATGACGTGGTGGACGGCCGAGCTACCCGGTCGGAATTCGACGGCCTTGACCCAACGGTCTTCCGGTAGCTGCTCAGACGTGATCGGCACCTCGAAGTCGATGTACAGGTCCTCGATCGAGTCGTGCACTTCGAACGGCGTCGTGAGCTTCACGATGATGTCCGGCTCACCAATCGTCCATCCCGTCGCTTGTGAGGCGAAGACACGCGGGGCCGGCGCATCCGCAGGGTCGCCAGCCGGTGCTCCGGCGTCGGCCCAGGCTGCGAGCAACGCGATGTCTGAATCCTCCAGGATCCGCTCGTTCCTGAAGACTCCCTTGTGCTCCTCATCGGCATGCCAAGGCGGCATACGACCCGATTCGACCGCTCGCTTGATGCGGGGCGCCCATTGGGCCGTGGTCGCGTAGTCCGTGAGCGCCATCGGAGCAACCATGCCGCCCGAGTTCTGCCCGTTGTCCATGTGGCAGACCTGGCAGTTCTGCTGGAGAACCGGAAGCACGTCCGCGTAGAACGTGGGTCCAGGAAGCTCCGCACTCTGGGCACTCTCCGCGCCCCCGCGCGCAACACCGGCGCACGCAGCGCCGATGAGGAGAACGCCGAACACACCCACGAGGCTGGCGACGGGACGAACCAAGTGATGCGCTTGCATGTCGATCACTCCTTGGTGTCGCGGCTGCAACCTTCGCGTCCACGGCAACGAACGGATGCGGACATAATGGGACCCCTCCAGACCGGTTGCCACCCTTTCGGTCTTGCAACCCTCTCTTGCCCTGACCGTCCTATTTGATATCGATCGATATCGATATCAGTTGATAGCGTTTGGAGAGACCTCCGATGATACCCAGGCCGCTCAAGCCTCAATACTTCCAGATCCTGCTCGCGCTGGCCGAAGGCGATCGACACGGCTACGCGATCCAGCGAGCGGTGCTCGCGCAGACGGACGATCAGGTGCGCCTGTGGCCTGCCATGCTGTACCGCTCGTTGGCCAAGCTCGAGGAGGCCGGTCTCATCCGTCAGGCGGACGCTCCGGCGGATCAGCCCGACGACGAGCGGCGCCAATACTACGCGCTGACCGAGACGGGAAGTGTCAGGCTGCGCGAAGAGGCGGAGATGCTCGCGCGCTGGGCGACCGCGGCAAGAGGAGCGGCCATCTGATGGATCAGGCGCCGGCGCGTCTTCGGGCGTACAGGTCGCTCCTGCGTCTTTTCCCGCGCGAATTCCGGGAAGAACGCGGGTGGGAGATGGAGCGACTGTTTGTCGATATGTGCGCGGAGTGGGAGGAGGAGAGGGGGAAGCTGGGTCTCCGCTTTTGGGCATCCCTGGTGTGGGATACAGGAAAGGAAGCCCTAGGGGAGTGGCTGTCCCTCTCTCGTGAGCTTTTTCGGTCGGCAACGGCCCTGACGATAGGGGAGCACATGTCTGCTCTGATGGGAGATATTCGGTTCGCTTTTCGGCAGCTGGTCAGACAGCCGCTGTATTCGGGCACAATCGTGCTGCTCATGGCCCTCGGCATCGCCGGCAACGCTGCGGTATTTCGGGTCTTCAACGGGCTGTTCTTGCGACCCCTGCCTTTCGAGAGTCCCGAGCAGCTCGTGGACCTCAACGAGACGGCGCCGCAGTGGGACCTCGAGTACCTGAGCATCGCATATCGGGATTTCGATCGGTGGCGGGCGGAGAACCGCACGTTTCAGTCGATGACCGCGATCGACTACGGTGGCGGCAACTTCATCGCCGACGGCGGGCCTCAGAGAGTGAGCTTCCTCGCGGCTACGCACGACATCGACGAAGTACTCGGCATCGAGCCGATGCTTGGCCGTTTCTTCGGTCCCGAAGAGGACACTCCAGAGGGCCCGCGCGCGATGCTCCTAGCGCACGGCTTCTGGGAACAGGAGTTCGGGGGTGACCGGGACGTCCTGGGCAAGACGGTCACTCTGAACGGCTTCCCCATCGAGATCATCGGCGTTCTACCGACCGAAGCGAGCCTCATCTCCGGCGCCGACCTGTGGCTCCCGCTGAGGCTGGACCCGACGGATTTCACCGGGTGGGGGCTCAACGGAATCGGACGACTCCAGCCCGACGCGACGATCGATCAGGCTCGTCTCGATCTGACGTCCATCCACAAGGCGATGATCGACGAGTTCGACGTCAATGAGATCTCGTCACCCGTGGTGAACTCGTTCCGGGATCGCTACTTGGGCGACTACCGGCTGAGCTCCGGCTTCCTGTTGGCCGCCGTGGCGATCGTGCTGCTCATCGCGTGCGCCAACATCGCCGGCCTGATGTTCGCGCGCTCGCTCTCGCGTAGCTCCGAGATGTCGGTGCGCCTCGCGCTCGGCGCTCCTCGCATGCGAATCGCGCGACAGCTCCTGACCGAGAGCCTGGTCCTCGCCTCCCTTGGAGGCCTGTTGGGTGCGTTCCTCGGCGTCTGGGGCTCAGAGGCGTTGGTCCTTCCGATGGCCGACCAGTTCCCGCGCTGGGTCAGCTTCGACCTCGACGGGAGCTTCCTGATGTTCCTGTTGGCGATCGTCATGGGTGCCGCTGTGGTGTTTGGCCTCGCGCCTGCTCTACAGGCGTCGGCGAGCGCCAGCGCGTCCTCAGCCGCCCGCTCGACGTCATCCCTCTCGCGCCGCCGCGTGATGAGCTTCCTCGTTACGGGTGAGGTGGCACTCGCTCTGGCGCTGTTGGTCGTGGGAGGGCTCACCGTCCTCGACGTGCGGGAGCTCGGCCGGACCGACCCGGGCTTCGAGCCCGAGGGCCTCATTTCGTACAACCTGTCGCTGCCGTCGGGGCGCTACGGTGATCACGATGCACGCCTCGCGTTCGTAGACGAATACCTGCCCCGGCTGGAGAGCATTTCGGGCGTCGAGGCAGCCTCGGTCACGAGCGCGCTGCCGCTGGGCAGTCATTGGGGTCGGTTCTATGTGGCTGAGCACGCTGCGCCCCGTGCCGAGGATGAGATCAATCCCGTGGTACTGACCCGTGTCGTCAGCCCTGGCTTCTTCGAGACCGTGGGAGTGCGGCTCTCGGCCGGGCGCCCCTTCGATGACTTCGACGGCCGCGAAGATGGCACCCACGTCGTCATCGTCAATGAGACGTTCGTCGCGAGCCACTTGAGTCACGTCCAGAACCCGCTCGGGGCTCGTCTAACCGGTGGAACGGGCACCCCCGGAGACGACGCGATGTGGATGACGGTCGTCGGGATCGCGCGGGATGTGAAGCACTACGGCGTCGATGAGGAGATGATCCCAGGCGTCTATTTCCCGCTGCGGCAGGAGCCGCTCTCCGGTTTCCAGGTCGCACTGCGCGTGCGTGGCGAGACCTCGGCCGCCGTTTCGGCGGCGCGCGCCATCACCACCGAGATGGATGCCGAGCTTCCGGTTTACGACATCGAGATCATGACCAAAGAGCTCGATCAGGCACTGTGGACGAGGCGAGCCACGTCGTGGCTCATCGGAGCCTTCTCCGGCGTCGCGCTGCTGTTGGCCATCGAGGGCATCTACGGCGTCATCCCCTATACGGTCGGTCAGAGGTCGAAGGAGATCAGCATCCGCATGGCGATGGGCGCGAGGAAGGAAGACGTGCTTCGCCAGATCCTACGCCAGGGTATGGTCCTGGTAGCGCTCGGGGTCGGATTGGGGCTCGTCGTCTCGCTCGCGGGTGCTCGGCTCGTAACTGCCTCCGGCCTCCTGGTCGGTGTGCAGGCGACCGACCCGAGGGTGTATCTCGGCGTCACGCTCGTCATCTTGGCGGTGGCTGGAGTCGCCAACTACCTACCCGCTCGGCGCGCGGCCGGACTGGATCCCATGCACGTGCTGCGCGGAGACTAATCTCCCGTAGAGGGGCGGGCCTTACCCCCTTCCGCCAACTTCGAGGTCGGCGTAAGGTCCCCCCCATGACAACGATACGAAGGCTCCCGATCCTGGCCGTCGCCCTCTTGGCGATGGCTGCTCCACTCGATGCACAGACCGTCGCTTTCGTCGGCGCGACCATCTGGGACGGCACCGGGGCGGCAGTAAAGCGCGGGGCTACCATGGTCGTCGAGGACGGCCGGATAACGGCTGTCGGTACGGCGGCCCAGATCCCGGCTGGTGCCCAGATCGTTTTCCTGGAAAACCAATTCATCATCCCGGGGCTCATCAACACGCACGGCCATGTCAGCGGAACGTGGGCGCCCGACGATGTCACGGATGAGGGAGATCGCATCCGCGCGGATCTCCAGCTGTTCGCCAACTACGGCGTGACCACGGTCAACAGCCTCGGTGATGGCGTGGCGGTGCTCGATGTAAGGAAGGCTGCAGGACCGAGGGATCCCCGAGCACGACTATTCGCCGCCGGGGCGGTGATCGCGGACAACACCGCCGCCGCCGCCCGGGCCTCGGCGACTGCGAACGCCGACGCCGGAGCCGATTGGCTCAAGCTGCGGGTCGACGACAACCTGGGTTCAGGGCAAAAGATGCCGTGGGATGCGGTCCAGGCCGTGCTCGACGTCGGCGAGGAGCGGGGGCTGCCGGTGGCGACGCACATGTTCTATCTGGAAGACGCGAAGCGTCTCTTGGAAATGGGTACTGGCCTGATCGCACACTCGGTGCGCGATCAGGACGTCGACGAGGAGTTCATCGAGCAGCTCACCGAGTCGGGCGTGTGCTACGTCCCCACGCTGACGCGGGAGGTGAGCACCTACATCTACGGGACCCGTCCGGGCTTCTTCGACGACGACTTCTTCCTCGACTTCGCCGACGAGAGCGAAATGGCGCGGGTGAGCGAGCCCGCGTACATGGAGCAGATTCAGCAGAGCAGCTCGGCCGCCGAGTATCGAGTGGCGCTCGTCCAGGCGATGCACAACGTGAAGACGCTGGTCGATGCCGGGGTGCCGGTCACGTTCGGGACGGATGCCGGTCCTGCGGGCCGCTTCCCAGGTTACTTCGAGCACATGGAGCTCGCGCTGATGGTCGGCGCAGGACTCACGCCCGAGCAGGCGCTTCTCTCGGCGACGAGCGTCGCTGCCTCGTGCCTCGGCCTGGACGACCGAGGGACGCTGGAGCCGGGTAAGTGGGCGGACTTCCTCGTGCTCAATGAGGACGCGACCCGGGACATCACGTTCACGCAGGATCTCCAGGGCGTGTACATCGCCGGGCAGCAGGTCCGTGCAGAGGTGGAGGACTCGGGGAACTGACTGGCTAGGCTTCTCGCCTCAACGCTGAGGGCCCTGTAGAAGCTCCGCGAGTGTGTGCACGCGCCCGTCCTTGATGACTGTTCGCACGTCGCGCACCGCTCGGATATCCTCGAGAGGATTCGCTCCGAAAACGACCAGATCCGCGAGCATCCCGGGACGCACCGAGCCGAAGTCACTTCCGTAGCCCATCGCCTCCGCCGATACAGACGTCGTGGCGCGCATCGCGTCGAGGGCGGACATGCCACCGTACCGGACGAGGGCCTCCATCTCCATGATCAGGCTCAGCCCCCGTGGGTTGATCGGGGAATCCGTCCCCATCACGACGACACCCCCCGCCTCGAGCACGCGCTGAGGCGTCGACGCCATTGAGCGCAACATGCGACGCGCGACATCCGGTTCTCCACGCACGCGGGCTCTCTGGGCCGCATCGGGGAAGAACGCCTCGACACGGCGGTCGTCGAAGACCGATGGATCGTCTGCTGCGATGACGCCGTATCCGCCGGAGATGCCGACCGTGGGCGTGATCGTCATGCCCGACTGTCCCAGGAGCTGGACGACGTCCTGGTAGCTCCGGTTCATGCGGGTGACCTTGGGCGAGTAGCCGCGCCGGCTCGTCCCGCTGACGTGCTCGACACCGTCCGCACCGTTCGCCACGGCGGGGTACAGCTCATGTGACGTCACGGGCATGCCGAGCGCATGGGCCTCGACGATCACACGCTTCTGCACCGCATCCGGTAGGCGTACGTACGTCTTCACCACATCGTACCTGAGCGCTTCCGCGCGCTGCATCTCCAGTTCGATCTGCGCCGCGCTCGCCAGTGACGGGGATCCGCTGTAGTAGATCCGGCTACCGTCGATCGTACCGCCCGTCCCGAAGGTGCGCGGCCCGATGCGGCGACCGGACGCGATCGACTCGCGCGCCTCGGAGACGTCGTACGGGTCCCCGGCGGGAATACGGATGGCCGTGACGCCGAAGGACAACCAGAGCCGGCCGACCTGCTCGCCCGCGGCCAGGCCTCCGTGGGTGTGCATCTCGATGAGGCCGGGCGACACGTATCCGTCCGAGGCGTCCACGACCTGACCGGTGTGCAGCGCGTCACTGTGTGGATCGACGCGGACGATGCGGTTTCCGTCTATGACGATGTCGACGTTGCGCTGCAGCGTCTCCGACACGCCGTCGAAGAGTGCCCCAGCGTGCACGACGACCCTTCCCGTTGGGGTGCTTCTGCTCCACGAGATGGGGACCGGTACGTCCTCTATTCTCCCGTCCGTGAGCCAAACGCGACGCAGACGATCGGTCGTGAGATACACGATGGACTGTGAGTCTCCGACCCAGGTCGGGTCGTCGGCGACCTCGTTGGTCAGCCGCCGTGGTGAGCCGACCGGGTCGCCTCGAGGCGATACCGGAATCACCCATAGGACGCCGGTCGACACATACGCCATGAGCCGCCCGTTCGGCGACCAGATCGGACCGTCGGTGGACCTCGTTCCGACAGATCCGTGCGGCAGGAACTCGAGCCATCGCTCGTTCTCCTGGAGCACCGCCTCTGGAAGGCCGTCCAAGTCTCCGGACAACGCAGGTGAGACGCCTGAGGCGTTGTCCCAGCCGCCAGACGCGGGACGGTCGGAAGCGTCCGCAGAATAGTCACGATCCTGGGCAGCGACTCGATTGACTGAGATCAGCAGCGCCTTGTTGACCCCCTCCCTGTAGCGGGAGGAGTACTGCCAGTGCGCGGACACCCCGACCTGCTGGCCATCTGGGGACCATGTGACCCGGCCGGGCTGGTTGAGCCCCGTGCGCACGACCCGTTCCTGCCCCGTGGCCACCGACAGGATTCGGATGCTGGCTGGCCGAGAGCCGCCGGTGTAGGCGATCTCGGTGCCATCCGGCGACCAAACAGGGAGGCCACCACCGTCCCTGGTCATCTGCCGTGACTCCCCGCTGTCGACGTCGTGTATCCAGATCTGGACCGAGCCGCCACGGTCGGACGCATACGCCAGCCGAGTCCCGTCTGGCGACCACATCGGATCCGCTTCTACGAAGGCGTCGTCCGTGAGTTGAACGGGCTCACCTCCGATGGGCATGACCCACAGATCGCCGATCGCCGCAAACGCGACCCGATCGCCCAGGGGTGATACCGAAGGGGAAACGATCCCGCGGACCGGCCTGCTGCTCGCGTCCTCGAAGTCCCGCAGGGCCTTTCGGTACGTGGGACGGTCGAGCGTGACGGTCGCGCTGAACGGGATGTCGGTCGCCGCGCCACCGCCTGCCGGACGACTGCGAATCTTGCCATCGGCCGTGTACAGGAGCGTGCCCCCACTCCAGTGGGCCCGGAATGGGAACACGTCCTCGTCGTCCCCGCTGATCAAGTCGCCTAGTCCACGGGACGGGCGAGCCGAGGCCACCATGAGACGACTCGATCCGTAGCTCTGGGCAACATACGAGAGTCGGCCACCATCTGGACTCCATGAAACGCCGAAGGGGCTGACCCCCTGTCCAGTGAACAGATTCGAACCGGCTACCAGTGCATCGACGATTCGCTCGGTGCCCCCCGAGCCGTCACGCACCCAGACACCCGTGGATGCGCCGTCCGCGACGTATGCCACGGCCCCACCGCTCGGAGCATATGCCGGCCCGTACTCATTGTCTGGGCCGTCCGTGAGCTGACGCGTGCTGCCGTCCTCGACCGTTACCTCCCAGATGTCGTACGTGCCGCCCCGATCAGAGGAGAACACGATACGCGCGCCGTCGGGTGACCAGTGCGGTTCACGGTCGTCGAAGGGGCCGTGTGTCACCTGAACGAGCCCTGAACCATCCGCGTTCACAGCCCAGATGTCGTAGTCGCCCGCCCAGTACGCCTGGAACGCGATGCGCTGACCGTCCGGCGACCATGTCGGCTGGCGGGCGTCACCCTCCGGGTCCGTGAGCGGGGTCGCCGCGCCCCCTGTGGCCGGCAGTGTCCAGATGCGGCCCAAGGCGTCCATCGCGATGGTCTCGCCATCGGGAGACAGCGCGACGGCCATGTTCGTCCCTTCCGTGATCGTGACCTCGATCACCGCTCTCTCGGAGCTCTCGGGAAGTGGCGCCCAGCCCAAGGCGAAGGCGAGGACCAACGTGAGCGGAACAGCGCGGAGCGAGGCTCTAGGAATCATGGATCTGCTCTTCTTGAAACGGGCGCGGTACAAGCCTGGATGCTGAATAGGCCGAGCGACTTCATACCCCGCAAGCAGCCCCGGCCGCGTGAGAAGCGCTGCCGCTCACAACCCTCCATGAACGAGAAGAGGGCGCCGACCCGATGGCCGGCGCCCTCCCCAAGTCGGAACCCGATCCGCCTACGTCGACGGCAGGTCGTAGCGCTCCAGGTAGTTGAGGTCGAAGTCGTCGTACCTCACCACGTAAACCGACGTGGGACCGAAGCCGACCACGCGCTTACCGTGCTCGAACGAGACAGCACCGACGTGCTCGCCCCGCCGGTCGAAGATGTCGTACGTCGACGGCTCGCCGGCATCGACGTGCCGCTGGACCCAGACGCGGTCTTCGACGTCGATGTTCAGCCGACCCGAATAGAAAGGCGGCTTTCGGTCCGGCCACTCGTACTGATCGATCTCGCGGCGGTTGCCACCCCCCCCTCGCGAGAAGTTCATTTCGATCGCGCCGTTGTTGATGGTTGCCGCAACCTGGATGCCCCCACCGTTCCGCGACTGTGTCGTGAGGTACTCCTCCTTCTCGGCAGTCCCGATCCGCACGGCGTCGAAGGAGATCGCCGTGCCGCGGGTCATCGACCCGTCCGGGCTGATCCACTCCACGTGGTAATCCACCGACCGGGCCACGGCGACCGAACCGTCCGCCGCGACACCCCACGCGTCTTCAGGCGACAGCGGCACCGGGCTGATCTGGACATTCTGGTTATTGGCGTCACCGCTCCTGGTCTGCGTGCGCCCCTGAAGCTTGAACATCGCGACCGTATCTATGCCTGGCGTTCCGCGGGTAATGCGCATAATGGCAGCGGAGTCCGACAGCGCTCCCCCGAGCCCCCCCATCGATCGGGAATAGATGCGTCCGAGCCCGTCCACTCCCTGCGGGAGCGCAAGCACGAGGCTGCTTCTCGGGTCGCCTGTGGCCAGAGGTGATGTGGGCCCGAAGCGGAGATCAGGATCAAGCGCCACATTCCGGCCGTTACCGAGGTCTACCAGCAGGGTGGAGTCACCAGGCAAAGCCCAGACCGCGTCCGGCTGCAGGTACTCCTCGGGCCCCTGTCCGAGTGAGCCGATGACCGTGCGGACCCCGGCGTCCATATCGACGGCGTAGAGCTCCTTCCCCAACGGGTCTGCGACGAGGACGCGCCCGTCCGGAAGCTCCCTGACCGTCTGGACGGTCCCGAAGTCTTCGGGAAATACAGCGTTCGGGGTCCCCATACTCGTCTGGGCGCGGACGAAGGAGGGTGTGATGAGCCCGACGGCCAAAGCGGTGCAGGCCGCGGCCGAGCGGGCCGCGAGTCGACAGTGTACCATGCTGGATGTAGCTCCCATTCAGGGCGCGGATTGAGAATCAACTACAGACGTAGATGCATCTGGGCCGTCGCGCGGTTGTCCAGACGCCGAACGAAGCAGAGCATGGTGGCGTACACACGCTCGGGACAACCCAGAGATTCCACGCAGCCATCACCAGGAGACCGAATATGCCGGATCTGCGACGATACGAAGGCGAAAAGGTCGACATCCTCTTCGATGCCAAGCGATGCATTCACG
>Ga0209554_1002403_pt1 | contig 12925 bp, 11 predicted proteins | sample MarorgKNORR_S2LV_5_FD_188221 | JGI IMG/M metagenome (GOLD analysis project Ga0209554, IMG submission 188221) | Marine microbial communities from the Southern Atlantic Ocean, analyzing organic carbon cycling - Bottom_A/KNORR_S2/LV (SPAdes) (version 2) | ecosystem: Environmental > Aquatic > Marine... | reverse complement strand
TAGCCTTTACCCCGCGCCGGGCATGAAATTTTTGGTTGGGGATACCACGCATGCCCCGCAGGGGTAATAAGGGGGATTGAGGGGGTTGAACATTCTTTCTGCTTAATGAACCACTTATTGTCACCCTGAGCTAGTGATATTTGACCTTTGCCTTCTTGCCCCAGTTATGTCCTCTTCCATTGCCTTCATGCCCCGAATGGGGTATCACGCTGGTGGCGAGTAAGCACCGCCACCGGGAGTGAGGATGCGCAGTCGGTCGCCGGGTTCGGCTTGGAATTGATTCTTCCCGCCCAGGTTAATTTCGCTCCCATCTATTTTGATGAGCAGGTTTTTTCCTTTTGCTCCCGGTCCACCGCCGTCCATGCCATAGGGAGCGTAGACTCTTCGTTCTGAAAGTATTGCCACCTTCAGCGGAACGAGAAATTCTATTTCGCGAATCACGCCATCGCCGCCATTGAACTTTCCCTTTCCGCCCGAACCTTTGCGGATGGAAAACTCGCGTAAGAGAACTGGGTAACGTTGTTCCAGAATTTCCGGGTCGGTGATGCGAGTATTGGTCATATGGGTATGCACGGCAGACTGGCCGTGCCAGCTTGGACCCGCCCCTGCGCCTCCGGCAATGGTTTCGTAGTAGGCGAATTGGTCGTTACCAAAAGTGAGGTTGTTCATGCAACCCTGTGAAGCCGCACAAGCCTTGAACGCCTTGAAAATAACATCGGTGATACGCTGGGAGGTCAAAACATTGCCGGCCGCCACCGCCGCTTTATCAGAGGGGGCCAGCAGGGAACCCTCTTCGATTAATACTTCAACGGGTTCCAGACAGCCTTGGTTCAGCGGAATGTTGCTGTCGACCAGACAACGCAGGCAATAGAGAATGGCAGAGAGCGTTACCGCGCGCGGGGTATTCAAATTATTTGGCAATTCCATAGAAGTGCCGGAAAAATCAAAACACGCCGATCCGGAAACTGTGTCGATGCGAACCGTTAGAGCAATGCGGCTGCCCTCATCCATAAAATCTTCCGCTTTAAGACAAACCTTTTTTTCTTTTTTCCCGCCCCATTTTTTTAACAGGGCCCGCACCGATTGCCCGGCATTGTCCCGCAGATGTTTCATATAAGCCTGCACCACTTTAAGCGAGTGCAACTGGACCAGTTCGTTCAGTAGAGTGATGCCTCTATGGTTGGCTGACACCTGTGCTTTCAGGTCCGACAGGTTATCGGCCAGAGTCCGCGTTCCCGCATCTTTCAAAATTTTGGCGACCCCTGATTCCTGAAACTCACCGTTTTGCACCAGTTTAAATGTTTTGATGCAGACGCCCTCTTCTGCAAGGGACTGAGAAAATGGCGGCATGGAACCGGGTGTGCTGCCGCCGATATCGGCGTGGTGTCCTCGGCTGGCAACAAAAAAGATTGTTCTTCCCTTTTGCACAACCGGAGTGATGACCGTGATATCCGGCAGGTGGCTTCCCCCAGTTGCCGGATGGTTGGTGACCCAGACCTCCCCCTCCTCAATGGGATGAGCATTTAATTTAATCTGCTGTCGAACCGCTTCCCCCATCGACCCGAGATGAACCGGCTGATGGGGAGCGTTGGCAACCAGATCCCCTTCCGGCCCGAAAATGGCGCAGGAGAAATCCAACCGCTCTTTGATATTTGTGGAAACGGCGGTGCGTTGCAGAACACGACCCATTTGCTCGGCGATGGACATGAACCGGGAACCGAACAGCGACAATTGCACCGCATCAAGCTCCGTACCGACCGGACGAACGGGCAGTGCTTCCACTTCTATTTCGACATCTCCAAAGGCTGTCACCGTGGCCCTGCAGGAAGGTTCTATCAAAATAGTTGAAGTATCCTGAATGAGAATAACAGGACCTTCCAACTCCTGCCCCGCCGCAAGCGATTCCAACAAATAGACGGGTGTCTCATGCCAACGCCCGGCAAAATAACAGGACTGCCGGGAAAGCGGAACAAAGTTTCGCTTTCCCTTGGGCAGAGGCGGTTGCACCGGGTGCGGCGATTTCCCTTCAGCACGGACCCGGATAGCCTCCACAAGAATATTTCGTTCCGGCGGATTGAAACCGAACTCGCGATGATGCATTTTCCTAAACGATTCTGTAAACTCTTCGTCAGCCGATTCTTTTACCATCAGCGTCGTATCGGAACCTCCGTATCGCATATTCAGGTATCGTTGGACTTTGAGGGTAAAGTTTCCTTTCCGTTTTAATTCTGCGACAGCTTTTTCAGCCAGTACCTGGAGCCTTTGTTGTAAATCCGTTTCTTTTTGTAATGGCACCGGTTCCTCTTTATCGACAGCGACATTGGCCAATCCCATTCCATAAGCAGAGAGCACTCCAGCAAAGCGGCTGATAAAAATTCGCGAAATACCCAGAGCCCTGGCTATGGCACAGGCATGCTGGCCTCCGGCTCCGCCAAAACAGGAAAGGATATGGTCACGCGCATCATGCCCCCGGGAAGCAGTGATTTCGCGAATGGCTCGAACCATATTTTCATTAGCAACTTCTATATAACCGTAGGCGACTTCCTCCATGGACTGCTTTAGTTCGGTTAGGAAATGGATGCGCTGCATTAATCCTGCAAAAGCTTTTTTTGCAGCGGCAGCAGATAAAGGTTGGTCTTCATCCTCCCCAAACAGGCTGGGAAAATGTTCGGGAACGAGCCGCCCCAAAACCAGATTCGCATCGGTAAGAGAGAGAGGCCCTCCGTTTCGGTAACTTGCGGGACCGGGCCAGGCCCCCGAAGACGATGGCCCCACCTGAAACATGCCATTTTCAAATAGCAACCGGGAGCCACCACCCGCCGCCACAGTATGAATATTTAATTGCGGAACGAAATTGGGAATTCCTTGCGCCTCGCTTTCGAACTGCCACTCATAATTCCCGTCAAAACGGGATACATCGGTCGAGGTGCCCCCCATATCGAATCCAATTACAGGAGCACCGCCCGTTGTCTGGGCATAACCTACTACTCCGCCCGCCGGACCGGAAAGAATGGCACGACTTCCACTAAAAGAATCGGCATCCACAAGACCTCCATCCGACTGCATGACAAAAAGGTCTGGCTCCTGATCGCTCCTACGCAGAGGGCGAGTTTGTTCAAGGTGGGCAACATGTTCTGGTTCTGGTTCGAGCTTTTTCGCCGAGCCTCCAGCAAATCCTTCACGAAAACTTTTCAGGTAATTTTGGATATGCGGGTTCAGGTAGGCATCGAGAAAAGTGGTATGGCCTCGGTCCACCAACCGGGCCCTTGGCATGACCTCACTGGAAAGAGAAATATATTGAAACCCTAATTTCACAGCTTCCTGCGCAACCAGTAGTTCATGATCCGGGAAAATGTGGGCATGCATCAAGGCAATGGCAAGGCTCTCAATACCCCGCTGGTGCAAAGCCTGAAGTTGATGGCGAACGGTTTCCCGATCCGGGGATCGCAAAATATTTACGTTAGGTTGTGGGGGAATCGTATTGGTGAGTTCTTGAACCGGGTGGACCCGCTCGTTAATTTCCACCACCGCTTCATAAAGCGGTTCCGGTTTAATTATTTTTAAATCAAAAATACAGGGCCGGTTTTGTTTTCCGATTTGCAGTAAATCGCCAAAACCCTTGGTGATGATGAGGGCGGTGCGGGCACCCTTACGTTCAAGAAGCGCGTTGGTGGCAACGGTTGTCCCCATTCGAATCCACTCGATGGAATCATGCGGGATGCCCCCGGTTTTCCGGCCGGATACTTCCTGGATAATTCTACGAATGCCCTCAAGAGGTGCATCGGGATAATGATCCGGGTTGTCTGAAAGGAGTTTGAGGACTTTTGGGCCTTTGGGAGTTTCGGCGTAGATATCCGTAAAAGTTCCACCTCTATCGATGGAAAAGCGAAACTTATCGGGATCTGCCATGTCGGAAGGCCTCAGAATGATAATCTACTAAATGTAAATCACCCCAGCCCCGTGATACTTCTTCATTTCCCTCGTGCCCCGAAGCGGGTACTTTAAAAATAGGGAGCTAAGCCTCTATTAAGCCGAGACAACTCTTTGCTAGCGAAAGAAAGCTATTGCAATTTGAGTCCAGCGTCACGCTGGCACCTAGTGGTCTTTGAGAAGATCTACCGAAAGGCCTTCATAGGAGAGGAACATTTTAAGTCCCAGTCGCATAATGGCCGAGTTCAGGTCCAACACCTCATCGCGTCCACCCCCAAAAAGAACACTGTTGGAAAGTTTAATCAAGCGCCCTGACAAGACAGGTTCCGTTTGGATCAGGCTCGATATTTCTTCAATATCGCTTTCAGGGTCATTAATTCGGCCCTCCAAATTGATGAGAATATCGGATAAAGGAGGCAGGTCCCCTTTGGTTTCCAGGAGTTTTTCTTTCACAGAGTCACTTCAAAGTTGTTTGTGAAACCCACATAATAATAACCGGAAGGGTCAAAATGCCTAATTTGACCAATGTTAAGCATTATCCATTTATTCCCTTACCCGTCAAGCCTTTATAGACCTTTCACTGGTAGAGATGTGCGGTCTATGCAAGACTTTTTCTCTATAAATTTATGTTGACCCGATAGTGATTCAACCCCTACAATGCAAACCAGAGGATGTGTAAGGGGTGACAATTAAACCCTTTATGAATTTTGCATACAACCTGTTTCCCCGATTTACGAGTTAGCCAGCCTTAGCCACAGGTATTGTCTGGTTTTAGCACTAAATGAAACAGATTAGTGGACATTACCCTCCATTTTTGCTGGCAATAAACCAAATTCGACCATTATTTTTAAATTAGGGGGATGAATTCCCGATGAAGCGGCTTCCCATTGTAGACAAGTTGGACGGTGACCTTAAAGAATCACAAAGAGAACTTCAGGTAGACATTCCCAAAGCCATTTTAACAGCTCGGGAACATGGAGACCTGAGTGAAAACGCGGAATTTAAAGCGGCTAAAGAACGACAGATGTTTCTTGAGGCCCGGATTTCCCTTTTGCAAAAACGCATCAGTGATATCATGGCCATCAACGTTAACCAGATTTCCAAAGACCGTTCCGGGCTTGGAAGTACCTTGAAGCTGAAAAATGTAGATAGCGGAAAAGAAACTCAGTACCATCTGGTTTTCCCCGAGGAAGTCAACCCTGACGAAGGAAAACTTTCCCCCGCCTCTCCGATTGGAAGATCCTTAATGGGAAAACAGGAAGGGGATGAAATCACCGTATCCCTGCCTGACGGCAAGGTAGAGTTTGAAGTATTAAAAGTAACCACCATTCACGATACCCCCTAAGAGGGCAATTCCGCATTAATTTAATGACACCGCTTATTTCTTTTGCCAAAATCGCGGAAGAGGATCTTAATTTTCTTGATATCGATGAGTGGCCCGACTGGCAAGCCCAGTTCGGCAACTCTCAACCGCTGAAACTGGAAATTGGCTTTGGAATGGGAAGCTTCCTGATTGAGATGGCCGCCCAGGAACCCCGGAGCAACTTTATCGGCATGGATTTCTATCATAAGGGAATCCGGAAGTTGATGACGCGGAAAAAGAAACTTCAATTGGACAATATCCGGGTCGCCTATGGAGATGTGCGAATTAAAATCCCACTGCTGTTCAAGGATGGAGAGTTGGAAACCGTTTATATCAATTTCCCCGATCCCTGGCCAAAAAAAAGACATACAAAAAGGAGGTTGATCAAGCCCGATTTTGTTAAACTGATTGGGCAAAAGCTTGCCCCCGGAGGACGAATTTACTTGGCTACCGATTTTGAAGTCTATGCAATGGAAATGCTGGAATACTTTAATTCAGAACCTCTGTTTCAAAATCAGGGTCCGGGGTCAGGATTTTTAGAGACTCGTGAGGACTTGCCCAAAACCAAATACGAAAAAAACTTTATCAATGCTGGTCACAAAATCTATTATCTCGAATTCACACGGCTGGGTTTTGCCACACCCACAAACTGAAATCTTTATCCCGACTGGAGAACTCCTTGCCTAAAGAACGTATTCTCATTGTCGATGACGAAAAAAATATTGTCAGTTCACTGACAGGAATCCTTTTGGATGAAGGTTATGAAGTAATTGTGACAGGAGATGGTGTTGAAGCCTTGGAAATCATCCAAGCGGATCCCCCCGATCTGGTTTTATTGGATATCTGGCTACCAGGAATGGATGGAATTGAAGTTTTAAAAACTTTAAAAGATTATCATCCGGAAATTGCAGTCCTGATCATGTCTGGGCACGGAACCATTGACACCGCTGTCAAGGCGACCAAGCTGGGAGCCCAGGACTTCATTGAAAAACCTTTTTCCCTGGAACGAATCACCCGATCGCTTGAAGAAGTTCTGAACAACAAACGCTCTCCATCCAAAGTTGAAGAAAAACCGGCCCCTTCTCCCAAGGAGCTTCCTCTGTGTTTTGAGTCCATGGTGGAAGTGAAAAAGGCGGTGAAAGCGTTTTCAAAAAATATGAAACCGGTTTTGTTGAATGGTGAGAATGGGACTGGCAAAGAGTTCATCGCCCAAGCCATCCATAGCCAGAGCAGGAAGAGCGATCGGTCTTTCGTTAAAATAAATTGCTCTTTTCGCCAAGCATGGGCCATTCATTCGCAACTTTTTAAACGCACGGAGAAAAAATTAAAAAACTCAGCCACCCAGGTTGGCGAAGAAAAAGTGGTTTATCTCAGCAATATCGAGTCTTTGAGCAAAGGCATGCAGGAAAAACTCGCGGAAGCCCTGCAACCCAGTGGATCGGCTGACTCAAGTTTGAAATTGATACCCATCCGGATTTTTGCATCGTCCACCAAGAATTTGGCGACCTTGTCTGCAAAGGGCCAGTTTCACCCTGCATTGCTGAACGTCTTCAAAGACTCGACTTTATTTATTCCCCCTTTACGCGATTATACCGTGAGTATCCGGGCCTTGGTAAAAGATTACCTGGAGGAAATCCGGCAAACACAAAAGACTTCCGTTCCCGAAATAGGCGAAGATGCCTTGGCCGCTCTATGCCGATATACCTGGCCCGAAAATGTGAAAGAGTTGAGATCCGTACTGAACAAATTGCTTCTCACTAGCGCTAATCAAGAGAAAATCACTGCCCAAGATCTTCCTTCTGAAATTTGGCAACCCCAAATAGAAATCAGGAACATCGATGAAGCCGGGTCCCTTCAGGAGGCGGAACTAGTATGGGAAAAACATTTTATCATTCACCATCTTAAGCGGAATAACTGGGATATCGATAAAACCTGCAAAGTCTTAAAAACAGGAAAAAAACAACTTAAAGAAAAAATAGCACACCATTCCATTGAAATACCGGACCCAGGAAAAAACAACAATGGAACCCGTCACCCTCAGCGCACCCTCAAGCGCAGTGTGGTGTTGTGCGGAAGCAGTTTGCATTCAGGTATTAAAACCGGATTAATTCTACAGCCCATGCCTCCGGGAAGCGGAATCATATTTGGGGAAATTTCCACCGGCAAAACCATTCCCGCCCGCTTGGAAAATGTTCAGTCCACTGATTATTCCACCCGCTTGCAGAAAGACAGAGTCTCTGTGGGTACCATAGAACATATCATGGCAGTTCTCCATATGTACCGGATCACCAATCTGCTCATTAAAATCGGCGATGAGGCACCGGTAATGGATGGTTCCGCAAAGGATTTTTGTGACTTGATAGAAGATGGGGAGTTTGAAGACCAGGAAGGTTTTTATGAAGAAATCGTAATTGACAAAAAATATACTTTTGGCAACAAGGATCAGGGCGAACCTTATATTTCCATTGAGCCCAGCAATAATTTTTGCGTCAGTTACCACATGGAATATCCGGAACCAATTGGCATCCAGGACTACACCTATGAGTTCAAAGGAAATGAAAGTTTTAAAAAAGAAATTGCCCCGGCAAGAACCTTCGGCTTTATGGAAGAAGTGGCACAATTGACCAAGATGGGCTATGCGTCTGGAGGTAAACTCGATAATTTTATCCTGCTTGGCGACAAGAAAGTCTTGAACACCGAACTCCGCTTTAAAGACGAGTTTCCCCGCCACAAAATCCTGGACATACTCGGGGATTTCTATTTACTGGGGAAACCCATACGCGGCCGCATTAAAGCCTATAAATCAGGACACACCCAGAATATAGGCCTTCTTCAGTACATCCGGGATAGCTTGGTATAAAAAAACGGCCTCCTACGCGGAGGGCGTGTGCAATAGCGCATCAAGCTGGTTCTAGTTCAAACTTTTTCGCCTATTCTTTGGCTCCCGCCAACTTAAGTTGTTGAACCACTTCATGCCTGTCTAATTGAAGCGCGACCTTGAGCGCGGTCCACCCGTTTTTAGTAACCGGCTTTGTGCTGGCACCCCTCTCCAGAAAAAGTTGGATAATCTCCGTGTGCCCCCCTGCGGCGGCTACCATCAGGGCTGTCCACCCTCTTTTACTGCGTGCTTGGATATCAGCTCCATAATGTAGCAGGGTTTCAACAGTAGACAAATACCCCCGTTCGGCCGCGACCATTAAAGATGTTGAACCATTGGAAATCGTGGCATTCTTTTTTGACCCTTTCTGCAAAAGGAATTCCACGATTTCCTCATGCCCTCCGGCAGAGGCGCTGATCAATGAAGTAGCACCATTTTGGCTTTTCGCGTTTATATCCGCCTGATGTTTGATCAAAAGCCGGACCATTTCCATTTCACCCCGCTCAGCCGCAATCATAATAGGCGTCGCCCCACCTTTACTGACCGCGTTCACATTGGCCCCATTGGCGATCAAGACCTTGGCCGAAAGAGTCCGCCCATATTTAGCGGCCCTCATCAGAGCGGTCCGACCCCTTGGACTCCGGGACTCCACATTGACTCCCGATTCCAGCAGTACCCTTGCGCCATCTACAAAATCCCTTTCAACCACCAGAAACAGTAGGGGCTCCTTAAAAGCGTTGTGAGTTTTAGGGTCCGCTCCTCCTGAAACCAGGGCTCGAATAATATCCGCCCGGCCGGTCAGGGCGGCCAATAATATCGCAGTGGTTCCCTCCCAATTTCTCGCGTTAGGATCCGCCCCATTTTCCAATAAGACACGAACCACCCCGGAATGCTGTTCTCCCACAGAGATGATTAGAGGAGTAGCGCCATCGTTAAGGCGAATATCGATCTTTGCCCCCTGCTCGACCAGGACTCTGACTGCTGGCAGGTGACCATATCTGGCGCACCTGGAAAGAGGACTCCAACCATGCATGTTTTTTAAGTCAACATTAGCTCCATTGGCAATGAGCCCCTTCATGCACTTCACATCACCAAGCGTGGCACACAATAATAAAGCGGTGTCATCATAGCGGTTCCGAGCATTGACATCGGCCCCTTGGCTCAACAACAGTTCCACCAGGGAAGTATGCCTCCGGGCCGCAGCAACGATCAAAGCCGTGCTCCCTTTTTTTGTACGGGCTTCAATATCCGCACCCGATTGTAGCAATGATTCGGCTTCTTTATGGTTTCCCTCAAAAACAGATTTCAAAAATGCATCATCCACACCCGCAAACACAGAGCCCGGTGCCCCTAACAAAAAAAACCAAAGAACGAAGGAAAAACGTCTAATTGAAGGAAAATTATTCATGACCTGAAAAATAGCACGACTTTTTGCCTGAAGCTAATGAGATAAACGGAAAATCTCAGTTACCAATAAATAGTTGTTATAGGAAAAAATATAACCAACTTATTGAAATAATGGAAGTATTTAATGAATTGGGAAGGGAATGGGAAGAAAAACCGGAAAAAAGAAATCCGCCCGCCTCAAGAGGTAGAACTGGCGGACGGATCGCAAAAAGGGGTGGAATGTGAATTCCATAGTGTTAGATCATTTTTCTTACCAAGTTATTCCCGCAAATAAATTATTTTTTCTATTTCGGGCCAAAAGGCATCTCTGAAAATTGTCTCCCTATCAAAAAAATGACGTTCGATTACGCCCATTCCTTTTAGCCTCATACAATGCCTTATCGGCTTTAGCCAGGAGATCGGAAAACAACTTCCCCGGCTCCGCTATCTCGACTGCAGCTCCCAGGCTAATGGTAACCCAATTCCCACAAATATTGTTCTGGTGCTCCAGTTTTAAATTTGCGACCTCTTGACACAACTGCTCTGCGAGTTTACAAGCTCCATCCTTATCCGTCTCGGGGAGAACGAGGACAAACTCCTCGCTTCCATACCTTGCCGCCAAATCAGCAGGCCTTTTCATAGCCTCTTTTATGATCCCTGCAACTTTTTTCAGGCATGCATCCCCCTGTTGATGCCCATAAGTATCGTTGTAGGATTTGAAACAGTCCAAGTCAATCATGATAACGGCAAAGGATTTTTTTCCCTCTGTGCGCGTTTCCATTCTTTTTCCGAATACTCATCAAAGAATCGGCGGTTGCCAATTTCGGTCAACCCATCGATTGTGGATAATAACTTGAGATCTTCCACCGCTTGCATCAGGTGATGCTGGGTTTGTAATAGTTCTTCCTCCACCGCCTTAATTTCCATAATGTTCCGGGCAATACAAAGTGTTCCCAGAAAATTTTTTTTAACTTCATTTTTGAAAACCTGTTCATCGGCAATATCCCAAAGCCCAAAAGCATCCAGTAATACAGGAACCGGCTTGGTGGCCTCCCCCAGAATGGATTCTCGGGCAAACTTAAAATTCACCTCAAGGTTACAGGTCGACAACGGGCCAACCTCCCGGGTGGCAATTTTAGCAATGATGTCCTTGTCGGCTGAACCCATATCAACAAACTTATCGATGGGCTGTCCGACCAGTTCGCTAGGCTCATAACCAAAGAACCGAATGGCGGGATTGATAAATTCTATCTTCTGGTCTGGTCCCAATCGAAATATAACATCCGATACCGTCTCGACGATAGTGCGGTAAGATTTTTCGCTTTCCGCCAAGGCGTTTTCCGCCGCACGGACCTTTTTTTCAAAAGACCCGACTTGAATGGAATTTCGTATACTGTGGGCCAAGGTTTTTCCATCCAGTCCTTTTTTGGGCAAATAATCCGATGCCCCTTTCTTCATCGCTTCCGCAACCAATAGCTCATCGCCCATCCCTGTCAACAAAATCAAAGGAACGTTATTCCGGTTTACTTCCGTTAATTTCTCCAAAACCTCTACACCGTTGGCATCGGGCAACCTGTAATCTATCAGGACACAATCGATTTCCCTGGATTTCATTTTCTCTATTCCAGATTTACAATCTGAAGCTTCATGAACCACTGCCTTTACCCCCTCCTTATCAAGCAGGTGTTGAACATTCATCCTATCCACTTCATCATCATCAATAACCAGAATATCCAGGCAGTCCTTCATATTTTCCATCCTTTTAACATTAACTCAATACTTCCCATTCTGCGGAAACTCTTCTGCCGCTCCCTCACCCCAGGTAAGACTACAAATATCGCACAGGTTTTAATTGAGGCTTCAATTTTTTAGACCCTAATCGACATGTTACATTATCGGGCGAATTTCTTACTAATTAATAACGGTCCAGTCACAATTTCGTCAATTTTCCTGGACAATGTGGTTTAAAACCAGGAGTCACCGAATTCATTGATTTATAATATCGTTTAATGATAAGCTCGGGAAAGCATTATCGCCTGTCCCCAACAAACGCCCCTTTTACATGGCCCCCGACAAATTTATACTCGCCGTTTTGGTTTCAGGACAAGGTTCTAATCTGCAGGCCATTATCGACAGTATTGAAAAAAATGATCTGTCGGCTGAAATTGCACTGGTAGTCAGCAATGTGAAAGATACCTATGCCTTGGAACGGGCGCACAAACAGGGTCTTGAGGTTCTTTTCCTGGACCCCAAATCTTATCCAGACCGAAACGGCTACGAACAGGCCTTGGTGGAACGGATCCAATCCAAATCCGTCAATTTAATTTGTCTCGCCGGATTCATGCGGGTTCTAGGCAAACATTTTATCGAAACTTTTTCAGGTCGAATCATTAATATTCACCCTTCTTTACTTCCCGCGTTTCCCGGATTGAATGTTCAAAAACGGGCCTTGGAACATGGAGCCCGGTTTTCAGGGTGCACGGTACACTATGTCAACGAGGAAGTGGATGGCGGCCCCATCATTCTGCAAGCGGTGGTTCCCATTTATGACGACGATGATGAGGCTTCCCTTTCCGAGAGGATTCTTGAACAGGAACACATCATTTATCCCGAAGCCATCCGCCTGGTCATTGAAGACAGGCTGACCCTTTCAGGCCGAAGGGTCCTGCACAACAAATAGAGAGAAAATCCCCTTGAACCTCCGAATTTTAATATTGTTTACCCTACTGATCCTGCCGGCGGGGACCCTCTTTGCGGAGACTTCCGAACAGCAAGCACTGGATGCCATTCAACGGCAGTATGAGAAGGTTTCAACTTTTGAGGCAGATTTCACCCAGAGGTCTTACGTCAAAATGATGAACCAGACCCAGAGCGTCAAGGGCACAGTAAAAATTAAGAAACCTGGAAAAATGAAATGGGTCTATGGAGCTCCGGACACTCAAATCCTGATCAGCGATGGCAAGAACCTTTGGCTTTATGTCCCTGAAGAAGAGCAAGCCACCAGGGTCCCGGTGGAAAGCATTTACTCTTCCAACACACCGGCCCTTTTTCTGGCAGGAAAAGGAAAGCTGACCCAATCCTTTAACGTTGAAAGCGTGAGTGAGGAAAACAAGAATATTCTTGTCACTCTCGTCCCTAAAAATGACGATCAAGGCCTGGCAAGACTGATCCTTCACGCTGATAAGAAAAACTACCAAATTACCGGATCGACCGTGTATGATAAATTAGGAAACAAAACAGAAATTCGATTCAGCCAAATTCGGATAAATCGGGAAATCCCGGAAGAACAATTCCAACTCAAGACTCCACCCGGGGTAGAGATTTTGGATTACACACAAACCCCTTGAACCTATATGTTTGAACTTTCA
>Ga0209554_1002397_pt1 | contig 12945 bp, 12 predicted proteins | sample MarorgKNORR_S2LV_5_FD_188221 | JGI IMG/M metagenome (GOLD analysis project Ga0209554, IMG submission 188221) | Marine microbial communities from the Southern Atlantic Ocean, analyzing organic carbon cycling - Bottom_A/KNORR_S2/LV (SPAdes) (version 2) | ecosystem: Environmental > Aquatic > Marine... | reverse complement strand
CCCACACTATGGGCATTCAGGACGCTATGCGGCCGCGCGGTCGCAGCCGATGCGCGACGAACGTCGCCAGCAGGAAGAGGGCGCAAGCCGCAAGGAAGACATCCCCGTGGCGGGTGTAGAAGGTGGACGTCGATCTGGGGACCACGGCCACGCTGAAAGCAGCTGTTTCGAACAGCTGGGTGGCCTGGGAGATATCGCCGGCCGGTGAGATAGCGCAGGAGATGCCAGTGTTCGCCGCCCGCACGATCGGTCGACCCGTCTCCACGGCGCGGAAGACCGCCATGGACAGATGTTGCCTGGGCGCGGCCGTGCGCCCGAACCAGGCGTCGTTGGTCGTGTTCACGAGCACTGTGGCGCCCAATTTTGCCAGCTCACGAGTGATTCCGGGGAATATGGATTCGTAGCAGATAAAAACCCCGAGAGTGATATCGGTCTGTGGCAGCGCGAGAACTTTGCGACCGTCGCCTGGAGCGAAAGGGCCGCTTTCCGCGGTCAGACCCTCCAGGTACTGAAAGAGCCAGGGCATGGGCAGATACTCGCCGAAGGGTACCAGGTGGACTTTATCGGAAAAGTCAACCACGCGGCCCTCTCGATCGAGAAGGAACGCCCTGTTGTAGATCTTGGCTTCTCCCCCGATCAACCCCATCTCCAGGCTGCCGACCAGAATGGGTGTGCTCACATCTCGAGCGAGTTGCTCGATTTCCCCGCGATAGGCAGAGAAGCGATCATCCCGGAACCAGTAGGGGAGGGCGGTCTCCGGAAAGACAACCAGATCCAAGGGGGCTTTCGAGGCGAGCTGACGCGTAAGATCAGCGTAGCGCTGGGTGATGGTGCGGGCGCGATCGGGTTTCCATTTCACCTCCTGGATCACACTTCCCTGGATGACTCCCACCTTCAACTCCGCGTCTGATGTCGTTGACGATCGGGCGGAGGACGTTGCAGAGGTCAGCCAGGCATACCGGCTGGACCCGTACACCGCCACTGCGGCCATCAGAACGGCGATCGGCAAGGAAGTCGCCAGCACCCGTCGCCTGGTGGCGAGAAGCTGAGACAGCGCCACATTCACCAGAACCAGGACAAAGCTGACACCGTAGACCCCCGTGAGCGAGGCGAGCTGTCTGAGCGGGCGGTTCAGGTACTGCGAATAGCCCAACAGCTCCCAGGGAAAGCCGGTGATGATCCAGGTTTGCGCCCACTCCAACAACGTCCACACGGCGGCGGCGATCCAGGGGAGGAGGGGGCTGCGGCAACTGAGGCGACGGCAGACAAGAAAGAAGGCGGCCGGATAGAGTGCGAGGTAGAGGATGAGCAAGCCGCCGGTGAGCAGGGCCTCGGGGCGGGAGAGATTGCCAAAGCGCTCCAGCGTCTCCGCGAGCCAGTACACGCGGCCGAGACCGGAGATCAAACCGAAGGAGATCCCCAGAATCAGGGTTTGCCTGAAAGCGAGCGAATTCGAGTGGTCGGGTTCGCCGTCGCGAGCGCGCTTCCCGTCCTCAGTGCTCAATCCGGCGGCAAATATGTAATAGAGACAGGGGAACAGGCTGATCCAGCCGAACAGCTGGATATCTGGCTTGGGGATGCTCAGCGAAAATAGAGCGCCACCCAGTCCTCCAAGGAGCACGGGTGGCAGATAGCCCCGGGGATGGGGCAATACTCAGGACTCCATGTAGCGGCCGATGGGGCCGCGCAGCTTCTCGACGGCGCTGTTCTCGAGAGCGGCGACGGCCTCGCGGTCCATGCGCAGCCGAGACGCCGTCTGTCCCTGCGATTTCTTGCGCTGGAAACGCATCTCCACCACTTTCATCTCGTCCGGAGTGAGCTTCTCGAGGGCTGCCAGGAAGATCTGTCGCAGCTCCTGACCCTCGACCCGATCCAGAGGGTTCTCCGTTATGAAGTCGGCGAGGAAGCGCTCATCGAGTCCAGTTCTCTGGACCTCCCTGAGCTCTCCTCCCCTGTCGGGGGCGATTTCCTCAGCTACTTTGTGAAAGCGTGGCATCTGGCATTTCGCCTATCGGGTTATTCGCTTACACCTGCACAAAAAAAGTCCCAAATAAAAAAAAGTCCCAAATAAAAAAAGTCAGGGAGCCGCAAGGACTCCCTGACTTTAAGCTTTGGTAGCGGGGGCAGGATTTGAACCCGCGACCTTTGGGTTATGAGCCCAACGAGCTACCAGACTGCTCCACCCCGCAACACGAAGGGTAATATACAGCGGCTAGCCACCCCGCGCAAGGGCATCATCGCTTTGTCCCGTTGCCATTCGTGTCGTCACTTTCGGCAGGGGCCAGGGGCACGCGGCTCATGAGCACCTGAGCGATCCGCTGCCCCTCTACTTTCATAACTTCAATTTCCAGTCCCGGGACGTTCATCGTCTGACCTTCGTCCGGCACCTTGCCTAGGTGGTCGTATATGAACCCGCCCAGGGTATCGAATCCGTTACTGGGCAGATCCATATCCAGCAGTTCGTTGAGCTGGTCCATGTTGATTCTGGGGTTGACGATGACAACTTTCTGGGGTGTGCGCCAGACGTAGAGTTCATCCTCTTCGTCGTATTCGTCCTGCATTTCCCCGACTATTTCCTCGACCAAATCTTCGGTGGTGACCAATCCGGCAGTACCGCCGTATTCGTCTACGACGATAGCGAGTCGGGTCCGCGCGGTCTTGAGATCGGTCAGCAACTCGTCGACTTTTTTTGTTTCTGGTACATGGTAGGCCACATGAGAGAAGGGGATCGAATCCTTCTCCTTCTGGCTGTCCTCCACCAGGAACTCCCGCAAGGGTCGGTCCAGATCGAGGTCGGCTCGGCTGACCAGGAGATGCAACAGGTCCTTGACGTATACAACCCCCCGGATCTGGTCCAGCGATTCCTCATACAGCGGAACGCGCGAATGTCCCGTTTCCCGTATTACATCCAGCAGGTCCCGCAAGCTGTCGGACTGCTCTACGGCTGTCATGTCCACACGGGGCACCATGACCTCGCGAACGACGCGGTCGTGGAATCCGAAGACCCCCTGGATCATGTCCCGCTCACCTTCCTCCAGGACGCCTGTTTCCTGCTCGGCCTCCACGAGATTCCGCAGCTCCTCCTCCTTTGCCGCCTTGAAGTCCTCCTCCGAGGACTCTCCGATAGCCAGACGCTCCAGCACCTTTGCCAGCGGCAGCAACAGGGCGTGGAGTGGTGCATAGGCGACAGCGACGGAGGGAATTCGCGGCTCCTCTCCCTCCTCCTCAAAGCGCGTTCGGCGAACGACGGCGGCGGCGAGGAAGACGGCGGCGGCCACAAGTACAGAGACGATCACGGCTATCGGCGTGATCAGATACGCGCTGAGGAAGGTCTGGAGAGCGACAGTGAGGGCGATGGCGCCCAGGGCCTGTCCGGCCCGCGCCATCAGCTGAAGTCGGTGTCGCGGCTCGTAGACCCGCAACATCAGGCGCGCCCGCGGAATGTCGGCCTCGACCAGTTTCTCCAGTGAGGATCTGGACAGGACGATAAACGTCGCCTCATAGCTGGCCAGCGCGAGCGAAGCCAGTGAGGCGAGAATGCAAACGAACAGCTCAGCTAGTTGTGGAGGTTCCAAAAAATATCCGGTTACTCCTTTCCGGTAACACCGCCGGCCAGGACGGTCTCGGGTTGAATGGACACGACCGCAGGTAGAAGGTCTGCTGTAAGCAGCAGCGCATCGGTCTCTGATTCCATAGTGCGCAATTTCTCCGGCGTGTCGTGCTCGAAGCCAGCCAGGTGAAGGAGCCCGTGGACAGTGAGGCGGGCGATCTCCTCCAGAAGAGAGACTCGCTGGTCCCTCGCCTGTTCCTGGGCCCGGTCTCTGGAAATGTAGATCTCGCCCGATACCAGGTCCATCCCCGGCGCCGGTGGCGAGGGATCTGTATCCGCGAGGTAGTCGAAAGAGAGCACATCAGTGGTATGGCCTACCCCCCGGTGCCTGTCGTTGAGGAGGCGCATGTGGTTGTCGTCGGTGAGGACCAGCGATACCTGGCCACTCTTTCGCGGATGCGCCCTGAGGACCGTCCGTCCAAGGTTGGCCAACCGCTGCTCCTCCAGACTGGCGAGCTCAAGGGTTTCTTGACTATAGTGGATTTTGAGCATCTCTGCGCGCCCTCCTCTCCTCCTTCTTCTGCCATGGATACTCCAGTCGGCCGTGAAGGGTGCCCATGAGCACCGGGATGAAGCTGTCCTCGATCTTGTGTAGGTCTCTCAGTGTCAGCGGACACTCGTCGAGCTCGCCGGTGGTAAACTTCTGCTGCACGATATTGCGCACCAGCTGGCGCACCCGATCCGGGGTGCGCTCGCTCACCGTGCGAGCGGCGGACTCCACGGAGTCGGCTAGCATCAGAATGCCGGCCTCGCGCGTCTGAGGCTTGGGTCCATCGTAAGAGAAGTCGGCCTTGCGGACGTTCTCGACTCCGAGCTCGACGGCCCTGTTGTAGAACACTTCGATGACAGTGGTCCCGTGGTGCTGGGGGATTAGATCGATGATCGCCCTGGGAAGCCCGTTTTCTTCACCCAGCTCGATGCCGTCCTTCACGTGTGAGTCGATGATCAGCATGCTCATGCTCGGGGTCAGATGGTCGTGTGGATTGCGCCCACCCCGCAGCCCCTGGTTTTCACCAAAATACTCCGGCTTCAGCATTTTGCCGATGTCGTGGTAATAACAGCCCACCCTGGCCAGCAGCGGGTTGGCCCCCACGGCCTCGCCAGCCGCCTCGGACAGGTTGGCCATGATCAGGCTGTGGGTATAGGTGCCTGGCGCCCGTATGGACAGCTCCCGGAGCAGGGGGCGATTTAGATCTGACAGTTCGAGAAGGGTAATATCGGTGGTGATGTGGAAGACGCTCTCGAAGATGGGGAGCAGTCCCTGAATGACGATGGGGGCGGCAAGGCCGGTGAAAATTCCGGGAAGTATGTGCTCGTAGATTTCCTCCACCTGGACGAAGCGCATCAGGTCCGCGGCCGCTACCAGCAGAGCGTAGGATGCGGGGAGGAGGATCATGGCGCGGTAGAATTGGTTGCGATGCCGCACGCGCCGTACCGAATACACCGCCACCGCCGACGTCAAGGCGCAGATGAGGGCAACGTAGAAATCTCCGAAGAGGCTGCCGATGAAGAGGGCGAGGAGGAAGGAGACGACAAGACCGACTTGAGGACTGAGGAGGATCGTCATCAACAGAGCGGCCAGGGGTGTGGGCACGTAGAAGGTGTCAATCTCGTTGGCGCGGATGTAGGATGCTATCGCAGCCGTGCCGAGGGTGATGATAGCCAGAAGCACCAGGCGGCCCAGGTCGCGGTATATCTCCGGCTCCTGCGTCGACAGATAAAATCCGAAAGTGAGGACGAAGACCGCGGCGATTACGGCGGCGGCTACCGACTGCAGCCATCGAGTCGTGGAGTCCTGGAGCACCAGGCGGGTGTACTTCTCGACCAGCGACTCGAGGGCATCGACGTGGAATTGCTCCACCTTCGTGTTCTTGTCGATGATCATCTCGTCGCGCAGATACCTGCGCGTGATCGCGGCGACGCTGCCCCGCGCACCCGCCCGCAGACGCATGGTCTCGGCGCTGTCGACGATTAGATTCGGGGTGATAAAGAGGCTCAGCAGCTTGTCTACAGCTTCGGCGGAGCCGCGCTCTACGATCGGCGCGTAGCCGTCTATGATGGGGATGAGACCACCTCTTTTGAGGGATGACTCCTCGTGGAGGTCGTCGAGGTGCTTCTCCTCCTCGCCGATGCGGACGCGATCGGTAATGCTGGTCAGGGGTCCGGATTTGTCGGAGATGACACCGATGGAGTAGATATCGGCAACCAGCTGAAGGCAGGCCTCCTGAAAGAGACGGGCGGAGTCCGGCGAGGCAGAGGAGAGCGAGACGATCAGGTTTTGCAGCGAAGTCTCAGAAAGCGACGGGATAACATCGGGAAGGATTTTCTGGAGGCGTCTCTGTTTGAGAGAGTCCGGCATCTGCATGCCGACATTGCGAATCAGCACGTTCAGGACGGAATCGAGTTGGGCGAGCTCCCTCTCTTTTACCAGGGTGTCCGGGCGCAAAACAGTAGGCACAGTCTGCTCCGCCTCGCGTTGCTCTCTTTTTAGCTCATCATCACTCTTGCGAATGTGGAATTCGAAAGGTGTATTGATGCGTTCCGGTGCAACATCGCCTACCTCCAGCTTGGTGACGCTGTAGGGACGTTGGACGGGCGAGAAGTACGTGAGGAGAGCGATGGAGACGGCCGCCAGCAAAAGCCGGCCTGCCGTGGTCCCGGTCTGCTCGAGGCGGGGTTTCGAGGCCTTACTTGCCCGCTGCTGTCTGCGGGTGAAGTTTGGCCAGCGCCTCAGCTTATCGTTGAGTTTGCTCATCCCGGCGACAGGCTGGCCTTATTCTGCTCGGGCAGGGATCGGTCCGGACTCTCGGCGTTTGAACCATTCTCAAACCGGTCGTAGGCCTGGACTATTCTCTGCACGAGAGGGTTGCGGACCACGTCACTCTCGGTCAGGTAGACGAAGGCGAGTCGCTCTATCCGGGTCAGAACTTCGCGGACCTCTATCAGGCCAGAGGGCTGACTCTTGGGCAGGTCCGTCTGGGTGATATCTCCGGTGACGACCGCTTTGGAGCGCGCCCCCAAGCGGGTAAGGAACATTTTCATTTGGGGAGGTGTCGTATTCTGAGCCTCGTCCAGTATTATGAAAGCGTCGTTCAGGGTGCGTCCCCGCATGAAGGCCAGAGGTGCCACCTCAATGATTTTCATACTCTGGAAGCGATTCAGTCGCTCCGGCTCCAGCAGGTCCTGCAGGGCATCGTACAAAGGCCGCAGATAGGGATCTACCTTCTCCTCAAGTGCCCCGGGAAGAAAGCCAAGGTTTTCGCCGGCTTCCACAGCCGGCCGTACGAGGACGATTCTGGACACCTCCTTGCGGCGGAGGGCGGCGACCGCCGCGGCCACGGCGAGGTACGTCTTGCCCGTTCCGGCCGGGCCAATGGCGAACACGATGTCATTGGCCTCGATGGCTCGAAGATACGTCGCCTGACCGGCCCCCCAGGCCCTGACCTCCGTCGTATAGGTCCGGATTGTCTGGGCCCTGATCGCCTGGTCACTGATTGACTGGTCATCAGCCGAGGCGGTGGTGGGGGAGAGGGCGTGTTGATGAGAGGCACGGGATTGTTCGAGGATGGACTTCACTTCCTCCTCGCCGAGCGCCGGATTTCGTCGTATGGAGTCGATGACGTGGTTCAACAGGCCCGTGGCGAGCTGAATCGACTCTGCCGGACCATTGAGGATCAGCATGTCGCCCCTTGCCACCAAGCTGACGCCGCAGCTCTCCTCAATGGCGGACAGATTTCGGTCGTTGTGGCCAAAGAGGGCCACCTGGTCTACCTCGGCGATCGAGATGTTCTGCTTCAGAGATTCCAACGGAATTCAGGCGACGAGGCCCGGAAGAAGCTGGTTATCCCGAGTAGCTGCCCAAAGAAGAGGAGGCGATGACGATCTCGTAAATGCAAAGGGGTTCGATCCCCGCCTGAAGGGCAGGTCTCAAACCCCTTTGATGAAGCTAAGGGTACTTTGAAGGAAAGAGCCGTCTCGCTGTCTGTCAGTTGGTGGGTATCTCTAGGACCTGGGCCGGGAAAATGAGGCTCGGCTCGACAATCTGATCCGCGTTGGCTTTGTAGATCTTATGCCACTTGCTGGGATCGTTGTACACCGCTGCCGCGATCTCGCTCAGGAAGTCGCCTCTGGTGACCAAGTACTGATTTTCGGCAACACCATACGGCACGCTCAATTCCTGCCGGGGATAGATAAGATCGGGATCGGCAATCGCATCTCGATTGGCCCGGTAGATTCTCGGCCACATGTAGGGGTCGTCGTAAATGGAGTCCTTGCCGGCTATGCCCCAGAGGTGATCGCCCTTGACGACCTCGTAGGTCGTGGTAATCTGGCGCGGCGAACGCGCGCTAAGGTCGGCAATGAGCGCCTCTACGCGGTCGATCTTGGCCGCTATCTTCGGCAGTGCGGCGATCGGGTTCTGCTTCATAGCCGCGACTTCTTCGGCGATCTCGCCGATTTCTCCGCGGTGGTGGAAGATCTCCTCGGGAGCCATGGCCATCAGCCCCTCGAGCTGGCGGATAAAGCCATCGAGCTTTTGACCGAAGGCATCGATCTCTGCCTGGGTCGCGGCTACCAGTTGGAGGATTTCCGCATTTAGAGCGGCGATCTGAGAGTTAAGGGCTTCTAACTCACCCTTCAACGAGGCGATTTTCGCATCACACTGCAGAATATCGGCCTTGGCCGTGGCTTCGCGCTCGGTATATTCAGCGACTTTGGCCCTGTACTCGTCGCGTGTCATCTTTCCGTCGGCCGCCATGGCGGGGGCCTGTGTAACACACAGCAAAAGCGCCACCACGCCAACCACCGTGGACTTTCTGCTCATTCTCACAGCTATTCTCCCTTATTGCCGGCGTTTACCAGCCGTCCTACTTCGACATGTTGGCTAGATTCGCCTTAGTGGCGGACCGCTTCTCTTCCAGAGACTGCTTCTCGGCCTTCTTGTCTGCTATCATGGCCTCAAGCCGAGCTTTTTCTGCCTTCTTTTCCGCCACTTTTTTCTCCGCGGACTCCACGGCTACCCGCTGCTGATCGAGAGCGCTGAGCTCCTTCTTCGAAGGACCTCTGGCACATCCTGCGGAAAGGCCCAGACAAAACGCGGCCGCGGAAAGAATTATTACTGAGCGCTTACCAAATACACGAAGACGCAGACTCATCGAGCGACTCCTCCTACCGTCTACTTGCCTATTGCCAGAAAAATCGGGCCTGCAACCGCCCAAACGGGCAGACACAGTTCCACGCGCCAACACTACTACGGTTCAAGGTTGGAAAGTAATATCGGGAAAATGTGATGTCAAGTGAAAATTACAGTCCTTACAAAGGTTTACGCCCATTGAGGCTAAGATAATCTTAGCCTCGGTCTCCTATCGGGTAGCCGTTCCATCGGATGCCAGTGTGATGACTTCGAGCGGACATCAGCCGCTGAGGCGAATTCCGAGATCTCGCAGTTGCAGATCGTCTACTGAGCCGGGCGCGTTCTCCATCAGGCCGACAGCGCGATTGGTCTTGGGGAAGGCGATCACATCCCGGATTGAAGTGGTGCCCGCCAGCATGGCCACGAGCCGGTCAAAGCCGAACGCGATTCCCCCGTGTGGGGGAGCACCAAACTCCAGAGCATCGAGAAGAAAGCCAAACTTGCTCTGTGCTTCATCCTGAGACAGGGCGAGGAGGTCAAACATCCTTGTCTGCAGCGGCCGTTGGAAAATACGGATACTGCCGCCAGCGATTTCGTTTCCATTGATAACTAGATCGTAAGCACGGGCCCGCACTCGCAGGGGGTCGTGGTCCAGCAGTGGGAGGTCCGCCTCGAGCGGCGACGTGAAGGGATGGTGCATCGCCGTGTACCGGTCTTCATCCGGATCCCGCTCGAGCAAGGGGAACTCCGTTATCCATACCGGCCGCCAGGTGTCGGCCGCGATCAAGTCGAAGCGCGAGGCCAATTCCAATCGCAGCGCGCTCAGTACGCTGGCCACTACGGGCGGCTTATCCGCCACGAGTAAAAGCAGGTCGCCTGGCTCAGAATCCATCGCCTCTATCAGCAGCTGCTGTGAGGTTTCGGGGAAGAACTTTACGATAGATGATTCCAGGCCTCCCTCCTGGTGCTTTATCCAACTCAGTCCCTTGGCGCCGGCCTCCCGGGCGAAGGCTATGAGCTGGTCTATCTGGCCTCGTCCTAATTGACTGTGTCCCTTCAGGTTGATGCCCTTTACCTGACCGCCTTCCTCCAGTGCTGAATGGAAAATCCGGTACTCCGAGGCCCTGGCCGCTTCTTCCGCAACCCTCAATTCGAGCTCGAATCTGAGATCGGGCTTATCCGTGCCAAACCTGGCCAGCGCCTCGCTGTGGGGCATGCGCGGGAAGGGGTCGGGAAGAGCCAGGTCGCGGATCTCCTGGAACAAGGCCCTCGTGACCTTCTCGGCCACCGCCATGATGTCGTCCTCCTGGATGAAGGACATCTCAATGTCGATCTGGGTAAATTCTGGCTGTCGATCCGCCCGTAGATCCTCGTCCCGGAAGCACTTGACGATCTGGAAATAACGATCCGTCCCCGCAATCATGAGAAGCTGCTTGTAGGTCTGGGGAGACTGTGGCAATGCATAGAACATGCCGGGACTGACACGGCTGGGAACGAGATAGTCCCTGGCCCCTTCCGGGGTGCTGCGGATAAGGAAGGGCGTCTCCACCTCGAGGAAGTCCATCTCGTCGAGGGTCTGCCTGGTCATCTGGTAGCACCGATGGCGCAGCCTGAGCCTCTCCTGCATGCAGGGTCGGCGCAGATCGAGATAGCGGTACTTGAGCCGTGTTTCCTCCCTGAGGTCAATGTCGTCCTCCAGGGGAAAGGGCACGGGGCGGGAGCTGTTGAGGATGCGCAGCGAATCGCAGTTGACTTCGATCGCTCCCGTGGCGAGCCGCGGGTTTACCATGCCTTCCGGCCTGGACTCCACCACGCCGCGGACAGCGATGACAAATTCGTTGCGCAGCGAATCCGCTTTGCGATGTGAGTCGTCGTCGTGCTGCGGGTTGAAGACGACCTGGGTCATCCCGTAGCGGTCGCGCAAGTCGACGAAGATGACGCCACCGTGGTCACGCCTGGTGGTGACCCACCCCATGAGCACGACTTCGCCGCCGAGTTGGTTCGCACCCAGGGAGCCGCAGTTGTGCGTGCGCTTCCAGTCACCAAGGGACTCAATTATTTCGGAATCGGACATACCACGCCTTCTTGTTTGGAAACACCTGGATGGGTGGATAAGGATAAGGTCGGAAGGAGGGAAAATCGACGGGAAGGTGGCAAAAGTACGGTTCACCCATGATGATGTCAACTCTGGGCGCGGCCCCAGGCGGCGGCCTGGAGCTTGGAAAATTCAGATTGACACCGACTTGGCCCGCCATCATATTGGGGAATAACCAAGCAGGCATATTGGGGAACAACCAAGCAGGCATATTGGGGATAACCAAGCAGGCATATTGGGGACACGCACCAGTCGGAACCGACCTATCGCGATTGCACTATGAGTGTCGACAAGACGCAGGCTCTCCTGAAAGTCATCTCCAAAATCCAGATGTTCAGCGAACTGGCGCCGGAGAGTGCCGCTCTCGTCCTCAAGAGCTGTGAATTTCGCACCTCCGAGACGGGAGAGACCGTATGCAAGATCGCCGATCCCAGTGATGATTTTTCCATTCTGTTGAGTGGCTCCCTCGGAGTTTACGATCGCCAGAATACGCAGGTCGGTTCGGTCGAACCCGTTGCTCCGGTTGGCGAGATGGGCCTGTTTACCGGACAGCCGAGGTCCGCAACCGTGTGCGTCACCCAACCGTCGACCCTGCTGGTCTTGAAGCGCGCCGCCTTCGAGCGGCTCTGCCGTCAGCAACCGGAGATCTACCGACATGTTAACCGGAACGTCATCCATATCCTCGACCAGCGGCTCCAGGATAGCAGGTCTCGGTACGCGGCGGCGGAGAGGGAGCTAGAGGAGTTGGAGATCACTCTGCAAGAGGTGCAGGCGGAGGCCGAATCCCTGAGCAGTGACTGAGCATGAGCAGTGACTGACGATACTGAGCAGTGACTGACGATACTGAGCAGTGACTGACGATACTGAGCAGTGACCGACGATACTGAGCAGTGACCGACGATACAGGAAACGCGCGTCAGACTCCGGTTGTGTGCGACCGACCTTCGAGACCGCTTTCCCGGGGGGAGAGGACCGGAAGATCGATCGTCGAGGCCATCGGCAACACCCCGCTGCTGAGAATCCGAGATCCCGAACTATCCCCCCGTGTCGAAGTCTACGCCAAGCTCGAGTTTTTCAATCCCGGTGGCTCCGTCAAAGATAGACCCGCCATGCGCATGATCGAGGACGGCGAGCGCGCCCGCGATCTGAGACCCGGCAAGATCATCCTCGATTCAACGTCGGAAAACACCGGCATCGCCGACGCCATGATTGGGGCCGCTCTGGGTTCCCAGGTCCGTTTCGCCATGCCCGCCATAGTCTCACCAGAGCGCAAGGCCATACGGCGGCCTACGGCGTCCAGGTCATCCTTTCCACGGGATCGAGGGCCTCAGGCACATGGATAGCTCCATCGTGCCGGGAATTTACGACGAGGCTTTCCGGGAGTCTCGACGAGGGAGTTGTCGTCACCGTGTTTGCGATGGCGGCGATAAATACATGAGTACCCCCATGTGGCTGGGAGAGGCGCGAGGGCAGTGGCAGCGAACAGATGGACACTCCGGAGGAAGGCTAGGGGTTGACGACTCGATTGCAGTTGAACCGCGCGGACCTGGACAGAATCTACCATCAGGCGGAGTCCGAATACCCCGCTGAGTGCTGCGGAATACTGACCGTGGGAGCGGGGGGCGGACCGTCCCGTGTCCATCCTTGTGAGAACATTCAGGGCCGGCTCCACCTGGAGGATCCGGCCCAGTATCCGCGCCAGCCTCGGATCGCCTACTTCATAGACCCGCAGGAGCAGTTCGACATCATCTCCGCCGCCCAGCGGTCGGGCGGGCGCGTGGCCGGGTTCTATCACTCCCACATAGACTGCGATGCCTACTTCTCCGCCGAGGACAGAGAACGGGCCATGGCCTGGGACGAGCCCGCCTATGCTGATGTCGTCTACCTCGTCGCTTCGGTGTACGATGCTAAGGCGCGGGGCCACAAGGCCTTTGGGTGGCAGTCGGAGAGCCGCGAGTTCAGCGAAGTAGAGCCGGAACTTCTGGATTAGTTGTAATCGACCCAGAAGCCCAAAGAATGGCTGGATCCGGTTGGCGGCATAGGCGGTGGCGGGAGACGCTCCTTCTCCTGCTGTCCTGTGCTCTCTATCTGCCGTCGTTGGGCCATGGG
>Ga0209554_1002394_pt1 | contig 12959 bp, 15 predicted proteins | sample MarorgKNORR_S2LV_5_FD_188221 | JGI IMG/M metagenome (GOLD analysis project Ga0209554, IMG submission 188221) | Marine microbial communities from the Southern Atlantic Ocean, analyzing organic carbon cycling - Bottom_A/KNORR_S2/LV (SPAdes) (version 2) | ecosystem: Environmental > Aquatic > Marine... | reverse complement strand
CGATTCCCATTTCGGCGCGGTTGCGGTCCATCTTCAGAACACTCTGGATGAGCTCGGGGTTCCCGCCGGACTGGTCAATGAAGTCATGGCCCTGGCCGCTGGCACCCGTGACGACATACTCAATAAGTGAGGCGGCGTGCTTGATTTCCCGAAGCCCAGCCAAGCCAAGGTGACTCTGCGCTTCGCCGGCGCCAACTACGAGTGCCGGGACGGCGAGACGGTGCTCGACGCCCTGCTGCGCCAGGACGCGCCGGCGCCGTATTCCTGCCGCAACGGTATCTGCCTGACCTGCATGATGCGATGCCGGGACGGCGCGCCGCCGGCGGAATCGCAATGCGGCATCAACGACACCCTGCGCCTGGAAGGCCACTTTCTGCCGTGCCTGTGGACACCGGACAGCGATATCGAATTCGAGGCGCCCCACGGCGATAAAATTTATAGCCGGGCGGTCCTGCGCCGGGTCGAGCGACTGTCATCGTCGATCTGCCGCGTCATCCTGGACCCGGCGACGCCGCTCTACTACCGGGCCGGGCAGTTCATCAACCTGCGGCGCGACGACGGCATGATGCGCAGCTATTCCCTGGCCAGCGTACCGGCGCTCGACGACCACCTGGAGCTGCATGTCAAGCGGCTGCCCCGGGGCGTCATGAGCAATTGGCTGTTCGATGAGGCCGAGCCGGGCGAAGGTTTCGACATTCAGGGGCCGAACGGCGCCTGCTTCTATGCGCCCGGACGGCCCGGCACGCCGCTGCTGGTCGGCAACGGCTCGGGGCTGGCGCCTTGATCGGCATCGCCCGCGACGCCATCTCAAGCGGTCACGAGGGCACCATCCACCCCTATCACGGAACCCGTCATCGCGAGGGCCTCTATCTCGACGACACCCTCAACGCCATGGCGCGGGACCACGCCAACTTCACCTATGTCGACTGTGTTTCGGGCGAAAGCGGCGAGGCCGGGCGGGCGGAGAACATGGCCTTTGCCGACCATCCCAAGCTCGACGGCTATAGCGTCTATCTCTCCGGTTATCCGCCCATGGTGCATACGGCTAAGAGGACCGCCTATCTCGCGGGCGCCGCCCTGGCCGACATCCACGCCGACCCCTTCGAGCTCCGCGATCTGCGTCTGATGCCGCGCGATTGAGCCTAGGTATTACCCGCCGACGCGGTCGGCGACGGCCAGGGTGCGGTACATGGCGCGCAGCACCGGCTTTTCGATGAGCTTGCCGTCGACCACCACCAGGCCGCCGTCACCGGCCTCGAATTCGGCGATCACACGCCGCGCGCGGGCAGCGGCTTCCGGCGTCGGCGTGAAGTGGCGGTTGATGATCGGGATTTGCCTGGGGTGGACCGCCGCCTTGCCGGTCATGCCGAGGGCGGCGGCGGCGGCGGCGGCGGCGTCGAGGCCGGCCTCGTCCTCGAAGTCGAGATAGGGTGCGTCGATCAGATCGAGTCCCGCCGAGGCGGCCGCATGGACAACCCGTGAGCGGGCGTAGAGCAGCGTATTCCACGCAGACTCGACCCTGAGGTCGGCCGCCATGTCGTAGGAGCCGAACACCAGGCTGTCCATGCGCGGGCTTGATCTGGCGATTTCGTGACAGGCTTCCAGCCCCTCGTTGGTCTCGATGATGACATGGAAACGGATGGCCGCATGGCGGCCCCCGAGGAGCTCCTCGAGCAGGCGTATCTCATCGGGTGATTTGATCTTCGGCAGCATCAAGGCGGGCGGCGGTGTCGGCGAGGCGATGATGGCCAGCAGGTCGGCGAGACCTTCGGCCGTGCGCAGGCCGTTGATACGGACCAAACGCTCCACCGGGCCTCCGTCGAGCGCAAACAGCGGCAGGGTATGGTCCCGCGCCTGGTCCTTGTGTTCCGGCGCGATGGCGTCCTCGAGATCGACGCAGACCATGTCGGCGCCGGTCTTCAGGGCCTTGGCGAACATTTCGGGCTTCATGCCGTCGGTGAAGATCAGGCTGCGGCGAGTTCTATAGAGAGTTTCATTCATCGCCGGAACCATATCCCGCGTTGCCTCGCGGGCACAAGTTCCCTTAACCTCTGGCGCGGTATTGTTTGGAGAACCTCGTGATGCGTTTGATTCTGGCGAATTGTCTGCTGGTGTTCGCGGCCGGCCCCGTCCTGGCCGACGCAATCGACGACGCCCGCGCCGCCCTGGTGGCGCAGGACAACGACGAATTGCGCCTCTACACCCGGGCCATCCAATCCCGAGAACTCAACAACCGCTTTCTGGCGATCGCCTATTACAATCGCGGCACTGTGCATTTCGTCGCCCGCGATTACCGGGCGGCGATCACCGATTACGATTCGGCGACGGTCATTCGGCCCGGTTACGCCCAGGCCTATAACAACCTGGGCAACGCCTATGTCGCCCTGGATGCCTACCAACAAGCGGTCGCCGCCTACGACGAGGCGATCCTGGTCAAGCCTGATTACGCCCTGGCCTATAAGAATCGCGGCAATGCCCATACCGGCGCCGGATTTTACGATCGCGCCATCGCCGATTACGACCTCGCCGTCGGCTTGGCGCCCGATCTCGCCAAGGCCTATAACAACCGCGCCAATGCGAAATATTTCCTCGGCCGATTCGCCGCCGCCTCGGTCGATTACGAAGCGGCGCTGGAGATCGATCCCTTCGACACCTACAGCATGATGTGGCGTTATCTCGCCGCCTTGCGCAACCGGGATGACCCCGCCGAGGCTGTCGAGGCGCTGCGCTCGGGCCTGCGCGATGTCGACGCCGAGCGCTGGCCGGCGGTGGTTGCGCATCATTTGCTGAGCCGCGCGACGGCCGAGGAGGTGATGGCTGAAATCGATGGCGGCGACACCGCCAAGCGGGTGGAGCGTCAGTGCGAGGCCTATTTTTATCTCGCCTCGGCGCAGCTCATCGCCGGCGATCGCCAAGCGGCCGCGCGGCTGTACCGGGATTCAATCGCCACGGACGTCAAGCGCTTCATCGAATATATCGGCGCGACAATTGATCTCGAACGTATAGATCAATAAACCCCCGCGGTCCGGGCGCGGCGATCTCGATCACCGGGATGGCCAGACCGTGGGCCGCCGCGACCACCGGCGACGGGCTGCCCTGCTCGACGATCAGCAGCTTGGCGCCGATGTCCTTCATATAGAAGGAGAATTCGTCCTGGCGATAGGCCGGGTTGAGCGGCGCGGTGGCGACGGCGCAGGCGACCGAGACGAAGGCGGTGGCCATTTCCGGCCCGTTGGGCAGGACGATCGCCACCCGGTCGCCGCGCCCGACGCCACGCCGATTGAGCGCCGCCATGCAGACCTTCGCCTGGGCGCGCAAGCCCCTGTAATCGAGCGTCGGGCGGCCCGGCGCAAAGATCGCCGCGGCTCCGTCGCCGCCGGCGCCGATAAGTTCAAACATCGTCGTCGCTTGGTCCATCGTCGATCCTTGGTATAAGCTCTCCCCGCCATGAGCCATAATACTTGGATTCACCGGATCGTGCGGGTCGGCGTCCGGCCCCTGATTGCGACCCCCGTGAGCCCCAACCATGTGACCAGCCTGCGCTTGGCGGCGGGTATCGCCGCCGCCGGGCTCTGCGCGGTGGGCGATCCGATGTATCGCGCCTGGGGAGCCGGGCTGTTCGTGATCTCGGTGCTGCTCGACCGCGCCGACGGCGAGCTTGCCCGCCTCGCCGACAAGCGCTCACCGGGAGGCCATAAATACGACCTGCTGGCCGATTCCTTCTGCAACGCCATCATCTTTGTCGGCGTCGGCTGGGGTTTGCGGGGCGGCGAGCTGGGGTTTTGGGCGGCCGCGCTCGGGCTGGTCGCCGGCGTCGCCGTGGCCGCCGTCCTGCTGCTCACCCTGCGCCTCGAAGCCCGGGCCGGGGCCCGCGCTGGCGAACTCGGCGGCGCCGCCGGTTTCGATCCCGACGACGCCATCCTGTTCGTGCCGCTGCTCATCTGGCTGGGCTTCTCGCAGGCCATGATCGTCGCCGCCGCCATCGGCGCCCCGGCCTTCGTCCTGTTCATGGCGCTCAAATTCAGGGCCCAGCCGGGTGAATGAACTTACCGGCGCGCTGATCGGCGCCGCCGCCGAAGCCCAGGCCCGCGCTACTGCGAAGGCCCTGTCCGGGCGGTGCTCGGTAAAGCGGCTGTTGGCCATGATGACCAAGGCCCTGGCGCGGGTCGAAAAGCTGGTCAAGCGGGTCAATACCCTGGACCCGCCGCCGCGGCCCATCGCCTGCGGCCCGGGCTGTCCCTTCTGCTGCCACACCCGGCTGACCGCCAGCCCGCCCGAGATCTTGCTCGTCGCCGAGCATGTAAGATCCACCTGGCCCGCCGACCGCCTGGCGGCGCTCAAGACAAAGCTCGCCAACCTCGACCGTCTGACCCATGGCCGCGACGGCGAGGCCCGCGAGGCCATGCGCCTGCCGTGCCCCATGCTTCTCGACAACAGCTGCGGCATTCATGTGGTCCGACCGATAAGCTGCCGCGCCGTCGCCTCGGTCGATGTTGCCGCCTGTCGGCGGTTCTACGACAGCCGCATGCAGGCGCCGGTCCCCCAGGTGACCATGCAGCTCAACGCCGCCAACGGCGTCGGCTACGGCCTCATGGCCGGCCTCGCCGAGGCCGGCTACGGGCTCGAAAACCTGGAGTTCATCGCCGCCCTGCGCATCGCCCTGGACGACGCCGCCACCGCAAAACGCTGGCTCGACGGCGAGGGGGTATTCAAGTACGCGACCTAGTTTTTCCTGAGCTTCACCAGGGACCAGACGGACCACAGGCAGTAGACCGTCGCGCCGATGCCGCAGAGCACGAAGAACGGGGTGAGCCCGCCGAGCCAGGTGATCGGTGCGATCAGGTAGATGCCGTCTTCGAGCTCGAAACCGGCGAAGCCGGGATAGCCGGTCGCCGCGCCGTCGGTGAGTTCCATCCGCTTGTCGATATCGAGATTGATGAACAGGGAGATGATCGCCGAGGCCGCCCCGGCGGCGCCCAGCGCTAGGGCCCAGCCGCCCAGCCGCCCGCCGGCGAGGCCGATGCCGATGCCGGCGAACAGCGCCGCGTAGCTCACCCCTCCGGAGACATAGTCGAAGTAATAGCCGAAGCGCGACGTCTTGCCGGTGAGCCGCGCCAGTTCGCCGTCGAAATGATCGAGGAAACGGGCCAGCACGAACAGGCCGGCGCCCCAGTCGGCGCCGCGGGCGTCACCCTGGGCGAGCAGCCAGGCACCGCCGAGGGCGAGCGCCAGGGTCAAGGCGGTAATCTGGTTCGGCGTGATCGGGGTGGCCGCCAGGGGGCGGACCAGCAGGCGGGCGATGCGCTGATCGTAGGGTGGCTTGTACATAGCCGCACAGCCTGTTGCGGGGGCGTCGCCATGTCAACTATTGACCCTGGCGGCGTCACCGGGGATGGTGCGGCCACCACCAAATCGAGGGTTTCAACCTTGCGCGCACTCCGCATTGTCTATCTGGTCGCCGGGCTCGGCCTGCTCGCCGCCGTTCTGATCGGTGTCGATCTGGCGGCGGCCGGCGGCTGGCTCGGGCGCATGGGCTTCGCGGGGGTTGCTTCGGTGATCGCCGTCTATGCGCTGATCTTCACCTGCGACAGCGCCTCCTGGTGGCTCATCCTGGCGGGGGCGCGGCTCGAAGGCGGCTGGCTCGGCCGATTGTGGCTGGTGCGCCTGATCGGCGAGGCGTTCAACGCCATCATCCCGGCGGCCTCCCTGGGCGGCGAGCCGGTCAAGGCGTTGCTGTTGAAGAGTCGCTACGGCGTCGGTTATGGCGAGGCGGCGGCGTCCCTGGTCATGGCCAAGACGACCAACCTGATCGGCTTGATCATTTTTTCCGCCGGCGGCCTGATCCTGATGCTGAGCGACGGCGCCTACGCGACGGAATACGCCACGGTGGCCGGCGCCGGGTTGGCGGCGCTCACCGCCGGGGTGCTCGGCTTCTTCGCCGTCCAGCGCTGGGGCGTGGCGAGTCGTCTGGCCGCCCGCCTGGCCGCGCGGCGCCCGGGCGGGCGGATCGAGACGGCGCTCGGGCATCTGCGATCCATCGACGAGCGGTTCGTCGATTTCTATCACCGCCGGCCCGGCCGCTTCGCCGCGGCGCTGGGTTTGGTGCTGTCGAGCTGGATGCTGGGCGCGCTCGAACTCTACGTCATTCTCGATTTCCTCGGCCGCCCCATAACCCCGGCCGAGGCCTGGATTACCGAATCGGTGCTGCAATTGGTGCGCGCCGGAAGCTTCTTCATCCCCGCCAGCCTGGGCGCCAGCGAGGCCGGCTTCGTGGTGCTGGTCGGCGCCCTGACCGGCCAGCCCCCGTTGGGTCTCGCGGCGGCGCTCATGCGGCGCGCGCGCGAATTGTTGTGGATCGTCGCCGGCGTCGCCCTCGGCTGGCGACTCTCGTTTACACCCGCCGCGGTTGCGGCGGAGCGGGGCGGGTCGAAGGATCGCCAACCGCCGCCTGGTCACCGATCAGGGTGAACAGCTCCTGATCGTGGGCAACCCCCCGCAGGGGATGGCGGCCGACCGACACCAGTTTGCCCATACAGGTCTTTGCCGCCTTGGCGAAGGCCTCGGAGATGAGGATGTTGTGGCCCAGGGGCGTACACAGGGATTCGATGCGGCTGGCCTCGTTGACCGCCGGGCCGATGACCGTGAAGTCGAGCCGGTCGGCGGCCCCCACATTGCCGTAAAGCACGTCGCCGAGATGGAGCGCGATATCGAGTTCCATGGCCGGCCAGTCCGCTGCCCGGCGCTCTCGGTTGAGGGCGCGGACATTCTCGACCGCCTCGGCGGCCGCCGCCAGCGCCTGGCTGCACAGGCCGTCGGCTTGCCCGGCGTCGGTGTCGAAGGTGGCGAGCACGCCGTCGCCGAGAAATTTCAGCACCTGTCCGCCGCGCTCTTTGACCGGCTGGATCATGCATTCGAAATAGTCATTCAGCATGTCGCCGAGTTTTTCGCGGGGCATGGTGTCGCTGACCGCCGTGAAGCCGCGCAGATCGGCGAGCCAGATGACCGCCGGCAGCGCATGCATCTTGCCTGGGAGGATATCGCCGGCGAGGATGCGCCGGCCGCTTTCAGCGCCGACATAGGTGCCGACATAGGTATCGAGCATGTTGACCGCGATCTGCCGCGCCAGGCCGATGGCCAGGGACAGGGCGAGCCGAAGCAGCAGGCGATTGAGAATGTCCAGATGCACGGCTTCGAAGCCGCCCGGTCGGTCGCTCGACCAGGATGTCGCCACGCCCGTCGCGTGGGACCGGATGTCGGCGACGTCGAAGCGGATGATGCGGGCGAAATAGTCGGTCAGGCCCTGGCCCCGCAATTCATCGAGAACGGAAAACTCGAGCGTTTCATGGGGGTCGGCGAGCGAGCGGCGCAGGGTCGGAACCTCTTCTTTGATCATATGGAAAAAGGGCTTTTTTCCCAGGCCATCGCCCCGGCCGTGTCATAGCCGAACAGGCTGGTCTGGATCTTCCGACCGGGCCGCCACAGCATGTCGAACGCTGCGATACTGGGGTGCAGGGTGCGCATGCTCACATAGGTGCGGGCCAGGGGAACCCCGGCCTCGACGAGGCGCGTACAGAAACCGCCAATCAGGGTCTCGAATCCGGTCGGGTGCAGGCCCCGCTCGATCAGCCAGTCGCTGATCGCCTGGACCTCCGCGCTGTCGATACTGTCGTCTGTTTTCAAATCACCATTCCATTCATCGCGACAAGTCGCTCCGCGTCATTGTACGATAGATAAGGGTTGATCGCATTCATGGAAGGGGGAGTGGATGACAGGGTATGACGATCCAGCCGCCCCGGCGACCCGGTGAGCGGCAATTCCGAGCGGCTGGTCATCGGCTGGCGGGAGTGGCTCTCCCTGCCGGATCTCGGTCTGCCGGCGATCAAGGCCAAGATCGACACCGGCGCGAGAACCTCGGCGCTGCACGCCTTTTTCGTCGAACCGTTCGACAAGGGCGGGCTGGAGCATGTGCGTTTCGGCATCCATCCATTGCAGAAGCGCACCGATATCGAGGTGATTTGCGAGGCCCTGGTCAGCGACCGGCGCTGGGTCTCGGATTCCGGTGGACATCACGAACAGCGCTACGTCATCGAGGCTCCAGTCCATATGGGCGGCCAGGCCTGGCCGGTCGAGATTACCTTGACCAGCCGCGACGGCATGCTGTTCCGTATGCTGCTCGGGCGCACCGCCATCAAGGGGCGCATGATGGTCGATCCGGCGCGTTCCTACGTCGCGGGAAAGCTGTCCAGGAAGGTCTATTTCCCGCGCCGTAGACGAGCGCGAAAGAAGGAAAACGTCGCATGAAACTGGTGATTCTCGCGCGCAATCCCAAGCTTTACTCGCACCGCCGCATGGTCGAATCCGCCGAGGCGCGTGGTCATGATATCGAAATCGTCAATACTTTGCGGTGCTATATGAACGTCACCTCGCACCGCCCCGAGGTGCGCTATCAGGGGCGCAAGATGACCGGCTACGACGCGGTCATCCCGCGCATCGGCGCCTCGATCACCTTCTACGGCCTCGCCGTGCTCCGCCAATTCGAGATGATGGGGGTCTATCCGCTGAATGAGTCCGTCGCCATCGGCCGTTCGCGCGACAAGCTGCGCTCGCTCCAGCTTCTCGCGCGCAAGGGCATCGGCCTGCCGGTCACCGGCTTCGCCCATTCGACCAGCAACACCCAAGACCTGATCGACATCGTCGGCGGCACGCCGCTGGTTCTCAAATTGCTCGAAGGCACCCACGGCAACGGCGTGGTCCTGGCCGAGAGCCATCAGTTCGCCACCTCGATGATCGATTCGTTTCGCGGCCTGAAGGCCCATTTTCTGGTTCAGGAATTCATCAAGGAGGCCGGCGGCGCCGATATCCGCTGCCTGGTCATCGGCGACAAGGTGGTGGCGTCCATGAAACGCCAGGGCAAGGAGGGTGAATTCCGCTCGAACATCCACCAGGGCGGCTCCGCCTCGGTGATCCGCATCACCCCCGAGGAACGCGTAACAGCGGTGCGCGCGGCGCGCATCATGGGGCTCAATGTGGCGGGCGTCGATCTGCTGCGCTCGAACCACGGCCCGGTGGTCATGGAGGTCAATTCCACACCCGGCCTCGAAGGCATCGAGAAGGCCACCGGCAAGGACATCGCCGACCTGATCATCGCCTTCATCGAGAAACACGCCAAGCCGCACAAGACGAAGACCCGTGGTAAGGGCTAGCCGGAAACGGCGCCGGACCACCATCGACGCTTTCACCATCGGCGGCATCGACGTGGAGCCGGGAGAGCAAAAGACCATCGATCTTCCGTTCATCGATTTGTCCCTCCAGACCCCCATGACCATGCCGGTCCAGGTCGTCCACGGCCGCCGGCCGGGGCCGCGATTGTTCGTCAACGCGGCGGTCCACGGCGACGAGATCAACGGCGTCGAGATCATCCGCAGGCTGCTCACCCTCGGCGCCCTGAGGCATATTCGGGGCACCCTGGTGGCGGTGCCGGTGGTCAATATGTTCGGCTTCATATCGCTGTCGCGCAACCTGCCCGATCGGCGCGACCTCAACCGCAGCTTTCCCGGATCGGCCCGCGGCTCCCTGGCCGGGCGGCTGGCAAATTTGTTTCTCAATGAGATCGTCGCCAACTGCACCCATGGCATCGATCTCCATACCGGCGCCATCCACCGCGACAACTACCCGCAGATCCGCGCCAACCTCGACCAGGAGGAGACCGCGCGCATGGCCCATGCCTTCGGCGTGCCCCTGGTCATCAATTCGGGCTTCCGCGAGGGGTCCTTACGCGAGGCGGCCGATCACCGCGGAGTCCCGGTCATCGTCTATGAGGCGAGCGAGGCTCTGCGCTTCGACGAATTCGCCATCCGCGCCGGACTGCGCGGCGTGATCGGGGTGATGCGCGAACTCGGCATGCTCGCGGACCGCAAGCGCGGCAGACGAAAGACCGTCGAGCCCATGCTGGTGCGCTCCAGCACCTGGGTGCGGGCGTCGCAGAGCGGCATCCTCAGGCGCAGCGTGGCGCTCGGCAAGCTGGTGCGGAAAGACGAACGCCTGGGCGCCATCGCCGATCCCTTCGGCGGCAACGAGGTCGAGGTATTATCCCCCGCCCAAGGCATCGTCATCGGCGGCACCAACCTGCCCCTGGTCCATGAAGGCGACGCCCTGTTTCACATCGGCCGTTTCGAAGGAACCCAAGTGGCGGCCAAGACCATGGACGCCTTCGAGAACGATCCGGTCTACGAGGAAGAGATCGCCCCCGCCCTCGACGATGAGCCGCCGATCGTTTGACCGGGCGGCCGCCGCCCTTCCACGGGAACCTTCGACAGGCTCGGGATGAGGAGAGTGGTAACTTCCTAACCGACCCGCTCACGCAGGAAGGGCACATCAGCTTGCGCCGGGCCGTCGAGTTCGCGGGCGTAGCGGTGGCCCTCGAAGACGGCGGCGGCGATGGTCGCCGGCGCGACGCAGTCGCCGATGGCGGTCAGGGTCTTGATGGCGCCGCGCTCATGCGCCAGCGACCGGTAGAGCGTATCCTCGGTTTGCCGCGCCGTCACCAGCACCAGGGAGGCGCATTCCAGGCGGCGGCGCCGGTCGGTGAATACGCAGGCCAGATCGACTTCGCCCGCGGCGATGGCGGTCAGATTATGCAGCGCGACGATAGTCACCCCAAGCTCGATCAGCCGGGCCTGGATACGCTCCTGCTCGAGGGTGTTGTGGCAATAGGTGGAGACATCGGCGTTGGGCGTGACCAGGGTGACGGCGAGACCGTCGCCGCGGAGTTTCTCGGCGATCACGCCGCCCAGGTAATAGCTCTCGTCGTCGAACAGCACCACCGGGCCCTGGAGGGTAGCCCCCGCCATGATGTCGTCGGGGGTATATACATGATCGAGATCCGCGCCGGGAATACCGGCCGGGTTGCGGCGGCCGACACCGTCGCCGCGCCAGCGCGCGCCGGTGGCGATGACCACATGGGCGGCGCCGAACTCGCGCACCTCGTCCGGCCCCATGAGGCTCTCGCGATAGACCGAGACATTGGCCATCTGGGAGATGCGGTAGGCGCGGTAGTCGCGCACCCGGCCCCAGGCTTTGAGCCCGGGCAGGGCCGATTCCAGGCTCACCCGGCCGCCGGTTTCGCGCCTCGCCTCGGCGAGATGGACCTCGTAGCCGCGCATCCCCAGGGCGAGCGCCGCCTCGAGCCCGGCCGGCCCGGCGCCGATGATCAGCAGCCGATCGTCGGAACCCTTGGGAGCGATACGCTCGGGATGCCAGCCGCGCCGCCATTCCTCGCCGACCGTCGGGTTCTGGGTGCAGCGCATGGGCGCGCTCTGGTTGTTGATCGAGATACAGAAATTACAGCCGATGCATTCGCGGATGTCCTCGATGCGGCCCTCGTCGATCTTGTTGGGCAGGAACGGATCGGCGATCGAGGGGCGCGCCGCGCCGATCATGTCGAGCACCCCGCGCTTGATCTGGCTGACCATGGCGTCGGGCGAGGTGAAGCGCCCGACCCCGACCACCGGCTTGCTGGTCAGGGTCTTGACGAAATCGATATAGGATTCCTGGTAGCCCTCCTCGGCGAACCGCGAGGACTGGGAATCGTTCGACCAGTCGGCGATGTTGACGTCCCACAGATCGGGCAGTTCGGCGAGCATTTCGATCACCTCGCGGCCTTCGCTTTCCTTGGCGATGCCGGCCTCGCCCATCAATTCGTCGACCGCAAAACGGATGGCCACGGCGCAGGTGTCGCCGATGGCGTCCTTTGTCTCCTCGATCAGTTCGCGGATCAGCCGGGCGCGATTCTCCAGGCTGCCGCCGTATTCGTCCGTGCGGTCGTTATAGCGCCGGGACAGGAAGTGCATGGGCAGGGCGAGGTTATGGGCGGCGTAGATATAGACCAGGTCGTAGCCGGCCTTTTGAGCGCGCAGGGCGGCGTCGCGGTGCCAGCGGCGGAAGTCGCGGATATCGCTCTTGTCCATGGCCTTGGTTTGCATGGGCTTGCCGTAGAACTGCGGCCGCGACGACGGCCCGAGCGGCGCCATGCGGCTGTATAGATTCTCCGCCGTCATGCCGTGATGGACCAACTCGACCCCGGCCAGGGAGCCGTGCGCCTTGATCGCCTCGGCGATCACCGCCATGGCCGGGATGTCGCGGTCCTCGAACAGCACGGGGTCGGGATAGGAGCCGGTCTCGGAGGTCATGTGGAACATGCATTCTTCGGTGCAGACCACGCCCCAGCCGCCTTCCGCCTTGACGCCGCGCATGGCGGCCTGGGTCTCGGTGTATTGGGTCCCCATGCCGCAGCAATGGGGAACCTGAAAGAACCGGTTGCGGCTGGTCACCGGGCCGATTTTCACCGGCTCGAAGAGTATATCGTAGCGGCTGTCGCGGGCCATGCCGTCCTCTGGGATGCGTTCCACGTCGGGGCATTACTCCTTGCGCCCGACGGGCTGTCAACGGTAGCGATAAGGGGAAGGCCCGATATTGTCCTTAATTCTTCTCATAACCACGCAGGGAAATCACCATGACCATAACCCGATATACAACCAACGACCGTATGAGCCAGGCCGTGGTTCACGGCGACACCGTCTATCTCGCGGGCCAGGTGGCCGATGACACCTCGGTCGGCGTAGCCGGTCAAACCGCCCAGATACTGGCCAAGATCGACGCCCGCCTGGCCGAGGCCGGAAACGACAAATCGAAGCTGCTCACCGCCACTCTGTGGATCACCGACATGCGCTATTTCAACGAAATGAACAAGGTCTGGGACGCCTGGCTATCGCCCGGCAATGCGCCGTGCCGGGCCTGTGTCGAGGCCGACCTCGCGGCCTCCGAGTATCAGGTCGAGATCATGGTGATCGCGGTCCTCTGATCGCCCCGATGAGCGCCGCCGGGACGGCGATGGCGCCGAATACGCCATCGTCGCCGGCTCCCGTCGCCATGGCGTTGAAGGAATTCCTGGCTGTTTTACA
>Ga0209554_1002391_pt1 | contig 12970 bp, 9 predicted proteins | sample MarorgKNORR_S2LV_5_FD_188221 | JGI IMG/M metagenome (GOLD analysis project Ga0209554, IMG submission 188221) | Marine microbial communities from the Southern Atlantic Ocean, analyzing organic carbon cycling - Bottom_A/KNORR_S2/LV (SPAdes) (version 2) | ecosystem: Environmental > Aquatic > Marine... | reverse complement strand
AAGCGGCGTCCACCGTGTGCAGCGCGTGCCGGCCACCGAGACGCAGGGCCGCGTGCACACGAGCACCGTCACCGTCGCCGTGTTGCCCGAGGCGGAGGCCATCGATATCGAGCTAAAGCCGGAGGATTTGGAAATCCACGTCTGCCGTGCCTCCGGCCCCGGTGGCCAAGGGGTGAACACCACCGACTCGGCGGTGCAGATCCAGCACAAGCCAAGCGGCATGATCGTCCGCTGCATGGACGGGCGTTCGCAGCAAAAAAACAAGGAGCAGGCGATGAAGGTGCTGCGGTCGCGGCTGCTCGAGAAAAAGATCGCCGAGGAACACGCCAAGTACGCCGCCGAGCGCAAGGCGCAGATCGGCACCGGCGAACGCAACGAGCGCATTCGCACTTACAATTTTTCGCAGAACCGAGTGACCGATCACCGCATCGACCTCACGCTGTACAATCTGCCGACGTTCATCGAGGGCGAAATCGAGGAGGTCGTCTCGGCTCTCCTCGCCAACGACCTCAAGGAGCGCTTGGCCGCCCTCGAGTAACTGGAAAAATTTATGCAACCTGAAGGACTTATTTTTGACTGCGACGGAACAGTCGTCGATACCATGCCGATCCATTACGAGGCTTGGTGCTCCACCACGGCCAAGCACGGCCTCGTGTTTCCCGAGGACCGATTTTACGCGCTTGGCGGCGTCTCGCCGTTCGAGGTGCTGCGGATGCTCTCCGAGGAGCAAGGCATCGAGATCGACTCCGAGGCGGTGACGTTTGAAAAGGAGGCCAAGTACATGGAATTGATCGGCGACGCCGGGGAGATTCCCGAAGTCATGGAGATTGTCCGCGAGAATCACGGCAAACTCCCGATGGCCATCGCCTCCGGCGGCACGCACGAAACCGTCGAGGGCATCCTGCAACACTGCGGCATTCGGCACTACTTCGACGCCATCGTCACCAGCCAGGACATCGTGAACCCCAAGCCGGCACCGGACACATTTCTCGAGGCCGCGAGGCGGATCAATGTTGCACCGGAAAAGTGCCGGGCGTATGAAGACGCCGACATGGGCATCAAGGCGATCGTCGCCGCCGGCATGGAGCCGGTCGATGTCCGCGACATGCTCGCCGCAGCCAGCCGTTAACCAAGCGCTTGGCCAAGCGGCCCACTGAACAATGAAAGGACTCCCCGGCTTTCGCGACTTTTACCCGGAACCGATTCCCACCGCGGACTCGTGGAGCCTCGATCTGCGCCGGTACATCTTCGACACTTGGCGCGGCACCGCCGAGCGCTACGGCTTCCGCGAGTACGACGGCCCGCCGATCGAGGAGCTGGAGCTTTACACCAAAAAGAGCGGCGACGAGATCGTCGGGCAACTATACAACTTCACCGACAAGGGCGACCGCACCGTCTCGCTGCGACCGGAGATGACCCCCACCCTCGCGCGGATGGCCGCCGCGCACACGCGCAACTACAAAAAGCCGATCAAGTGGTTTTCCATCCCGCAACTCTTCCGTTACGAGCGCCAGCAGAAAGGCCGACTGCGCGAGCATTTCCAGCTCAACGCCGACATCATCGGCGAGGAACATTGGGCCGCCGACGCCGAGTTGATCGCGCTGCTCATCGACACATTGCGCGACCTCAAGCTGACGAGCGACGATTTCGTCGTGCGCCTCAGCAGCCGCAGCGCGTGGCAGGAATTTTTCGAGAACGGCGGCGGACAGGAAAAAGAGGCGTACTGCTTTTATCAGATTATCGACAAGCTCGACCGCGAAGACCCAGCCGTGTCCGGCGACAAATTGGCCAAGCTCGGTTTCTCGATCGAGCAGGTGAACGACTTCATCGAGGCCGGCAAACCGACCGACGAACTCGCCGCCATCATCGGCAACATCGAGGCGCGCGGCTTGGGTGACTTCATCAAGATCGACTACCGGATCATCCGCGGCTTGGCCTACTACACCGGGCCGGTTTACGAGGCGTTCGACAAGCGGGGCAAATTCCGCGCCATCGCCGGTGGCGGCCGTTACGACCACCTCATCAAGCTCGTCTCCGACGGCAAGAGCGACCTGCCCGCGCTCGGTTTCGGCATGGGCGACGTCGTGCTGGCCGAGTTGCTCAAAAAGCGCGGCTTGGTTCCCGCGCTTGGCCAAGCGCTCGACGCCTACGTGCAGATCGCCGACGAGTCACTGCGCGACGCCTCGCTTGGCCTCGTGCAGCAACTGCGCCAAGCCGGCTTGGCCACCGACTACCCCCTGCTAAAAACCAAGCCAGACAAGCAATTCAAACGCGCCCTCGAGCTGAACGCAAAATGGCTCGTCACCCTCGACACCCCCACCCAAGCCCGAGTCAAAAACCTCGAAATCCGCGAGGAGCAGATATGTGCCATTGCCGAAGTGCCCTCGTTATTGAAAAACGCCTCATAAGGATGAACACCCGACTCTCCCTTAACATGGACCTCCTCAAAAACCCGGCTTGATTAACTGACAAAAATCTCGGCACTCATTTCTTCAACTCTGGCAATCCTACTTTTTCCCAAATCGCATCGAATCTCGGGTTGCCGATTAGTTTTTCAAATTCATTTCTCGGATCGAGCGGATACAGTTTGATGTCCCGATCTTTCACCGATTTTTCCAGTTTCAAAATGGCAGCATCCATATTTCCCAAATAATACTCGCCTTTAGCTAATATCATCGAGGATATTGATTCTGTTTCATTTTTTTTGAATAAAGCATCACGAACACGTTTGACATCTTCCGATTTATTGAGTTTATCCAAAGCCTTTATCTTAGTCGCCATGAACATCGGATGATCGTTAAATTTCAGTAATCCTTCATTTGCCAACTTTAATGAAGTGTCGTAATTTCCAAGGCCGAATTCACTTTCGGCCAAAATGCTCAATCCCCTCACATAGTCCGGGTCTAGGGTGATCATTTTATTTCCGATTTCTTTCGCTGCAGCATAATTTGATTCAGCAAGGTAAACGGCAGCCTTACCAAAATACATGATGGGAGATTTAGGTTTCAGATCAATACCGACATCAATCTGTTGATGAGCTTCCTGATAGCGACCGACGATCAGCAAGAGGTGAGAATACCATCGACGGATCTCCGGGTAGTTTGGGTTGATTGTAATGCCCTTTTTGAAGTCATCCTCAGCCCCCGCCCAATCCCAATTGTAATTGTATTTCACTTTGCCATAACTCGCGTATGCTTCCGATAATTGAGGATTCAACTCCAGTGCTTTAATCAACTCTCTTTCCGCGGTTGGGAACGCGATTTTTGGGGGAGCGTACGAATAAATTGCCAATTGAATGTAAGCATCAGCGATCCCCACGTGAGCCATGGCGAACTTTGAATCCTTGGCCAAGGCCAGTTCAAATTTTTCAATCGCACCACGCATTCCTTCGCGTGTACGTGTTTGCCACATTTTTCGCCCCTGCTGGAACAGGTTATAGGCCTCGAGGTTTTTGGTTTGGCGCTTGGCCAGTTGATCCTGTTGCGCTTTGCCAAGCTCCAGTTTCAACCCCTCGACAACGCTTTGAGCAATCTCCCGTTGGACGGAAAACACATCGCTTTCAGTCTTGTCGAACGTCTTGGCCCAGATGTTGGCCTCGGTCTTGGTGTCGACTAGTTTGACCGTGACCCGAAGTTGCCCTCCGGCTTGGCGAACCGTCCCGATCAGGATGGCATCGACCTTGAGTGCCTCCCCGATGGCTTTTGGGTCCAGCGTGGTTTCCTTCATGCGCGATGCATTCCTAACCAGCAGCGAGGGCGTCATGGAGAGCATGACATCGATCTCCTCGTGCATGCCTTCGGCCAAATAATTATCCTCTGTCGCCGGGCCAATGTTGCGGAACGGAATCACCGCCAAACTAGTTTTAGTTTGTTGGGAACGGATCGAACTGCCGCCAGCGCTTGGCTCGCTATTCTGCGCTTGGGCAGGCTTGGGAATTGGTGTGTTCCCCGAACGCAGCACCAGCGCCAACACCAGCCCGATCACGGCCAAGCCGAGCAACGGTGCCACCCACCTGCCGCTTTGCGGCGCGGCGCTGGGCTTGGCCGGACTCTCCGGACGGTTGGTTGGGGCAGCACGCTCTGCCTCCGTAGAAGTCTTGCCTGCTTCTGCTTCGCCGACGTTGGACACTCCCAAGCGCGACAAGGCAACACACATCGACCGAAACGCTGCATCTTCGTTGCCTTCGAAATATTCGATGTGATGAATCCCAGCCAACTGGTAGCGCATCGATTTTGGGATTTCAGTCTGATGCAGATAGACCGGCAGGATTGGCTTCTTGTCCTCGGACGCAATGGACAACTCTTTCACGACATTGTCGGAGATGATGGATGCGTCGGAGAGCATCAACACCATCACCTTGGAAGTCTCGATCGCATCAACTATTTCCTGCCCCCAAAGACTGGCGCCGTGGATGCCGCCCTCATCAATCCACACGCCGACGCCTGCGGACCGCATCCGCTCGACAAGCTGTACGACCCGCTCACGGTTAACCCGAGCATAACTGACAAAAACTTCGGCACTCATGATGAATCCTGTGAGACGCCGGGACTGTCTCCCCTCGATCTCATTTTGTAAAAGGTGAAATCCCAAACAAGATCGCCTTTGATTTACTCCGGCTATTGCTTGCCCTGTAGGCCGAGGATCAGGATTCCCTCCCATCCACCGCTCAATGCCTCGGACGCTCCACCCACAACCCTCGCTTGCTCAAGCGCCTACACACCCCCACCCAAGCCCGCGTCAAAAACCTCCAAACCCGCGAGGAAAAAACCTGCGCCACGGCTGAAGTGCCCGCAATGGTGAGCAAAACCACCGCTTGACAACCAAAATGGTTGCGTTATGGTTTTTTCGTTATGGCGACGATTACGATCAAGGATTTGCCGGATAGCCTTCACCGCGAACTCAAGGAGCAGGCGAAGGAGAATGACCGTTCCCTGAACGGCGAAGTGATTTCCTGCTTGCGACTCGCAGCGGTAACCAAGCGCACTCGAAAAAAAGTCGATGTCGAGGCGTTGCTGGCCTCCATCGATCGAGTGCGTAATAGCGACAACGTTCGATTTGATGCCGAGTTGCATGCTCGAGCGCTGTCGGAAGGACGGCCTTGATCGTCGCAGACACTAACATTCTGGCCTACTTGCTCATCAAAGGCGACCGGATGCCTGTCTGCCGGGAGGTGCTTCGACTGGATCCCAAGTGGGCGGCTCCCCCGCTGTGGCGTTCGGAGTTGCGGAATGTCCTTTCCCTTTACGTTCGGCACAGATCCATGTCACCCGAAATCGCCTTGGCGCGCATGAGCGAAGCCGAGGGAATGTTGGGCGATCGGGATTATGAGGTGAGTTCAGAAATGGTTTTGGCGCTGACAAAAAGTCATCCCATCTCCGCGTACGATGCCGAATACGTCAGCTTGGCCAAGGCCTTGAGCGTTCCGTTGGTGACGACGGATGGGAAAATCCTCAAGGAGTTCGGGGGTATCGCGATCTCCCCGGAAGATTTCGTCCGATAAAAACAGGAGGATTCCCTGCGAATTCGGCTCTGGACATTTGCCCGGAGCGGCCCATTATCGTCCGTACGAACCAGTTCGCCGATGAATGCGAGAGAAATACTGAAGGATCGTCATGGAGTCGTCCGGTCGGTTGCGCCGGATGCCACGGTGTTCGAGGCCGTGAAGGCGATGGACAAATTCAAGGTGGGCGCCTTGATGGTGATCGATGACGAGAAGTTGGTGGGCGTCATCTCCGAGCGCGACTACACCCGAAAAGTCGTGCTGAAGGATCGTTCCTCAAAAACCACCAAGGTCTCGGAAATCATGACTCACAAGATCGCCCAAGTGGGGCCGAAAGCCAGTATTGAAAAATGCATGGACATTATGGGCAAACGCCGTATCCGCCACCTGCCGGTGGTCGAGGATGGCAAAGTACTCGGAGTGATCTCCTCGACCGACCTGCTGCTCCTGACGGTTTCCGAGAAGGATCACATCATCGATCAACTCGAGCGCTACATCGCCCCGGGCTTTTAGCCCTCGCTTGGCCAAACGTTACTTGCTGCGCTTGGCTTTTGCCGACTTGGTCTTTTTTTCCGGCTTGGCCAAGGGCTGGTACGGCGCGGTGAATGCGTCGTCGAAATCGAAGCCGCCGGTGAAATCTTCGAGGGTGTCTTTGTCGGTCTTGGCCAAGAGGTTGTTATCAACGAGGTTGAAGACGATCTTGCCAAAATCGGTCGTGGTGTGGATCCCCCACTCGTTGAGCAGCATCTTGGCCATCGGCCCGTAGGTCTCGAGCGCGAACTGCCGCATGCCGTCGGTCAACTCCTGACCACTGACGTGCCGGGGCTCCTTCGCGCCGGACATTCTGTTCATCTTGTGCTGGGTGTAATCGAGTCCCTCGCGCACGAAGTGGTAAGCCGCACGGGGGTACCTGTCGTCCTTCGCCAGGAGCAGGTCCAGCACTTCATCGTAGTCGAACTGTTGCATCAGTTTTCAGCCCGGACGGGCGGCGGTTCGGTTGGCTTCAGGATGCAGGATTTCACTCCCCATCCGACAAGCAGGAGCAATGCCACCGCGCAGACTGTTTTCTGCTCCTGTGGAGTGAGGAAATTCCTCGCAAAATTGAACTTCAAAAAACTCACACCGCGACGATGTTCACCAGTTTTCCCGGAATGACGATCACTTTTTTTACGTTTTTACCTTCGGTGTGCCGCTGGACGTTTTCGCTTTCCAAGGCGATCCGCTCGATGTCTGCCTTGTCCATGTCCGCCGGGATTTGGATGCGGTCGCGCAACTTGCCGTTGACCTGCACCGCCATCTCGATGGTGGACTCGACGAGATGCGCCTCGTCAAAGCTTGGCCAAGGTTGGTACGCAAGGGTCGAGTCGCCGCCGTTTGCCTTGGCGTGCAGTTCCTCGGCAATGTGCGGCGCGAACGGCGCGAGCAGCAGCAGAAAATCGTTCATCACCGACAACGGCCGGATGTCCCAGTTCGACGCCTCGTTGGTGAACACCATCATCGCGGAGATGGCGGTGTTGAAGCGCAAATGCTCCATGTCCTCGGTCACCTTTTTGATGCAGGTGTGCAGCACCTTGAGTTGCCCCGGCGTGGCCTCCGCTTGGCCAACTGCGTGGTTCAGTTTCAGCGCGGCGAGCAACTCCGGGCCACGATCCGGGCTCACCGTCAGTTGCTGCTCGAACTCCTGTTCGCTTTGCTCGTCGATGAACATCCGCCACACGCGGCCGAGAAAACGGTACACGCCCTCGACGCCTTTTGTGTTCCACGGCTTCACCATCTCGAGTGGCCCCATGAACATCTCGTACAGGCGGAATGCGTCCGAGCCAAACTCGACGAGAATGTCGTCCGGGTTGACGACATTGCCGCGCGACTTGGACATTTTCTGGCCATCCGAGCCGAGGATCAGCCCTTGGTTGACGAGTTTGTAAAACGGCTCGGGCGTCGTCACTTGGCCAAGGTCAAACAGCACCTTGTGCCAAAAGCGCGCGTACAGCAGATGCAACACCGCGTGCTCCGTTCCGCCGACATACAGATCGACCCCCGGTGTGGCATCGTCGCTGGCCGAGCCCATCCAGTAACGCTCCGCTTCGTCGCCGACAAAGCGGTCGTTGTTTTGCGCGTCGAGATAGCGCAGGTAGTACCAGCAACTGCCGGCCCATTGCGGCATGGTGTTGGTCTCGCGCGTAATGCCTTCGCCAGCTTGGCACCATTCCTCGGCACGGGCCAAGGGCGGCTCGCCGGAGCCGGTCGGCTTGTAATCGGTGAGTTCCGGCGGCGTGAGCGGCAGTTCGCTTTCGCTCAGGCCAAGGTGGCCGCCCTCATCCCAAACGATCGGAAACGGCTCGCCCCAGTAGCGCTGCCGGCTGAACAACCAATCGCGCAGTTTGTAATTGACCGTCCCCTGTCCAAACGCTTTCGCCTCAAGCCAAGCGGTCGCTTTCGCCTTGGCCTCGGGGGTTGGCAGGCCATCGAGAAAACCGGAGTTCACCGCAATGCCCACGCCGGTGAAGCCAAGCGACTCTTTGCCTTCCGGCGCTTGGACGACAATCTCGATCGGCAGCTTGAATTTCTGCGCAAACTCCAGATCGCGCGAGTCGTGTGCCGGTACTGCCATGATCGCGCCCGTCCCGTACCCGGCCAGAACGTAGTCTGCTGTCCAAATCGGCACCTGCCTGCCGTTGATCGGATTGATCGCGTGCGCGCCGGTGAACACGCCGCTTTTGTCCTTGGCCAAGTCGGTTCGCTCAAGGTCGCTCTTCTTCGCCGACTCGGTCTGATATGCCTCGACCTCGGCCTTGTGTTCGGGGGAAACAATCTGCCCGAGCAACTCGCTCTCCGGCGACACGACCATGTACGTCGCGCCGAACAGCGTGTCCGGCCGCGTGGTGAAAACGGCGATCTCGACGTCGGAATCTTCGACGCGGAAAAGCACCTCCGCACCCTCCGAGCGGCCGATCCAGTTGCGCTGCATTTCCTTGAGCGACTCGCTCCAGTCGATGCCGTCGAGGTCGTCGAGCAACCGTTGCGCGTACTCGGTGATTCGCAACATCCACTGCTGCATCGGCCGACGAACGACCGGGAAGCCGCCGACCTCGCTCAAGCCGTCCTTGACCTCCTCGTTGGCCAAGACGGTGCCAAGCTCGGGGCACCAGTTCACCGGCGCGTCGCTCACGTAAGCCAAGCGATGGTCGTCGCGCCAAGCGCGGCGTTGCTCGTCGGTGGTGACATCCAGCGGATACGCCAGCGTGTCGATCGGCTCCGCCTTGTTCGTCGCCGGATTGAACCACGAGTTGTAAAGTTGCAGGAAAATCCATTGCGTCCAGCGGAAGTATCCGGGGTCGGTGGTGTTCACCTCGCGGCTCCAGTCGTAACTGAAGCCAAGCGACCGAATCTGCCGCTTGAAATTGGCGACATTCGCCTCGGTGGTGATGCGCGGGTGTTGGCCGGTCTTGATGGCGTACTGTTCCGCCGGCAAGCCAAACGCGTCCCAGCCGATCGGGTGCAGCACGTTGAAGCCGCGCATGCGCTTGTAGCGGGCGAGAATGTCGGTGGCCGTGTAGCCCTCCGGATGCCCAACGTGCAGCCCGGCGCCCGACGGGTACGGAAACATGTCGAGGATGTAATATTTCGGGATGTCGCCGGGGTTCGTGTCCGGGTGGCGCTCGGCAAACGGATGATCGGCGGGGACGCTTTCGCCGGGGTTCCACGCCCGGAACGTCTCGCCGTCATGCCAATGCTCCTGCCACTTCGGCTCAAAAATCTGGAACGGATATTGTCTGCGCATTCTTGCGGATAAATTGTTTCAGTCGGGTTGCCGCTTGGCCAAGCGCGAGGTCACACCTCGAGGTTATAGTCGGTCACCGCGCCAAGCGAGGCCGACGTGACGGCGCTGGCGTACTTGGCCAGCACGCCCTTCGTGTAACGCGGCTTGGGCTTGCGCCATGCCTTGCGGCGCTTGGCCAATTCCTTCGCCGACACGCCGAGCGTCAACTGCCGCCGCTCGGCGTCGATGGTGACCGAGTCGCCGCGCTTCACCAAGGCTAACGCGCCCCCCGCGTAAGCCTCCGGCGTGATATGCCCCACGACGAAACCGTGCGTCCCGCCGGAGAAACGCCCGTCGGTGATCAGCGCCACGTCGTTGCCCAAACCGGCGCCCATGATGGCCGCCGTCGGGCCAAGCATCTCGCGCATGCCGGGGCCGCCTTTCGGCCCCTCGTAGCGGATGACGATCACGTCGCCCTTCCTGATTTTGCCGCCGAGAATCGCCTTCATCGCCCTCTCCTCGGAGTCGAACGTTTTGGCTGTGCCGGTGAAACTCATCCCCTCCTTGCCGGTGATCTTGGCCACGCCGCCTTCCGGCGCGAGGTTGCCGTACATCACAACGAGGTGGCTGCTTTTTTTAATCGGCTTGGACAGCGGGCGGACGATCTTCTGCCCTTTGCGGTACGGCTTCGACTTGGCCAAGTTCTGCGCCATCGTCCTGCCGGTGACGGTCAAACAATCGCCGTGCAGCAACCCAGCTCGAAGCAGCGTTTTCATCATCGGCTGAATACCGCCGACGGCGACCAACTCGCTCATCAGGTATTTGCCGCTTGGCTTGAGGTCGGCGAGCACCGGCACTTTTTTGCCAATGCGAGTGAAGTCGTCGATGGTCAGCTTGACGCCGGCCGAGTGCGCCATCGCCAGCAAATGCAGCACGGCATTCGTCGAGCCGCCAAGCGCGATGACCACGGTGATGGCATTCTCGAACGCCTTTTTCGTCATGATGTCGAGCGGCTTGATGCCAAGCTTGAGCAGCTTCAGAACGGCGGCACCGGCTTCGCGACAATCCTTCTTTTTGGCGGGGCTGATCGCCGCTTGGGCGCTGCTGCCCGGCAGGCTCATGCCCATCGCCTCGATGGCGCTGGCCATGGTGTTGGCCGTGTACATGCCACCGCAGGAGCCCGGCCCCGGAATCGCGCACGCGGTGATCCGGTCGAGCCCTTTGGCTGAAAGTTTGTCATTCGCGTGCGCGCCGACCGCCTCGAACACGGAGATGATGTCGAGCTTCTTCGGGTCGCCCGTGATGCAGCCCGGCAAAATCGTGCCGCCATAAACGAACACCGCCGGGCGGTTCAGGCGCGCGATCGCGATCATGCAGCCCGGCATGTTCTTGTCGCAGCCGCCGATCGCGACAAAGCCGTCCATGCACTCGCAGCCGACGACCGTCTCGATCGAGTCGGCGATGACCTCGCGCGACACGAGCGAGTACTTCATCCCCTCCGTGCCCATCGAGATGCCGTCGGAAATCGTGATGGTGTTGAAGACGATCGCCTTGCCGCCGGCCTTGTTCGTGCCGGCCTCGGCCACGCGCGCCAACTCGTCGATGTGCATGTTGCACGGCGTGACATTGCTCCAAGTGGAGGCCACGCCGATGATCGGCTTTTCAAAGTCGCTCTTTTTGAAGCCGGTCGGGTAAAGCATCGCGCGGCTCGGGGCGCGATCCGGCCCATCCAGCATGACGGCGGAGTGCGGCCGCAGGCTCGGCGCGGATTTGTTCCTCGTGTTTTTTCGGGTCGGTGTCCTCTTCATCGCAAATCGACGGCCGGGCAGTTTTAACAATTACACCCAAAAAAACAAGCCAAGCGCGGGGATTATGCCTTTAGAGTGAACAGCTTGCGCTTGGTTATAAAAGTTGACACCCACTGCCATTTGGACATAAAAGCCGGTTCCAGCGATGAACTCATGAATCCTTTGCCACCCCTCACAACTCTCGCTTGGCCAAGCGCCCGGTGGCCGGATGGCAGTTGAAAACTGGCGCGTGAACCCGCAGTCCTTCGGCTGACGGATGCACCGGCCTTCCCCTTGGCGTGATGCTCCCACAAGATTCAAATCAGCAAAAACGAAATCTTGGCCTGTGGTCGGCGGCAGGGGTCGTGGTGTGCGGCATGGTGGGCGCGGGCATCTTCACCACCACAGGGTTGCACGCCGCCGAGTTGGGCAGCGGGTGGGCGGTCATGCTGGTGTGGGCGGCGGGCGGGCTGCTCGCCTTGTGCGGCACGCTGACCTACATTGAGCTGGCTGCTCTCTGGCCGGAGGCGGGAGGCAGTTATGTTTTTGTCCGTAATATCTATGGGCCGATGAGCGGGTTCGTCGCCGGGTTGTCGATGGCCATTGTCGGTTTCATAGGCTCGATGGCGGTGGTGGGGCTGACCTTGGGGATCTATTTCCAAAAAGTGGTTCCGTCGGTTTCCCCAGGCACCGCGGCCACCGTGGCGGTTCTTGTCGCAACGCTGGTTCATTGCTTCGGAGTGCGGGAGAGTAACGCGGTGAATCAATTGGGTGCCCTGTTCAAAATAATCCTGTTGACGGGCCTGGTGTGTTGGGGGTTTTCCGTCGATGCCACGGCGGCATCTTCCCCGCCGTCCGTGGGCGGGGCGCCGACCGGTTTGAGCGCTTCAGTTTTCGGATCAGCGATGGCAGCAGTAGCCTTTGCTTATCTGGGCTGGGACATTCCAACCTACATTGCCGGTGAAATTCGAAATACCAAGCGTTCACTGAAGTGGGGAATGACGCTGGGCATGCTGGCGGTGACCGCGCTTTACCTGTTGGTGAACTGGGTATTTTTGCGCGCGGCTGCGCCTCATGAGATGATCCACCCTGACGGATCGCCCGTTGTGGACATCGGTCGGTTCGCCGCCGTCCGGCTGTTTGGCGAAACCGTGGGCGGGACGTTCAACATCCTGATCCTGCTGGTGTTATTTTCCACCCTCAGCCTCACCGCGATGGTGGGCGCCCGGGTGTTCTATTCGATGGGACGCAAAGGGGAACTGCCCGGAGCCCTCGCGACCCTGAACCGCCGGGGCTCGCCAGTCATTGCCCTTGCCATCCAGTGCGCCGGTGCGCTGCTACTGATCCAGTTCACCGGCTTGAAGGATTTGTTGGAATCGGTGGGCGTCATCATGACGGTGATCTCGGGCGTGACCGTTCTGGGGGTGATTCTGCTGCGAATCCGGCGGCCCGAACTGCCCCGGCCCTTTCGGGTCCCCTTATATCCGGTGCCCCCGGTCATCTATTTACTGCTGACTGTCTGGATGGCGTGGAGTGTGTTCCGCTCGAATCCCACCAGCATAATCCTGACACTGGGAACGATCGGGGTGACGCTGGCGGTCTGGTTCGGGTTCTCACGCCGACATTCCCGGCCGCCCTCCAGCGGAGACAACGCGGCCTGAACGGCATTCGTGCACAATTTCGCTGGCCACCGCCGTGAGCGCCGCAAATACGTCCTTACTCCGCATTTCAAACAGTTGACAGCCGACTCCAACCGAGCAAGAATTCTCCTTCCAGCCGATTTAATTATGAAACAAATATTATCACTCACCCTCCTAGCATCAGCTCTCGCTTGGCCAAGCGCCCTGCAGTCGGACGACAAGCCCTTCATCACCACCCAGACTCCCCTCACGCTGCTCAGCGCCAACGATGGGGAGACGGACA
>Ga0209554_1002388_pt1 | contig 12987 bp, 13 predicted proteins | sample MarorgKNORR_S2LV_5_FD_188221 | JGI IMG/M metagenome (GOLD analysis project Ga0209554, IMG submission 188221) | Marine microbial communities from the Southern Atlantic Ocean, analyzing organic carbon cycling - Bottom_A/KNORR_S2/LV (SPAdes) (version 2) | ecosystem: Environmental > Aquatic > Marine... | reverse complement strand
AAGGACACCGTCAGAGCCCCAGTTCCGCTCGCAGGGTGTCCGCGGCGCCGAGATCCTCGACCGCGGCGCTTGCCCGAGAGACGAAGTGGCCGGCGTAGAGACCGTTCGGGTCGCCGCCGATGGCGGGGTTCAGCAGCGCCGGGGCCGCGGCGATCACCGCGTAGCTCGCCTGGAGACGGTGTGCCGCCCAGGCGGCGTCGAACGAAAGGACCGGTGCCCCCAGCCGGTGCCGGTGTTCGAGGTAGTGGCGGATCAGGTCGCGCTCGTGCGCGCGGCGGTCCGCCACGGAGAGCGCCATGCACAGGAAGTATCCGACGTCGCGCATCGCGGGCGCGAGGGCGAAGCAGCCCCAGTCGAAGAAGCCGAGACGACCGTCATCGATGAACAAGTTCATGAGGTGTCCGTCGCCGTGGGTCAGCACCGCGTCTCCGGACTCCCACAGGTCGTGCACCGCTTCGCCGTGGTCGATATAGAGGCGGGCGATCGCCGAGAACCCGGCCCCCATCCGGTCCGCCCGGGTGGCGAGGGCGTGTTCGAGCATGCGCGCGGCGTAGAGGGGTTGGCGCAGAGGGGGCTCGACGATCGAGAGATCGAGCGTATCGGCACGGACCCCGGCCTGGTGGAGCGCCGCGAAGTCCTCCATCGCCCGCTCCGCGAGACGCCGGCCCACGCCGGTTTCGCCGTCGGGGATACGGCACTTCGAGGCCTCGAGATCCTCGATCAGGATCGCGAAGGTTCCGTCGCCCTCGTCGAAACCGGTGGCGTAGACCTGCGGCACGCGCATCGGAACGTGGGGTGCGAGGTGGCGATAGAAGAGCACCTCGCGCCGTCCCATCCCGCTACCCAAAACGAGCTCGCGCTGCTGGGGATTGCGTGGCGGAAGCTTCACGAAGATGTGGCTGGGCGCGTCCGTGGGAGCCGCGTAGGTGACGCGCAGCTGCGCATTGGCGTTGGTGCCCTCGCTCGAGGTCTCGATCTCGACGCGTGAGACGCGCGCGTCGCGGAAGCGCTTCGCGAGCATCCCCTCGAGCCAGCCCGGCGAGAGGTCTTCGGTTGCGGGGTCGAGAGTCTCCACCGCGTGAGACTACCCCCGGAGCCACCGGGAGCGCTCGCGCGATCGCCCGGATGCTTTTACGCGGCGCCCCTCGCGGAACACCAGAACCGGGAATCGCGCAAGGTCCCGGAATCCGGCCCTTCGGTTACGGGCCCACGGCATTCCGAATCGAGTCCCCGTTCCCGGGCGCGAGCAAGGCATCCACCGAGAAAGAGCTGCGCATGCTCGACACCTTCGTCGATTCGCTTGGCCCGGACGGAGGCCAGAACGGCCCAAGCGCCGCGGTCAATTCTCACGTCCCAGAAAATTTCCAGAGCCGGATACGGCTCCCGGCTCGAGCTCGAGCGGGCGAATCGATGGGCCCCGCGCCCTCTTCTTCTGCGGGGACACCCGTGAGGCGGCCCTTGGGCGATTTCGGCGACACCAGGGCGACGAAGCTGGCAGCTATCCTGTGATCCGTAGGGAGAACCATGAATTCGGTCTTCTGGGGAAGCCTTGCTCTCGTGATCTACGCCCTCGTCGGGTACCCGCTGCTGGTGTGCCTGGTTGGGATACGGGCGAAGAGCGCCCGTCGCATCGTCGGCGATTCTCCCTCCAGCGTCAGCATTGTCATCGCGGTCCACGACGGCGAATCCCAGATCGCTCGAAAAATCGAGCACCTCCTCGGATTCGCGCGGGACTACGACTTCTTCGAACTGATCGTCGCCTCCGACGGCTCCGAGGATCGCACCGAGGAGATCGTGCGGTCCTACGCTTCGCGGGGAGTGAAGTTCGTCGCCAACCCTTCCCAGATCGGAAAGAACGCGGCACTGGACTCAGCCGTGAAGCTGGCAGAGGGCGAGATTCTCGTCTTTTCCGACGCCAGCGGCACGTTTTCGCCCAATGCACTGGAGTCCCTGGTCGGTCGCTTCGCAGACCCCAGCGTGGGGTGTGTGGGTGGAGACATACGATACGCACGCGACGGCGAAGGAGGATCTACCTTCCGTCTCTTCAAGCGCATCGATGTGATGATGAAGCGCGGCGAAGGCGCGTTCGGATTCGTCCCGTCCGTGAGTGGCGCGATTCATGCGATTAGAACCTCGATCTACGAGTTCGCCGACGCGGCGACCACTCGGGACGTGATGGACCCGGTGCAAGCTGCCGTGCAGGGCTACCGCTGCGAGTACGAGCCGCGCGCGGTGGTGAACGAGATGGGTCGGAATGTGACGCCGGTCCATTTCGACGCACGGGTTCGCATGACCCTGCGCGGTATGACCTCGGCGAATCTCGCACTTCGTGAGCTGATTCGGGGACGGCGACTGCTACCGACCTGGATCTTCCTGAGTCACAAGGTGCTCCGCTGGTGGCTCTGGGTTCCGTTGGCCGTCCTCTTGGTCAGCGGCTTCACGTTGGCGTCCGAAGGGCTTTTCTATGGGCTCATGGCCGCCGGTATCGGCGGCTTAGCCCTGGTAGGCGCCGTCCATTGGCTGAGCGGCGAGAAGGCGCCGCGGATCCTGGCGTGGCCGGGCTTCGCTTGTCTCCAGGTTGCGGCGATGGCCGTGGGCACGCTCCGCTGGCTCTGGGGCGAGCACCGCGCCACGTGGACGACGAAGACGTGAGTGCACTGGTACTCGCGTTGATGGCGCTCCTGGTCGCGACGCTGCCCCTGGGTTGGGCGCTATGGATCCTTCGAGTCGAGTGCCGCAGGGATCGGGTCCCCATTCTCTGTTACCACCGGTTCTTGCCGCGTAGCCGTGCCGGTACCGATGCCGACAGAGAGATGGGCTGGGTCTGCTACGACGACGAGTTCGAGCGGCAAATGGAATACCTGGCCGCCAACGGCTGGACAACACTCGATCTCGACGACTACGTAGACATCCGCGAGGGACGCACTCCGGCACCGGCGCGTGGAATTATCGTCACCATGGACGACGGCTATCGGAGCAACTACGAACTTGCCTACCCCGTGTTGAAGCGCCTCGGCATGAAGGCCGTTGTCTACGTGGCGCTCGAGCCCGATCTCCACACGCGCCGGCAGGTCGAAGGAATCGACGGCTTCCTATCGGCGGACCAACTTCGCAGCCTCGATGCCGACGGAGTCTCGATCCAGTCCCATACCCTCACCCATTCGATCCTGACCGAGCTATCCGACGAAGACGTACGCTTCGAACTCTCGGAATCGAAGAAACGTCTCGAAGAGATCCTCGGCCGGCCCGTCGATCATTTCTGCTTCCCTCGCGGAGGCGTCGATCGCCGGGTGCGAAAGTTGGCCATCGAAGCGGGCTACCAGACCGCTTCGGGCGCGAACCAGGGAACAGCCACCGCTCTGGATGCAGCGCACGACCTCCCGAGGATCATGATGGAGCGCGACATGGGCCTCGCAGAGTTTCGGCGCGTCCTCACGCCCTTGCACGGAGCGCTCACGCGGATCATGGGCCGCCTGAAGGGGATTTCGAGAAGGCTTCTCGGTGCGCGAGGTGCCCGGCGGCTCCGCGACCTCCTGCACCGAGACTTCCTGCTCCCGCTCTGGCGCGCTCGCGCCCTGCGTGGTCTCATCGCGACGGGTCTGGGTCTCTACCTGGTAGGCGCGGTCTTTGTGGCCCGGACCGTTTTCAGCGACTAACTCGCGCCGAGGCACGATGCGAATTCTGCTCGTCGCCCACAGCGACGCACCCTGGACGCCCCGCTATGCCCGCGGGCTGATCGAGCGCGGGCACGAGGTGCGCGTGATCAGCCAGCACCCCGGCGCCGTAGCCGAAGTGCCCACCGTGGAACTGGGCCCGATTCCCCGAAACGCCTTCGAACGAATCCGCCGCGTCATCGCTGCGGTACGTGCAATCCGGCGCGAGCGCGCTCGGTTTCGTCCCGACGTGGTCTTCGCGCCCTTTCTCACCACCAACGGCGTTGCTGCAACGCTCTCGGGTTGCGGTCCACGCGTGGTCTCAGCGCGCGGGAGTGACGTGGCGAGCTATCCCGGCGAATCTGCTCTTCGCAGGATCTTGCGTCCCTACGTCGTCCGTTTCGTAACGGGTCGTGCCTCGAGAGTCCATGCGGTCTCGAGCGGCCTGGTCACAGACCTCGCGGCCATGGGCGTAACGCTGGACGCGACCGACTGGTTCTGTATCGGAGTGGACCCGGAACGCTTCCACCCAGCAGCGAGTGCACCTCCACTGCCACCGCGGATCGTTTCGACTCGCAAGCACGAACCTCGCTACGACCTTCCGACCCTGATCCACGCGCTCGCCCGCCTCAAGGAGCGTGGAATCGCCTTCGAGGCCACCCTCGCGGGCGGCGGACCTTCGCTGGCGGAGCACCGTCGCCTGGTCTCCGAACTGGGCCTCGGAACCCGGGTGACGCTACCGGGAGCGCTGCCTCACGCCGCGTGTCCAGAGTTGCTGCGCACAGCCACCCTCTACGTCTCCACGGCCCCGATCGACGGGAGCAGTTCGTCGACCCTGGAGGCCATGGCGACGGGTGTCCTGCCGGTGCTGACCAGGATCGAAGCCAACGCCTACTGGGTGGAAGACGAACGCGGCGGGCTCCTCTTCCGTCCGGGCGACGCGGACGACCTCGCGCGTTCGATTCGGCGGGGTCTCGAGGATCACGCGCTTCGCGCCGAGGCGAGCCGGCTCAACCGGGCGCGCATCGAACGCGAAGGATCCGAGCGCCACAACCTCGACCTACTAGAGCGGTTGCTCGCTTCCGCGGCGCACCCAGACCCCCTTCGAGGCTAATTCGACCATCACGGCAAGGCCCCTCGATTTTGGGTGGGGTGGAGTCCCAAATTCCAGCGACCCCACGCCCCGGAACAGGCAAGGCGGACCCCCGTGCTGGTACTGGCAGAACATGGCGGGCTTCAACCTCTACGGGGATCCCGAGGTAAGCCTCTATGACTCCGCGGCCCCGGTGCCCGAACCGCGCGCGGCGGTGCTGGCCCTCGGCGCCCTGGGCACGCTGGTCTCGATTCGGCGAATTCGCAGCCGAGCCTTGGAGCAGGCGAGGCTTCAGTGAAGCCGCCGCCTCATCCCCAACCCCGCGAGACCGAGGGTGAGCCGCGCCTTTTCCGCATCCAAAGCAGAGACATCACAGCGGTTGCCATGGCGAGATGCGGGGAAGGTTCGGGGACGGGGTATCCTTGGGCCATGGCCAAATCTCAAGACAAAAAGCGCACCGACAAGAAGAACAAGCCCAAGCTTTCGCCCAAGGAAAAAAAGGCCAAGAAAGCCGCCAAGAAGGGCAAGTAGACCGCCCACCGGGTTCTCGGGGTCATCGGTACGGCCGGAATCCGAAGGGGGCACTCCCCCCTTTGCCGTCTGGGACTCCTACGGGTCGCGCCGCCTCATCCGCAACCGCGCTAGACCGAGGGTGAGGAGAAGTGCGGTGGTGGGTTCGGGGATGGTGGCGAGCCCTAGGAGTCTGTAGCTCGCGTCGTATGAAATCTGACTCGAAATCGAGAAGTCGGCTCCAGACCCGAGCAGCTCTCGCGTACCGCTTGTGATCCCGTAGATATCCCCCCCCGGAACCGAAAGCCGCGTAGGAGCCTCAGGACTCGTTGAAGAAGGGATCCGGCAAGGAAGCGTCACGCAACTTGGCGGCCGCGCCCGCTCCCGTCAGCGGCAATCCCGCGGGATCGATCAAACCCAGTTGCACCAGTAGATTGGCCTGGTCCCAATGAATGTGCTCGTAAGCCACCTTGCCGTCCTCGATGCCAACGATGACCACGAATGCAACTTCGGCGAACTTCCCGGTCGGTTTGACTCCCGGAAGGAGGTGGTCCATTTCGGTCGTGTGTGTGAACGAAATGATCAGCTCGTCAACGAGGCGCTCCGGCGAATACGTCCGTGAGATCGTCTCGAACTTGACATCGGGTGGGAAGAACTGACCGATCAAGCGCTTGGCGTAGAACCTGCGAACGCCCTCCCGCCCCTGTCCGCCGACCATGCTAGGCACGTTGACCAGGTGCGGGTTGCCCGTCATGGTCTCCATGGTTCGGTCCAGATCACCGGCCAATTCGGCTTCCATGTGCTCCCCGAAGATCTCATCGAGTCGATCGGCCAGTGCCTCGTTCGTCTTCATGGCTCCCTCTTGACCCGCCTCCGGCTTGTCGGCGGCGCAGGAGAGTGCGAGTCCAGCCGCTGCCGAAGCAGCTGCCACCGCGCCTCTCTTGACAAATTCTCTTCTTTCCAAAACTCCACCTCTCTCTCCGCCTGCTAAGTGACAGTCCGGTGCTCGTTGCCCGAGCTTGGTGTTCGATTCTAGCCGTATTTATCGAACGTTGGCCTGCGCCGCGACCTGGCTGGCAGGTTCGGGACCGGCGGGAAGCCGCGCGAAGCGCCCCCCGTCTACCGGGCCCTCGCTAGCCGGTACGCCCCTCGTACTCGCGAGGCGACGCGCAGTTCGATACCGTCGGCCTCGTCTACTACCCGGGAGTCGACTACTTCCTCTCGCTGATGCGGAGCAAGTTCGACAGCGGAATTGTCGGCGGCAAGCAACTCGCCGACACCCAGGCCATTCCGACTGTCCCGATCCTCGACCGCTTGTGACCAAGCCGGATCGCCGAGCGAAGGTCGATCCTGGAGGCGCCCCATGTTGAAAAAGATCCTTCTTGGCGTTGTGATCCTGCTTCTGCTCGTCATCGGGTTTGGGTACTTCACGTTGGGTCGTCTCTACCTCGCGACGTCGCCTGGCACCGCCCCAGAAGACTACGCCCAACAGGACGACAGCCGGGTGCAAGTCCCTGCTCAGCGCGAACTCGAGCCCCAGCCCTTCAACCCGCTCAAGAACGTGTATTGGGGGGACGTGCACGTCCACACGGTCGAGAGCTTGGACGCGGTGCTGTTCGGAACGACGGCCACGGTCGAGGACGCCTACCGCTTCGCGAAGGGCGAGAAGCTCCGCAGCCCCGGTGGCGAGCTCATGCAGCTCTCTCGGCCGCTCGATTTCGTGGCGATCACCGACCACGCCGAAGGCTTCGGCTTGCGCACGCGCTGTCGGAATGACGATCTCTCGCTCGTGGAGAGCATGACTTGTTGGGCCATGGAAACGCCGAACGTGGCGGTCTTCGTCCTACTTCGCGGGGGACGCGACGACGACCTGCGCGGTGCTGGCGAGCGACCCACGCCGCCACCCGGCGTCTACCAGAACCGGGAACGCGAGCGGAACAGCACGGCGAACCTGCCGATCTGTTCGCCGGACTACGGAGGCGCGGAGCGCTGCGCGCGCGACGCCCGGTCCGACTGGGCGCGCTACATCGAGGCCGCGGATCGTTACAACGAGCCCGGCGTGTTCACCACTTTTTCGGCCTACGAGTTCTCGCCCGTGCTGGAACACTCCGGCAAGCACCACCGCAACGTCATCTTCAACGGCTCGCAGCTGCCCGAGCACGCGATCTCGTCGTTCGACGTCGGCAATGCGATCGACCTCTGGCGCGGGCTCGAAGACACCTGCACGGGCGACTGCGACTTTCTCACGATCCCACACAACATGAACAAGGGGTGGGGTCTCTTCTACAGCCGCCACACCTGGGACGGGGGCACCTACGAACTGGAAGACTGGCGCTTGCGCATGCGGCGCGAGCCGCTGGCGGAGATGTACCAGGTCAAGGGCGCATCGGAGTGCGCGCTCGGCGTGGGAGCGACCGACGAAGAGTGCGCATTCAGTCAGGTCCTAAAGCCGTGCGAACCGGGCCAGGAGGCAGGCTGCGCGCTCGAGACGTCCTTCGCGCGGCAGGGGCTCAAGATCGGGCTGCAACTCGACCGCGAGCTCGGCTTCAACCCGTTCGCCTTCGGCATGGTCGCCGCGACGGATGCGCACAACAGCAACCCGGGCGATGCCGAGGAGTGGGACTTCGTCGGGAAGCTCGGTTCCGTCTCGTCGCCGGCGATCCGCCGCATGCGCAACATCGGGGACCAGCCTGACTACCAGGCGGTTCTGACCTCCCACACCTCGGGTGGACTCGCCGCCGTCTGGGCGGAGGAGAACACGCGCGACGCGATCTTCGCGGGCATGAAGCGCCGCGAGGTCTATGCCACCTCGGGACCGCGCATCAGCCTGCGTTTCTTTGCGGGCTGGGGCTTCGACCCGGCCATCACCGGCGAACGGAATCCCGTCGCGGTGGCCACCGCCGGCGGAGTCCCGATGGGAGGGGTGCTCTGGCCGGAGCAAGGGCAGGCTGGGAGCCCAACCTTCTTCGTTTGGGCGGGCGCCGATTGGATGAGCGCTCCGCTCCAGCGCATCCAGGTCGTCAAGGGTTGGATCGATGCCGAGGGGGAAACGCACGAAGCGGTTCACGACGTCGTCTGCTCCGACGGCCTCGAGGTCGATCCGGCGACGGGGCGCTGCGGCGACAACGGCGCGGGCGTCGATACGTCGACCTGCCAGATCACGAGCGGCCAGGGCGCCGGCGAGCTCATGGCCGCCTGGCAGGACCCGGCCTTCGATCCAAGCCAGGGCGCCTTCTACTACGTCAGGGCCATCCAGAATCCGACCTGTCGCTGGTCGACCTACGACGCCATCCGCCTGGGCATCCCGCCGGATCCGCGCGTACCGGCGACGATTCGCGAGAGAGCCTGGTCCTCACCGATCTGGATCGACCCTCCGAGCTGAGGGACCTAGTAGTCTGCGCCTTCTGCCGCGTAGACTCCTAGGTGTTCTTTTAGCGCCCCCAGCACATAGTCAGGGTCCGAGCGTCGCTGATAGTTTTCCGATTGGTCCATCCACAATACCTTGCCATCGGCATCAGCCAGAATGGAAGTGGGTACCGGCAGCGCTTTAGCACTACCAGGAACCCCTGTGTGGAAGCCTGTATTGCGCAGACCAAATCGATCCGTCACATCAAGTTTTCTGTCCGAGAGCATCAGTGCCCCGAGCCCGTGTTTGCCACGGCCGGCTTTGAGCTGCATCGGAGTGTCTGTCGAAATCGTAATGATCCGCACGCTACGTGCATCAAATTCGGACCGTAGTTCTTCCCATCGCCGTAACTCGGCGACACAGTAAGGTCACCAGAGGCCGCGAAAAAACTTGATCAATACCGGGTTACCCGCGAGGCTCAAAGAATCGAATGTCTCGCCATGTTCGTCGATCGCGGTGAATGTGGGCAAGGTATCCCCCACTGCGATCGCGTCAGGCCCTACGAATTGACCACCAATTGCAAAGGTAAGAGAAAAGAACAGGGCGATCACGATCGAAAAAACAGCAGGGACTCCGACAAGCCAGCCCGGACTTTGACTCAGAGCTACAATCCCCAATACGCCAGCTAGTACAAAGGCGGCAAGATAGCCCGATCGATTCTCTGGCAGGCTCACACTCTTAAGAGCGCGAATCCAAAGCACGCCGCTGACCAGCGTCAGTACTAGGGCGCTCATTCCAAGCATAGTGGCATTCATGCGCAATTCTCCGGGACGTGGTGCTGATGCAGCCAAACATAAAGTAATGGCTCGTCTTGTACCAATACATATTCTAGATCCCCGGATCGCCGTATCTTGATTTGTGCAACAACGCTCCGGCACGAGGCGTTGGTATTATTGTCGACATTGAGACATCGCGATCTCGCAAGCGAGAGACGTGCGAATTCCAAGTATGGTGATTCGATGATGTCGATGTTGGCAGAAGTGGGACATGGGCCGGTTCACCTTGGTCGGGCAGTATCACTGGAAGACGATGTGGATTTCGATCAAGTCGTGATCGTTTCGTATCCGGGGATTAGGTACTTCGTTGAGATGGCTCAGAGCCAGTTTTACACTGACATTTTCGGCGGCAAGCAGTTGGGGGATGACCTGTCATCACCAACGGTGCCGATACTCCAACATCTCTGACAATCGTGATGGGTTGGGGTTAGCCCCACCAAAACAGGTACAAGCTGGAGTTCGCCATCTCGTGAACACGGCGCGGTTACGGGGCTAGTCGCGCCGCCTCATCCCCAACCACTCGAGCCCGAGGGTGAGCAGGAGAGCGCCGCGCTGATACACTCCGCCCATGGACCACGTCGAGACCCCGGAAGAGCGCTTCGCCGACCTCAAGGACTATCCGTTCGCGCCGCATCACCATGTGGTCGACCCCTCCGGCATGCGGATGCACTACGTGGACGAAGGGCCGCGTGATGCGGCTCCGATTCTGATGCTCCACGGCGAGCCGTCGTGGTCGTATCTCTATCGCTCGATGATCCCCGTCGCCGTCGCGGCCGGGCGGCGCGTCATCGCGCCGGACCTGATCGGCTTCGGCAAGTCGTCCAAGCCCACACGGATGGCCGACTACACTTACGACCGGCACTGCGACTGGGTGCAGTCGCTCATCGAAGGGCTCGATCTGCGCGAGATCACACTCGTCTGCCAGGACTGGGGATCGCTCATTGGTCTCCGGCTCGCGGCGGAGCTCGAGGATCGCTTCGCGGCCGTCGTGATCGGCAACGGAGGGCTGCCCGGCGGCGAGAGCGGATCCGCGGGACGGCCCGGCCTCGTCAACGCCCTCGCCTTCCTCGCCTGGCGCACGTTCGCGCGGTTCTGGCCGACGCTCCCGATCTCGCGAATCCTGCAGACCGGAACGAAGCGCACGCTCGACGCGGACGAGCTTCGCGCCTACGACGCGCCCTTCCCCGACGAGAGCTACAAGGCGGGCGCGCGCGCGTTCCCGTTGCTGGTGCCGATCTCGCCGCGCGACCCCGCCCTCGAGCGGAACCACGCGGCGTGGAGGGTGTACGAGCGCTGGGAGAAGCCGTTTCTGACGGCCTTCAGCGACGGGGATCCGATCACGCGCGGGATGGATCGCGCAATGCAGAAGCGCATCCCCGGGGCGCGCGGTCTCCCCCATACCACGCTCGCCGGTGGCCACTTCCTGCAGGAGGACTCGGGGCCGGCACTCGCGAAGCTCGCGGTCGAGGTGACGGCGTAGGCGCTTCGGTTCGTGGCGGCGATGGTGGAGGCGGCGGGAACCACACTGAGCCGCTAAGCCTCTGGATTCACTTGCCAATCCGAAACACGCACCGCGTGATGTCCCCCCAAGCGGACAATCCTTCGCGCGGGCGAGACAGCCGGTAGCCCACCCGCTCCGCTGCGGCGTGCTTTAGCGAACGCGCCGCCTCATCCCCAAGCCCGCGAGGCCGAGTGTGAGCAGCTGCGCGGTGCTGGGTTCGGGGACGGGGGTATCCTTGGGCCATGGCCAAATCTCAAGACAAAAAGCGCACCGACAAGAAGAACAAACCCAAGCTCTCGCCCAAGGAAAAAAAGGCCAAGAAGGCCGCCAAGAAGGGCAAGTAGACCGCCCACCGGGTTCTCGGGGTCGCCCTGTATCGCTGAGTTCGCACCAATTTGGGCGGCATTCCGGGGCCTCTGGCGGGCCGCCAGGTGCCCCTCCCTCAGCCCCTACGCCTCGACCTCCGCCCCGTCCTTCTGCGCCATTGGTAGAGGGCAGTACCGGCGACCAACACGATCGTGCCCGGAATCCAGTATTCGTCGAACAGCTCCAACAGGCGCTCGATCGGCTCCCGCAGCCACTCGCCGAACCAGACGACCACGACCATGCGCAGCACGAGGCCGCACGCGACCAGCGGGATCCAGGTCGCAACCGGCATCTGCGCGTTCCCGGCGATCGTGCTCATGATCGGCCCGGGCAAGAAGAAGACGGCCGGGTATTGCGCGCGTTGGAAGATCCGGTCGAGCCATTGAACGAAGCGGGCCGCTCCGCGGAACCGGGTCTCCAACCAGGCCAGCGCCGTGCTCCCGAGAGTCCGTCCCAGGATGAAACACGGCACGTAGAACGCCAGCCGGCGGAACGTGGCGACGGCGACGAATGCCGCGGGATGAACCGTCGGTACGACCAGGATCAGGTGACTACCGCTCGGGCTGAGCGCGATCAACAGCAGCGGAAAGTGGTTGGCGAGGTACAGCACCAACATCGCGCCGATCATCGACCCGATGCCGAGTACCGCCAAGCCAATCAGACACAGCCGAACGACCCGCCGCTGGCTATCGTCGAGGCCTGTTTCGACGTCGACCGGCGTTTCGCTCGCTCGTCCAGGTGCTGACAGATCCAACCCGACCTCTCGTTCGCAGACTTCGGCGGCGCCAAACGGCTCTATCCGGCTCCGGGGATTTTCGAGGACGACTTCGAACCGTCCAACCCGTTAAAAAACTGGCACGCCGAAAGGGATTCGAACCCCCGACCCTCAGGTTCGAAGAAGAATCCGACCCTGAGGAAGATCAGTAGGTTGCGCTCTAAGCACCGAAGAGTAGCGGCATCGACATGCACCGGTGACGGCAGGCGGCACCCCCGCGGCACCAACTTTCCTGGAGTGCCACCCGGGCTATGTCGACACACCGAGTCTGTTCATCGCAGGGGCGGCTGACTCCGGCGCCTGTGCAGGTACGATGGAACCGATTCCCGAAGCGGAGCTGTTGAACCTGACCAATTGCGAATGGATGTACGAAGGATTGGGCAACGCCATCGCGGCCCAGTCGAATAGTCCGCATCAGCTCACGGTGTTTCCGAACACCGGGCATGTGCCGACCAACAAGGAAGGGCCGGCCAACGACGTGGTCGACGTCTTTCTGGCCGGTGTCCTGGCGACCAATCCGCCTTATCCGTTCGCACCCCAACCCGTTCCGATCTTCAGCGTGCTCGTGCGCCTCTTGCTCGCCGGCGGCATGGGCTTGATCGGTTCGCTTGGCCTCACGAAGCACAGAGGACGCCAATAATCATGCGCCGACGAGGATAGGAACTTCAAGCTGCGTTTTGGAGAACACGCCGACTCAAAAGGGCGAATCAGGGATCTCGATGGCAGGCCGGGGCCCGTAAGCGGCTGGACGGGCGCTACGCGGACCTGGGTCGCCCGGATCTACTCGCTAGAATCGAGGTCGTGGCGTCCAGCGGGATGGATCCTGGGAACTCGTAGCTGATCTCGCAACGCGGCACGCTGACGATTGCAGTCAGGTGATAGGAGCTCTCGCGTGGCTGAGCACAAG
>Ga0209554_1002383_pt1 | contig 12995 bp, 14 predicted proteins | sample MarorgKNORR_S2LV_5_FD_188221 | JGI IMG/M metagenome (GOLD analysis project Ga0209554, IMG submission 188221) | Marine microbial communities from the Southern Atlantic Ocean, analyzing organic carbon cycling - Bottom_A/KNORR_S2/LV (SPAdes) (version 2) | ecosystem: Environmental > Aquatic > Marine... | reverse complement strand
GAGGCGGAGCGGCAGATCAAGGGTTGGAGTCGCGCAAAGAAGCGAGCACTGATTGAGGGAAGCTTCGAGTTGCTACCCAAACTGTCCCAAAACAATCAGGGTAACGGTAGGCGGCGTTGACCCTTCGACAGGCTCAGGATGGGGTCGTGTAAGGTCAACCGTCGAATCCCCTGATCATCCCGCGGATGTAGGCCACCTGTCCCAGGTGCTGCGATTCCTCGGCCAGGATGTGGCCCAAGATCCAGCCGATGTTCAGCGATTCGTCACGGTAAGCCGCATAAACGTCGCGCGCCAGGTCCGGCTCGTCAAGATCATCGATCATCGCCAGCAGCGAGGCGTGGGCTTTATCGAAATATTCAAAAATCAGCCCGATGTCGACCTGCGGAAAGTCACGCACCTGCTCTGGCGTCTCACCCCTGCCGTACTTCTCGACCGGCATGCCCAGGCGCTCCGCCCAGCCCTCGCTTATCCATAACTCGTCGCCACCGAGCACTGTTGCGTTCGCCCAGCGGTCGGACACCCTGGCCATATGCCAGACCGTCCAGAGGATGTGGTTCGACTCAGGGGCCGGCTGCCACCGCAGTTCTTCGGGCGTCAGGCCCTCAACGGTCTGCTTCAGCTTGCCGTAATACTCGTTAAGGCCACTCTTGATCGAATCTTTGAAAGTGCTCACCGCTCAACCCCCGCCGCTATCATCCGTTCAGACCGCGGATCATCCCTCGAATGAACCCGACCTGCCCCAGGTGCTGGGCTTCTTCAACCAGCACATGACCCAGTATCCACGACCATGTGACCGATCTCTTGCCACGTGTGAAGCTCTGAGATAGATCTTCGTCCGACATATCGTCGATCACCTTGAATGCCGCCGCTCGCACAGCATCGTAGTAATCGATCAACGCACCCACATCGACAACCGGCATCGACCGCGCCTCCTCGGCTGTCTGCCCGTATCCCCCACTGTCATAGGTGACCCCGGTGCGCCCGGCCCAGCCACCCGAATCCCAGACCGACTCGCCACCCGCGATTGTGGAGTTGATCCAGCCGTCTTCGACCCGCGCCATGTGCCACACGAGCCACGCGATCGAGTTCGAATCCAGGGTCGCGTGCCAGTAGAGTTCGGCCTCGGTCAAACCTTCGAGTTTGGTCTTGAGCTCGACCAGGTACTCGTCCATCCCGCTTTTTACAGCGTCTTTGAAACCAGTCATCCATCAGTCTCCGATCTCGCACGCATTTTTCGCAGATAATTCCTTCTCCCCGGGGAGAAGGTTAGGTTGAGGGGGAATGCTCCTCTAGTTGGGTCCAGACCGACGAAAACCGCACCGCCCACGGCGCAAATTCCCCCTAGTGCCACCCATCAGGCGTTCAAGTTAATCCCAATCAGTCAACTCATTCCAAACTGCCGGTAAACGTGCCAATGGCACCCGGTAAACGTGGCAATGCCACCACCTAGGCGCTTATTACTGGATTGTGGAGCACGCCAACATGCTCAATCTCGACCGTCACATCGCCACCGGGGCTGATCGGCGGAGTCGTACCCGAAGTGCCCGTCCACAGCATGTCACCGGGGTCGAGAGTCACGTACCTGCTGATGTAGGAAATCGCCTCTGCTGTCGTGAAGATCATCTCCGATGAATGGCACTTCTGTCCCTCGACACCGTTCACCAGACCCCGAATCGCCACATTCTGGGGATCGATACCGGTCACCATGAACGGACCCGTCGGGCCGAACGTGTCCGACGACTTCGCACGCCACCACTGGGTGTCGGCCCTTGCCCCCGACTGCCACTCGCGTGCGCTCACATCGTTGCCCCCGGTATAGCCAAACACGTAGTCGAGCGCCTCCTCTTCCGAAACTTTGCTTGCGGTCTTGCCGATTATCGCGACCAGCTCAGATTCACAAACCACAAGCCCGGCATCGGGAGGAAGCTTGATCGGATCGCCGGGTCCGATGATCGCGTTGTTGTTCTTGTAGAACGGCTGGGGGCGGTCTGGCCGGTCGGCACCGAGGAGGTGCGAGCCGTAGTTCAGCGCCAGCGCCAGCATCTTGCCGGGCCTGGGGTTCGGGGCGAGTATCTTGATCTCGTTCAGATCGTAGGTAGCGCCCGTTTCCGAGTAATCCTGCCCGATCGGCGAGTTGGAAATTTCCTTCACCGTCTCGCCATCGACGATGCCGTACGCAGCGTCGTCACCATTTGCAAATCTCACAAACTTCATTATTTTGGCCCGTTTTCCGATTTTGATATAAGTTCTTGCCCGTATGGCGTCTTCAGAATTCGCGTTTTCCTGCGAGCCCAGCGCCGGGCCGAAATATGTTACTCCCGAAGCAGTTGTATGCTCGGGTCTTTCCAGGCAGAAACGCCCCGGAGGGTAATTGTGCTCGATCTCATCATCAGAAACGGAACGGTCATCGACGGGACCGGGTCGGCCCGGTTCAAGGCCGATGTCGCAATCAAGGGCGATGCCATAGTCACCGTCGGCGAAGTCGCCGAAAATGCCGAAACGGCCCGCACGGTCGACGCCGCAGGCAAGGTCGTCACGCCCGGGTTTATCGACCTCCACACACACTCCGACAACTCGTTCCTGATGGACCCCCTTGCCGATTCGAAGCTGACCCAGGGCGTGACGTTCGAGTTGATGGGCAACTGCGGCATGAGTTACTGCGCGCCGCTCAACGAGCAAACGATCGACGAGTTCAAGACTCGGACCGACAAGTTCGACCCCGAATATCAGCCGGTCTGGTCGACGATGGACGGCTACCTGACCGCCCTCGAAGAAAGCGGCTCGACGATCAACATCGCGGCGCAGGTGGGTCACGGAACGGTCAGAAGGACCGTGATGGGCATGGAACCGCGAATGCCAACCCCCGAAGAGATCGACCAGATGCAGGGTATCTTCGCCGACTCACTCGACGCGGGAGCGCTCGGCATGTCGACCGGGCTGTGGTACGCCCCCGGCTCTTACTCGCTGGCCGATGAAATTATTGCGCTAACCCAGCCGGCTGCCGACCGCGGCAAACTCTACTCTTCGCATATCCGCTCGGAAGCCGACGATCTCGGCGGACTCTTTCCTGCCCATGCCGAGGCGATCGAGATCGGACGCCGCACCGGTGCCCGAATCCAGATATCGCACGTGAAATCGGTTGGACCAAAGTTCTGGGGGCGCGGCCACGAACTCATCGAGGGTATGGAAAAGGCCCGCGCCGAGGGCATCGACGTTGCTGGCGACCAGTATCCGTATGAGTGGTCATCGACCGGTTTCTCGGGCGCAATGTTTGCCCGCTGGGCACTTGTGGGGGGACGGCAGGCCACACTTGACCGCCTTGCCGACGACGATACCCGGGCCCGCGTCCGCACCGATGTCACCTACTACATCAACAGGAACCACTCTGCCGCAGGGTGTGTGATCGCCAGCTTCCCGCCCGACCAGTCGCTCGAAGGCCGCAGCCTGCAGGACGTCGCCGATGAATGGGGCTGTGAGCCGGAAGAGGCGGCACTCAGGCTCTACGAGCAGTCCGAAGGCAACTACGTGCTCCACTCGATGGAACTGGAGGACGTCGATTCGATCGCAAAATGGCCGCTGATGGCGGTCGCTTCCGACGGTTCATCGCTGCGTGACGAGGGTCCGCTGTCGTCTGGCAAGCCGCACCCACGGAGCTACGCCACGAACACGGTAATCATCGAGCAGTTTGTGATCCAACGGGGCCTGTTTACGCTGGAAGAAGCGATATACAAGATGACCGCCCTGCCCGCCTCGCGCTTGAACCTCTCGAGGCGGGGCCGGATCGCTCCCGGCCAGGTCGCCGATCTCCTCGTCTTCGATCCCGCCAACGTGAAGCAGCACAACGATTTCGTGAACCCGCACGTCTACTCGACCGGCATGGACTACGTCTTCGTCAACGGAATGCCGGCACTCGAAAACGGCAGGCCGAACGGCAAGCTACCCGGCAGGGTAATGCGGTCTCTGGATGACTAGGAGATTTGGTGGGCTCGATATTTGACGAAGTGAAACGGTCCATTGCAGGACTGAGTCAGACAACGATCGGATACTCAGAAGGACCGAACCACGGACCGCCCCTTTTGCTCATACACGGGCTGACGGTCAGGCGTGAATCGTTCGCGCCTGTGGCCGCCGAATTGATGAAAAACTTTCACGTATTCGCGATCGATCAACGCGGACATGGCCAATCGGGGCATCCCGATACCGGATATACGCTCACGAACTACTCGAGCGACGCCGCCGAATTCATCGAAAAGGTAATTGGTGACAATTCGTTGATTTGGGGCCATTCGCTTGGTGCGGGGACAGCAATGGTCACCGCGCACCGGTATCCGGATCGGGTTAGCGCCCTTATCGCAGAGGACCCACCAATTCTACGCACCAGTCGTGGGATCCCCGACGATTCATTTATTGCCGAAATACTGCCGCAATGGGCCGAATATGTGCGGAGAAAGCCGACAATCTCCGAGTTGGAAAAGTTACTGGGTTCCAACGAAATAATCGAAGAGATGGCGACAGAAGCCATCCGCTACTTCGCGGAGTCTCTCGCCCAGGTCGACCCGCGGACAATCGACGCGGCGTTAAGCAGCGAGGCGATTTCGCTGCACCACCCGTTGGACTCGCTGTTGAATATTCAGTGTCGTTCTCTGTTGATGCAGGCAGATCCAGAACTGGGCGGAATCATTCCCGATGACTTCCTGGAAAACTTGCTTCCTTTACCCGACAATTGGAGCCTTATACGCTATGCAGGCCACGGACACGAAATTCACATATCCGATCCGGTTACCGTCGCGCGCGACGCTATCGAATTCTTCGAATCTGTCGGATAGTCCGTACAGTCCACGGTAGGCTCTGAACCAGACCCAGAATTTCAAACGATTAAATCGCCCCCAAAGCCATGAGCAACATCCAGTACCGAGCGTGTACAACCGACGACATCGACACCGTCTTGGAGCTGTGGGACGCGGCGACGCACCGCGGGTCGACAAATACCCGAGAAGCGATTCTCACCTTCCTCGGTCTGCATCCCGACCTGCTCTTGCTTGCCTGGGACGGCGACCGCCTGGTCGGGAGCGTTATTGGTGCGTGGGACGGCTGGCGTGCCAGCTTTGCTCGCCTCGCCGTTCACGATGAGTACAGGCGCCGCGGCATTGGTCGCGAACTGGTCGAGCGTGCCGAACGCCTGCTGATCGCAAAGGGTGCCCGGCGCGTCCACGCAAATGTGCTGAACGACAGCCCCGACGCCTTCGACTTCTGGCGATCGGTCGGGTTCACGCCAAACGACGTCGTTGAGCCGTACGCGAAGAACATCGGGCCGTAGTCGTTCCCGATCAGGAGCGTTTTGCTCCGGATGTCGCCCGTCTTGAGCGGGATGAACGATCGCCGCCAGCTCGCGGCCCAACGACCGATCGGGTCGGTCGCTGCCTGCGTTTGGGCCGCACCATTTCGGCTGCCAGCTTCAGCAGCGCATCAACTTCCTTACCCTGGAGTTCGCGCCACCTGCCCTTCGGAACATCGTCGAGGTCGAGCGTTCCGAAGCTGATCCTGCGCAACCTTGTTACCGGTGAACCGACCGATTCGAACATGCGCCGGACGATACGGTTTCGACCCTCATGGATCGTTATGTCCACACGTCGCCTGCGCTTTGAAACGACACGCAACTTCGCAGGTGCGGTCGGTCCGTCTTCCAGCCTGATACCACGTGCCAGCAGCATTTCGCCCTCCGTCGAAAGAGGACTTCTCAACTCCGCACGATACGTCTTTTCTATCTCGAACCGCGGGTGCGCCATCCGCTGCGAGAAATTGCCGTCGTTGGTCAGCAACAGCAGCCCCTCGGTATCGGTGTCAAGCCGACCGATCGGGTAGACCCGCTCACGGACGTCAACAAGGTCCATCACCGTCGGCCTGCCGTGTGGGTCGGTCACCGTAGTCACGAAGCCCGTCGGCTTGTTCAGCAGCAGGTAGCGCTTCTGCTCGGCCGCAACCTGGTCTCCGTCGGCCACAATGTCATCGGTGTCGGGGTCGGCAAAATCGCCGATTTTCGACGTTTCTCCGTTGACCTGCACACGCCCTTCGGCAATTAGCTGCTCGGCCTTCCGGCGTGAAGCGATGCCCGCCGAAGCCAGTATCTTGTGAAGTCGCTGTTTCATATACCGAATAAGTCTGTCACAGACCTCACGGCTGTTCACCGGGCTTTACACCCGCTACCATCTGGCTGACTCCGCCCTGAACTGGTCATCTGCGACCAGAAACGACGCAACAGAAAGACCGGCCATGACCTACGACCTCGTCATCAAGAACGGCACCGTAATCGACCCCGCACAGGGGACCCACGCCAAAAAGGACATCGCAGTGGCGGGGGGCAAGATCGCAGCCATCGAAGACTACATTTCCGACGGCGACACCCACGACGTGATCGAGGCCGATGGCCTGCTGTTAACGCCGGGTCTCGTCGATCTCCACGTGCACGTCTGGTGGGGGGTGGCCCACCTCGCGATAGAGTCCGACCCCGCATGCGTGTACCGCGGCGTTACGACCGCGATCGACGCCGGGTCGTCGGGGTCGAACACGATCGCGGGTTTCCACCGCTACGTGATCGACGAGGTGAACACCCGCGTCCTCGCGTTCCTGCACATCTCCGGGATGGGTCAGCTCGACAAAGATATTGGCGAACTCGAAGACATCAGGTGGGCGCGGGTCGAAAAGGCCGTAGAGGCGGCAAAGCTCCACTCCGATGTGATCGTCGGCATCAAGGTCAGGCTCACCGAGGCCATCGTTGGCAGCAACGACATGGTCGCTCTCGACCGGGCGCTCGAAGCCGGGAATGAACTGAACAAGCCGGTGATGATCCACATCGGCGGGACGGTCAGCAAATTCGAGAACTTCCTTGAAAAACTTCGCCCCGGCGACATCGTCACGCACTCGTTCACCGGGAACTCACACGGCATCCTCGACAACAACAACAAGGTTATCGACGCGGCGTGGGACGCCATGAAGAGAGGGATCATTTTCGACGTCGGCCACGGCGCGGGCTCGTTCTCGTTCCCCGTGGCTGAAGCCTGTCTCGAACAGGGGCTTGGCCCCGGTACAGTGTCGTCCGATGTCCACCGCTACAACGTGCGGGGCCCGGTGTTCGACCTGATGACGACCCTCTCAAAATACATCCACCTGGGCTACTCGGTCGACGATGCACTGGCGCTGGGAACGGCCAAACCCGCGGCGGCCGTCGGACTCCCCGATCACATCGGCACGCTCAAGGTCGGGGCCGATGCCGATATCGCCGTTGTCCAGCACCGCGAAGGCCCTGTCACGTTCAGCGACGCCGCCGGTAACGAACGCGCCGGCAGCCAGTTGTTGCTTCCCGTGGAAACTCTCAGGAAAGGCCGGCGCTTCAATCCTGTGCACTCGGCACACCCGCACCTCATCGGCCACCCGCATCGGCACTAGGCAGCTAGAGTCCCGCTTCCGAAGGCTCAGACCGGCCTGATAACGTGCACCCCGAACGTCTCTTCTCTTCCGCGCACTTCCAAGTCTTCCAGTTGCACACCCGGATACTGAGAGTCGATCTAAGAGTAGACACTTTCGGAAACGACCACCTCGCCGGCCTTTGCGTGCGCCTGCAGCCGGGCGGCAGTGTTCACGGTATCGCCGAGCACCGTGAAATCGTTCACATTCTCGGTGCCAACCTTGCCGACATAAGCTTCGCCAAAGTTGATGCCGATGCCCACCGGCAACCACGGATCTTTCCCGGAACCGTAACCCACGCCGCGAAGAATATCGGTCGCGCCTTTCATTGCAGCCTTTTGCGGTTCGCCGTGGAAAGCCGGGATAAAGAACGCCATGACCTCGTCGCCAATCATCTTGTCGATAACGGCATTTCTGGGAAGCAGCGCGTTCATGGCAACCTCGTAGAACCGGTTCAGCAGGGCCGCAAATTCGGAGGGTCCAGTATTTTCGGCGATCGCAGTCGAGCCACGAACATCGGCAAATATCACCGTCACGTCAACTTCCGCACCGCCGGTGGGAAGAATGTCGTCTCATATATTGCACATCGCGGGGTTCTTACGCGATCGCGTACGACCCCGCAGCGACTTCATGATCGCCCCGCCAACTCCGCCCAGCGGGATCATGCACATCCCGCAGCGGGGGTGGCCCCGAAGCAGCGACGCGGGCATGTCCTTGTGCCCTTCTACCAAGTACCTGCCGCCACATCTCGGTTATGGCGGGATCAACTTGGTCTTGTTCCGTCATTGTCCGTCACTCTCCCAGCAAGGTTGATATTCCGCCGAAAGTCTATGCCCAAACGACGATCTTAACCAATCGAATTCCGCTCTTTCCACGCACGACCGTCCCTATTCCAATATTCTTGGGTGCGAACGAAATTCAAATGATCGATATTTCAGTCCCCGAACACCAGGAGACCATTGGATGGCGAGCAGGCACGGTCGGATAGGAATCCTTGTTGGCGGTGGCCCGGCCCCGGGGATCAACAGCGTGATTTCCGCGGCCGTTATCGAGGTCGTCAACTCCGGCCTCAAGGCGGTGGGAATCACGAACGGCTACGAGTTCCTCGTCAAAGGCGACACCACGCAGACCGTCGACCTCGCAATCCCGGACGTTTCCACCATCCACACCCAGGGCGGTTCGATTCTCCATACCTCGCGCACGAACCCGACCCGCCGCCCTGAAGATCTCGAAACATGTGTCGCGACCCTCGAAAAGCTCGATATCAGCCAACTGATAACGATCGGCGGTGATGACACGGCCTTCGGGGCGTCGGAGATTGCCCGCGCCGCCGATGGCAGGATCAGGGTGGCGCACGTGCCGAAAACAATAGACAACGACCTGCCACTGCCCGGCGACATGCCGACCTTCGGCTACGAGACGGCACGACACGTCGGCACCGACATCGTGATGAACCTCAGGGAAGACTCGCGCACGACAAATCGCTGGTACTTCATTGTGGCGATGGGCCGTCACGCCGGCCACCTGGCACTCGGAATCGGCAAGGCCTCGGCCTCGACAATCACCATCATCCCCGAGGAGTTTCCGGGTCCGACGGTAAGCCTGTCGGAAGTGTGCGACGTGCTCGAGGGGGCCATCCTCAAGCGCCGGGTGTCAGGTCGTCCCGATGGCGTGGCGATCATCGCCGAAGGCATCGCTTCCAAGTTCAACATGCGCGATCTGCGAAATATCGCGGGTGCCGAAATACCGCGTGACGAGTACGGCAATATCAGGCTTTCCGACCTCCCGCTGGCACGTATCCTCAGGGTCGAGGTGGAACGTCGTTTTGCAGAACGTGGAGAAGCGATGGGCATCGTCGACCTGACCCTCGGCTACGAGCTGCGCTCGGCTGCGCCGATACCGTTCGATATCGACTACACGCGCACGCTCGGGCACGGCGCGGTGCGGTTTCTGCTCACCGAATCGGAAGATGAACGTACCGCCCAGGGGGCGATGATCTGCATCGTCGATAGCCAGCTCAAGGCCGTGCCGTTTGACGAAATGCGAGACCCCAAGACCGGCAAGACCATGGTCAGGATGGTCGATACGGCATCGCTTTACTACGATGTGGCCCGTCGATACATGATTCGTCTCGAACCGAAAGACCTCGAAGACGAGGAGATGCTCGGGCGTCTGGCAGCCGAAGCGTCGATGGAGCCCCAAGCGTTCAAACGCCGTTTTGCGGTAAAGAGCTAACGGAATCGCCCCCATTGGTTAGCACCGATATCCAGCCTGCCGTCGAAGCCAGGGCAGTGGTCAAGAACTATGGCGAAACGGCGGTGTTGCGCGGCCTCGAACTATCGCTCCCACCCGGTGAAGTTACGGTGCTGCTGGGGCCGAACGGCGCGGGCAAATCGACCCTGCTCCGGATCCTCGCGATGCTCACGCAGGCCGATAGCGGAAGCGTGTCGATCCACGGCGTCGATCTCGCCGCAGAAGGCCCCAGGGCGCGCGGTCTCACCGGCTCGGTGCTGCATTCGCCAATGCTCTACGCAGATATGACCGCACGGGAAAACCTGATCTTTTTCGCAGGTCTGTACCGACTCAAGGACATCGATGAACTTATAGCCAGCAACGCCGCGCGGGTCGGAATCGAAGCGAACCTCGACGACCGTGTCAGAACCCTCTCGCACGGGTTCCAGAAACGGGTCGCACTGGCCCGGGCGCTGATGCACGAACCCCGGCTTCTGCTGCTCGACGAACCGGAATCCGGGCTCGACAGCCAGTCGGTCTCAAGGCTCGACAACGTGATCGACGAGTACCGCCGGGCCGGTCGAACGGTCGTAATGACCACGCACATCGTCGAGCATGGGCTCGAGATTGCCGACAGGGCGGTCGTTTTGTCCGGCGGAGTTGTTGGCCTTGAATCGTCATCGCCTGCCGGGGACCGTGCCAGTATCCTCGCCGCGTACACGCTGCCATACGAGCAATACTCAACGCAGGGGCCAGCGCGATGAGCGATTCGCTGGCCGTCATCTGGTCGATCGGTCGCAAAGACCTGCTGCTCGAACTCCGCAACAAAGATGTCGTGGTCGCAGTCGCCGGGTTCGCCCTGCTGATCATGGTGATATTCACTTTTTCGCTCAACCTGACCCAGGACAACGCAAGGTTAATCGGCCCGGGTGTGCTCTGGGCGGCGGTTGCATTCGCCGGGGTGACCGGCCTCAACCGGGCGTTTTCACTTGAGGTCGAAGGCAACACGCTCGAAGCGCTGATGCTGGCCCCGATCAGCCGTGACCTGATATTTCTTGGCAAAGCGCTTGGCAATTTCCTGTTCATCACAGTGGCCCTTGCAGTCGTACTCCCGGTGTTCGCAGTGCTTTTCAACCTCGTCATATTTCGCTGGGAGATGCTTGCGATCAGCCTGCTGACCACCATCGGCTTCAGCGCCGTCGGCACTCTGTTTGCCGCGATGTCGGTAAGAGTGCGGGCTCGGGAAGTCATGCTGCCACTGCTCTTTCTCCCCGTGGTCACGCCGCTGATCATGGCGGCCGTCGAATCGACCAGCCACATGGTCAACGGACGCAACTGGTCCGACATGTCCCAGTGGCTTCAACTGGCAGCCGCCTTCGATGTCATCTTCATTGTGGTGTCCGCGTTCGTATTCCAGCACATACTCGAAGATTGATTGCTACGCCTTTTTCCGATCCACAACCGACCCGGACTGAATGAGCGAGAGTCCGGAATCGAACTTGAAGGAAACTCTGGAAACCAGAATGTTCGTGATAAAATTCTCTAAGTTTTTGCAAGCCGGCTGACTGCACGCCCCTCCCCGATGACCAAAGTTCTGAATTTTCTCGATCCCCTGCCGATTTTCAGCGCGGCGCTGATGGGCCTGGCGCTGTGGCTCATTTTCATCTGGGTCCCAACAGAAATTAACCAGGGCGCGGTCCAGCGAATCCTCTACTTCCATGTCCCCGTCGCCTGGGGTTCGATGCTGGGAATCTTTGTCGTGTCCGGCAGCTCGATCATGTATTTGTGGAAGAAAAACGAGAAGTGGGACCGCCTCGCCGTGGCCTCCGCCGAAGTCGGGGTCGTTTTTGGCGGCCTGATGCTGCTGTCCGGGATGATCTGGGCGCGGCCCGTATGGTCGGTCTGGTGGACCGGTGAAGCCAAACTCACAACGGCCCTGATCCTCTTTTTCATCTACGTCGCATACCTGATGTTCAGGGCATACTTCCCACCCGGTGCGCAGCGCCAGCGCCTCGCCGCGGTCATCGGCCTGATCGGTGCGGTCAACACCCCGATCATCTACTTTGCAGCCAATTTATGGACGCAGGCGCACCCGCCGATCGTCACGGGCCCCGCTGCCGACGCCGAGTCGTCGCTTGGAAGCGATCTCGGGACAGTCCTTCTCGTTTCGACCCTCGCCTTCACGTTCCTCTTTATCTACCTCGTTCAGATCCGCTACAAAATTCGTAAGGCAGAAGACGATATTGTCGAGCTGAAACGGAGCGCTGGATCAAACCCGCCAGTCGTGCCCGTAACGCCGGATCAAGCAGCAACCACGGAAGCCAGGGGAACAAGTTGAAACTAGTCACTAAAGGGCAACTCATGGTCATTGCCGCGCTACTTGTCGCAATTGCAGGGACCACGTTGTTGACCGGCACGGCATCCGCCCAGTCAGGCACCACGATCAGCGGCATCGTAGTCGGCATCGACACCGACGCCGACGGGCGGCTGACCAAATTCGCGATCGCGGACTCCAGCGGGACGATCACTACGTTCGAAGTGTCGGACGCTACCGAATACGGGCTCGAGAACCAGGCTGGCGACCGATGGGTTTCATCCCAGGGCGAACAACCCGTTGAAGTTGCACGCCGCCTCCGCGACCACCGTGAGCGATTCGCGCCGGTTACCGTTTCATCCGAGAACGGTATTGCCACTTCGGTCGTAGAACGTGAAGAAGGCAAACTTGAAACCAGCCTCGGTTATTTGTTTGCGGTTTTCGCAATCACCTGGGCGCTGTTCTTCGTCTATGTTTTATATGTCGGGCGTAAACAGCGCGTCCTTCAACACGAAATCGCCCGGCTGAAGGGCGCTTCTCACCCCGCAAAATAGTCGCCTGGAACGGCATATTTCCGCCCGCACCTGAACAATGACGAACGAAAGCAACGAACAACACCACCTGGACCCGGACCCGATTTCCGAGCCCGCCGCCGATTCCCCGGTCCGCACCTCGACGCTGATGAGCCCGCGGGCCAAGCTCGGCGTCGCATTCGTGCTGGTCGCCGGTGCGCTTATCTATTTCGCATTCACCGCGTTTCAGGGCGCTACGGTCAGCTACCTGTCGGTCGCACAGGCCGTTGCCGACTCCCCCACAGCCACCGATCGGCAGGTGGGAGTCATTGGCAAGCTCGTCGCGGACTCCTATGTCCGTGATGCCGACGGCCTGACGGCCCGTTTCTCGATCACAGACGAAGATGGAATGGAAGAGCTCGAAATCACCTACAGGGGTGAGATCGGGCAGGTCTTCTTCAACGACCACTCGGAGA
>Ga0209554_1002382_pt1 | contig 12996 bp, 16 predicted proteins | sample MarorgKNORR_S2LV_5_FD_188221 | JGI IMG/M metagenome (GOLD analysis project Ga0209554, IMG submission 188221) | Marine microbial communities from the Southern Atlantic Ocean, analyzing organic carbon cycling - Bottom_A/KNORR_S2/LV (SPAdes) (version 2) | ecosystem: Environmental > Aquatic > Marine... | reverse complement strand
TTTATTATATCTGAAGATTATATCAAAATATGGTTCTTGATCGTGCTACGATAATTAAATCTGCTGAAAACACTATAAATACTCTGAAATTAAATGATAAATCAATTATTGACAAAATTGGCAACCTTGGTTCATTTTTACCGAGTCCGAAAGTTCAAAAAATAGGGGATGAATTCTCAAACAAACGTTATGATCATAGCATTAAATGTTATGACATAAGATCTAATTTACAAAAAGAAATTGATTTGGTAAAAAAAACCTCAGGTGAACGAGAAATATTTAGATTAAAGCATATGATTATAATCGCTAAAGAAAAATTTGAAGAAGAACGAAAAGCATTTGAAACTATTTCCAATAACCTAAATACTGAGCTTGATAAAGTACTTAGTGATGATTTAATTTTTGTAGAAGCAAAACCCTTAGGAAACGGGATTTTTAGCAATTAAAATCTAGCAGCTCTTTTTAGCTTTCTCCATTTTTTGTTGAATAATCGAAGTGCCTTTTTAGCATTCCGTTTATTTAGATTTCCACTTTTTTTTGCTCGTAAATATACCTTTTTTTGATCATAAAATTCTTCTTTAGTTTTTGCATGTTTGGCTGAAATTTTTGCTTGATCTGCTTCTTTCTCATCACTAAACCATTTTTCAAATGAACGAACTAAATTATTCAAGGGATTATGCAAACTTTGATCTCTTCTAACAAATTTATGTAGTTTTTCCCGTGTTTTTCTTAGTTTCTCTAAAGACATAAGAAAAAAAGGCAGAATTAGAATTAATACTTTGCGATAATTTCTTCTTCAATAAAATTTAGTTTTCCGAGTAAAATTAAACAGAAAGGTGCTTTTCTAAAATCAACCTTAGAAAGTTCCTCTTGGTTTCCGTATTTTATTACTGCATCTTTCATTCCGAGTCTTGCGCAACCAATGAATTTAGTTTCTTCAGAAATATTTGAATTTCTGGATTTTGAAATTTCTAATATTCTGGAGATTGCATCTGAAATTGAAAGGAATTTTTTATTTTCTGGATCTAAATCCAGTAAACATAAGGTGTGGGCGCCAATTGATTGATTTTGTTCTAGATAATCAAAGAAAGATTCAGGTTTGTGATTTTCTGTCCAAAATGGAATTGATGCAGTTTTACCGAATTTGTAAAGTTGCAATCCTGTTTCTGCAATTGTAGTCATGATTGAGGGTGCATGAATGATTTCAACTTTGATGTTCTTCTTTTCGGCTTCCTGTAAAATCTCTAAATGTGTTGTTGCAGAAAGCGGATCTCCATAAACTAAAAGTGCTGTATTATCTTTCAGGAATAGTTTTTCTTCTTCGACACCTTTTCGATTTAGAATTTGGACTTTCTTTCCGATCAAAGTTTCTAATTCTTCGATTTTGAAATTTGAAAGAGAAGTATAACTCTCTAAATATACTTCTTTAGATTTTTTTAATGCGTCTAAGGAATTCAGTGACAAATCTTTCAACGTATGTCCCAATCCAACTATATACATCATATACTTGCCCATCCAGAGTTATTTTAAAAGATTACGAACAGTCAAAATTATGGTCTTAGTTTTGAAAGTTAGTAAGAAAAACGGCGAACGCGCCAGAAGAACCTTAATCCATAAAGGATATTTTGACGGCGAACATAAACCTGATTCCAATAAAAATTATATTTATTTTCCAGTTACTCATGAATTTAAAACAAAACTTGGAACTTTTGAAAAAAGAAAGTTAGATAAATTCAAATCTCAACCAGCTAGTTTGAGAGAATTATTTATGAAGGTCGTACCTTTAAAATTAATCCATGATGTTCGACGAAGCTATGATTTAATTGGAGATATCGCAGTTATTGAAATTCCAGATTCTTTGAAAAGATATGAAAAAGTAATTGCGACTTCGCTTTTGAAGACAAATTCAAAAATTAAGGTTGTTGCTAAAAAACCTAAACGAATTGAAGGTGAATATCGTATTCGAAAAGTGAAAATTTTGGCAGGTGAGAGACGAACAACTACTGAATATAGAGAATCTGATTGTTTATTCCGATTTGATTTGAATAAAACTTATTTTTCTCAGCGACTTGGGAATGAGCGATTAAGACTTGCTAAAAAGGTTAAAGGTTCAGAAAAAGTTTTGGTAATGTTTTCAGGTATTGCACCTTTTGGGATTGTTATTGCTAAAAAACGTCCTTTTGCAAAAATTTGGAATATTGAATTGAATTCGGATGCTGCAAAATATGCTGAAAAAAATATAGAATTGAATCATTTGGAATCAAGGGTTTTTTCAATTAAAGGTGATGTCAAAAAGGAAATTCCAAAATTGAAAGAAAAGTTTGACAGAATTATCATGGTTCTTCCCCATCACAATGAAAAATTTTTGGGAGATGCTTTAAAGGTCGCTAAAAAGGGAACTAAATTACATATGTATGTTATTCATTCAGAAAATGAAATTGGAGACATTGGAAAAAGAATTATAAAAAATCATCCTGTTAAAATCACTGAAACAATTAAAGCAGGAGATTATGGTCCGAGGATGTGGCGCTACTGTTTGGATATGAAAGTTTTATAAATCGAAAACAAGACCACAAATCATTGGGGGCATAGCATAATCTGGTAGTGTATCCGGTTCCAGACCGGGTGGTTGGGGTTCAAATCCCTGTGTCCCCACTACTTTTTTATAACCTAACTTTCATAAATTTTTATGGCAAAAGTGAATCCCTATGAGGTTTCCGGAGACATTGATTATGAAAAATTGATTAAACAGTTCGGAGTCTCAAAAATTACACCTGCACTTTTGAAAAAACTCGGTAATGATAATTTACTTGTTAGACGCGGTGGAGTTTATGCACATAGAGATTTAAACCGAATTTTGAGTGGAAAATTTGCAATTGTTTCAGGACGCGGTCCGAGTTCACGAATGCATTTAGGACACTTGGCAATGTTTAGAATAGTTAGAGACATTCAAAAAAGAACTGGATGTTTTGTTTTTATTCCCTTTTCAGATGATGAAAAAATGTTAGTTATGGATCATGATTATGATTCGGTTAGAAAAGCCGCAGTTGAAAATGCTAAAGATATACTTGCATTGGGATTTGATCCAAAGAAAACTAAAATTATGTTTGATTTGAGCAATATGAATCAAGACGTATATAATCTGGCGATTCGAGCAAGTTCAAAAATTACTTTATCTACAATCAAAGCAACGATGGGTTTCAAAGACAGTAAAAATATTGGAAGTTTCTTTTATCCTGCAATTCAAGCAGCTCATATTCTTTATCCAACTTACAAATATAATGTTCCAACGTTAGTTTTAATTGGTGTAGATCAAGATCCATTTGTAAGATTGACTCGAGATATTGCAGGAAAACTTGGTTTGAAAAAACCAGGAGATTTAATTAATATTTTCTTACCGGGATTAAGTGGATCTGGAAAAATGTCTTCATCTGATGAACGGTCCGCAATTTATACTACTGATACAAAAAAGGACGTTGAAAATAAAATAAAACGAGCATTTTCTGGCGGTAGAGAAACTTTAGTGGATCATAAAAAATACGGTGGAAATCCGGACGTTGATGCAAGTTATCTTTATTTAAAATATTTCTTTGAAGAAGATGATGAAAAATTGAAACAAATTTATCAAGATTACAAATCTGGAAAGATGTTAACTGGCGAATTGAAAAAATATACTGCGGATAAAGCAAATAAATTCTTAGAAAAACACCAAGTGGCAAGAAAGAAAGTTAAAATTGAGAGATATTTGATATGATAAATAATATTCTGTTAATTACAATTGGAGTGTTATGGTTCATAGATGAAATCTTAACAATTATTGATTTGAAAAAATTTGGTATAAATCGAGAGGCGAATCCGCTAGCCAAATATTTTGCAGTGCACGGAAAGATTGCATTTACTTTATTTAAGGTATTGAGTTTAACTTTATTTGTGTATATAATAAAATATCTTGAAGCATTAGATTATGCTGCAGCAACTGTTGTTTTGATTTTGGTTGGTGTAATTTATTTAATCGTCGACATAAGAAACTTCGAAATTATGGAAGGAAAACTTTAGATAAATTCTGACAATCCAGATTGTTTATTTTGTTTTAGGGCTTTTTGTAAAGACTTGAGACTTTTTTCAACACGAGTTAAACTAAATTTATTTTTATTGACTAATAAATCAATTACTCTCGTCTCATTGATTTTGCCAGTTTTAACCGAATAATCATTTACTGAAATAGGTTTTAAAAAAATATCTGCCACTTCTTCATGTCGAGGCATTTGTTCATGATATTCTTCAATGCGTCCTTCTCTTACTATTTTCAGAGCTGTTTTTGGACCAATTCCTTTTATTCCTGAATTAAAATCTGTTCCGATTAGAATTGCTGCATTAATCAAATCTTTCCACGAAATTTTGTGGTGAAGAAGTGTTTCGTTCAAATCTATGATTTCAGGTTTTATTTGTACTGTACTTCGTGTTCCTGCAACTTTTCTTCGTTGAGATATTGTGAGATTTCTAACAAGTTTTGGAGAACCATAAAGTAGTGCATCATAATCTTGAGATGCAACAGCCCATACACTTCCTTTTCGTGCCAAAATTGCTGCCATGGCTTCTCCGTCTGCTAATGCCTGAACCACAGGTATCCCTAATGCTCGAAGAAGTTCTTTTGATTCCGAAATAATATCTCCAGTTAATCGCGTTGTTTGTTGAGCATATTTTCGAATTGCTTCTAAATCTCCTGCCTTTTCGGCTGCCTTTAGATTTTTGGCTGCCTTTTCTTTGATTGCTCTTCGTTTTTCAGTGGTTTTATATTTTAATTCTGGTGGTTTTCCGTCAAATACAAATACGGGTTTAATCCCGTATTCCATTAATTTAATTGTTCTAGAAAAAAGCCCCATCAAATGAGATGTTATTTTGCCTTCAGAATTAGTTAATGGATGTCCATCTGGACCTCGAATTGCCGAAAGAAATTGGTAAAGAACATTATTTCCATCAAAAGCAAGTTTTTTATCTTTTAATTCGGGAAAATCAATTTCTCGTTTTACAACTATATCTTTAAAGGGAATTCCCATAATTTGATATAAAAATTCGACATAAAAGGATTTGTTTATCCAAATGCTCTTCGAACATCTGCAGTTGATACTGTTTGAACTTCGTCAACTTCAGATAATTGTGTTTCTAATGGTTCGGTGTCGCCGATTGATTCTTCCATTAAAAAGTTAAATAATATTTCCTTTAATCCAAATGCCAAAGGTTCTTCTTTAACATTTACTAAATCTGTGTCTGCGTATTTTTTACAAATTGCTACACATTCTTCCGTAATTTTTTCAAAATTTGCTTCAGGACTTCCCGGAACAACTTTCATAATAACTGCTACTTGTGCCATTATAATCCTCTATGTCCGCACTTACATTCATACTTAATTGAATTTGTTCTTGCAAATCCCGATCGAGTTAACATAGCACTACATTTTGCGCAGGGAAATGATACTGTGCCATTTTGGTTTACTACATTTGCTCCTGTTGAAATACAAACTTTCATGACCTGTGCAACTAAAAATCATTTATAAAGTTTTTGAACTAATTCTAATATGCTAGAATACTTATCTGCTTTCATTGCGGGAGGAACTCCGTTGATAGAGGGCAGACTTGCAATTTTGGGTGCTGCTGCCGCTGGATTAAATATATGGTATGCTGCGCCTCTGGCATTAATGGGGAATTTGATAATCATTCCAATAACTTTCAAATTATTGAAAATAGCTCATTTTTCTGATTCAGTTCATAAATTTTTTGGAAATAAAGTTCAGAAAAAAATTGATTATTATCGAAAAGAGTTTGAAATATGGGAAGAATTGGCACTTTTAATATTTACTGCAATTCCTTTACCGTTTAGTGGCGCATATACTGCGATTTTGGCATCACGGATTTTGAATCTAAAACGTAGAAAATCGGCTGTAATAATTGGTCTTGGTGTAATTATTGCTAATCTGATGGCCTTTCTTTTAAGTTTAGGATTGATGAAAATATTATGATAAAAGACAGACCTGAAGATTTTATTGTTGATGAAGTAACAACTATTAAACCGAAAAAATCTGGTGATCAAGTTTATATTCTTCTTACTAAAACTAATTGGACAACTCAACGAGCCATTAATGCTATCGCTCGAGCGCTGAGAATAACTAAACGTCGAATCGGTTTTGCTGGAACCAAAGATAAACGGGCGATTACAAGTCAAGTCATTTCAATTTTTAAAAAAAACAAAGAAGATATTGAATCACTAAAACTTGCAGATATGAATTTGAAAGTTTTAGGGTATGGTGACGATCCCATATCGTTAGGACATTTGGTCGCGAATCGATTCAAAATTAGATTGGATATTTCTGATGATGAACGAAAAACTATCAAAAATAGACTTCCTGAAATCCGAAAGGGTTTCATAAATTATTTTGGTCAACAAAGATTCTCATCCGGTGGAACTGCAAAAATTGGAAAAGAAATTTTGAAGTCTGATTTTGAAGCTTCAGTAAAAATTATTTTATCTGAACATTCAAATCAAGATGAATTCGATAAATTTGTTTTGGACAATTGGAAAAATTGGTCCGCGATTTTGAAAGAATGTCCGCGATTTTTCGGAATTGAAAGTAAAGTTCTGAATTATTTAGTTAAGAATCCAACTGATTACGCTGGTTCAATTCGAAAAATCGCTAAACCGCTAAGAAGATTATATGTTCATGCTTTTCAGTCTTTGATCTGGAATCGTGCTGTTTCGAAAATGTTGAAAGGTACTAACCTCAATCTTCCCGGACACCAAGTTATTATTCCAGACAAACTACCGAAAAATCAAGAGCTTCCTCTTCCCGGATTGGATACCGATTATTCGACAGAATTTGGAAAATTATTGGCGGCCGAATTGAAAAAGGAAAAAATTGATGTTGAATCTTTTAATTTGAAATCAATGCCCGAATTAAAAAGTTGGGGCGCAAATAGGAAAATAATTCTTAAACCGAAAAATCTAAAATTCTCAAAGGATGTTTTATCATTTGAATTGGATAAGGGTGCATACGCAACAGTATTAATAAGTCATTTAATCCACAAAGCTTAATATTGTTTACACGAAAGAAAAATATGCCTTCTCTAATTTTAATTTATGCCTCTTTATTCATAAGCACATTCACGGGAGTTTTGTTTCTCTTAACTTTCTTTGAAAATATAAATAAACTGGGTAACCCTCGCATTCGGAAATATCCTTCGGTTTGTATTGTTATTCCGGCACATAATGAAGAACCCAATATTGCGTCTACCATCGAGAGCGCATTAGCAATTGATTATCCCAAAAATAAACTAGAAATTTATGTTGTTGAAAATGGCGGATCAAAAGACAAAACTTACGCTATTGCTAAAAAATATCGAAAACGTGGTGTAAAAGTAATCTCACTTAAGAAAGGTGGTAAAGGAAATGCCATGAATTATGTTATTAAAAAAACTAAATGTGAGATATTCATTACAATGGACGCAGACACTTATGCGGATAGAGACGTTTTAAAGAAAATGTTAGGTTACTTCAATGATAAAGAAGTTATGGCAGTGGCACCGACCCTAAAATCAAAAAATAATGAAACTTTATCTCAAAAAATACAGAGTATTGAATATTTAGTGGGTGCATTTCTTCGTAAAGTCTACCATATGTTAAATTCAGTTTATGTAACTCCGGGTGCATTTACTGCTTATCGTAAATCTTTTTTTGATGAATATGGCGGGTTCGATACAAAAAATATTACTGAAGATATTGAAATGACTCTCCGGATTCAATCTAAACGTTATAAAATTGCTAACGTAATAAATGCTTCAGTTTATACTATTACTCCTACAAAAATGAATGAATTATTTTGGCAAAGAATTAGATGGTATTTGGGATACATTGAATCTGCAATACAGTACAAAAATGTTCTATTTAGTACGAAATATGGTTATTTGGGAACAATAATTGGCCCAACTGCAATTGCCTCAATCATATATATGTTATATTTATTCTTTATAATGATTGGAGAAGCAGGCAAAATTTTGGTATCTATTGCATATGCTGGAAGTATGGGCCTAAATCCATTAATTTTACTACAACAAATAAAATTAAGTCCATTTTACTATAGCTTTTCTGTGGTTGGGTTTATTGCGGTACTCGCGATTATGATGAGCATAGTTATGTTTTTTATGGCCAGAAAATATTCTAGTGATAAATCTGATTATAAAATTGGATATCTCGGTTTTTCAGTGATATATATTTTTATGTTTGCGGTTTGGTGGCTTGGTGCAATCTATTACAAACTATTGGGAAGCGAATTGAGATTTGGGGGAGTTGTGTGGCGCAACAGTTTAATAAACAATTTTAAGCTTGCGCGTCATAATTAATAAATGAAAACCGGTAAATCTAAAGTTATTGCTGCATTATCAATAACTGTTCTTATTTTTGTTGTGGGTTTTGTTTTGGGAAACATATCTATCAGCAGTAAAATCGGAGTAGTACAACACTTACAAAATGAAATTTACACCGAATCTTTAGGTTTTGATATTTTATTTGATTTAGCAGAAGATAATCTCTGTGATGAATCCAATATTGCAGATATAAACTATTATTTAACGGATTTTGGAGAGAAAGTAGCTTATTTAGAGGAAAAAAACAAATATTTTGAAGAAGTCAGAATTTTGAAAAATCAATATAATGCATTAGAGATCAAACACTTTTTACTAATAAATAAAATTAATACACAGTGTGGAGATGAATATAATACAATATTATATTTCTATGGCTCAGAAAGCAAATGTAACTCTTGCTTAATACAAGGTTTAGAATTGACTTCATCAAAAACTAAACATCCAAATATCATGATCTATTCTTTTGACTACAGCAGTCAATATGCTCCAGTAAAAAATCTGATCAACCGTTATGGTATTGATACCTCTCCAACGTTGATAATTAATGGACAAAAATTTGTTAAGTTTAGGGACAGCGAAGAGATTATTTCACTGATCTAATAAATACCGACTAATGCATATCCAAGTCGAGTTGATGCCTTAATTAATGAGTTTGAGCTAGTTCCTTCTACAACAACACACTTATCTTCAACATAAACACTCTCTTGTACATCTATTCTGAACTCAATGATTACTTGGTCTGCAGTTGAGTCTTTACAGCCCTTTAATGGTACATTTGGGTTCTCCGGAACTGCTTCTTTGTAAAACGCCTCTGTAATCTTTACTGGATTTAGAAGACTTATTGCTCGATCTAGCTCAAGTACAGCTACGGCCACCTTTCCGCCAGTATCTTCAGGATTTACTGAAGTATATATCTTATTTGCTGAAGAAATTATATTTACCGCTTCTAAATCAATAGTTATGCTATCTAATTCTCTCGGATCTGTTCTAAATCCTAAATAATAATCTGCACCGTTGCTTAATTTCAAAAACGCAAAGAATTGCCCATCATACTCATCAATTCTATACTGACCGCCATTTCCGCTCTCAATGATAAAAGAATTATCTGGTAATTGTGTATCTTTGTCCTTTTTATAAACGGTCAATCCACCTATGGAGCTAACTAATACAAATATTACTGCAAATGTAACTATATCTGCTGCTTTGATTTTCATAATCACCTCAAGAAGGTTTAATTAAAAAGAATATCTAAAAAAGAATAGGTGGAGGGATTTCTCCCTCCAACAAATTTTTATTCAGTTTTATTCAGTAGTAGCTTCGCCACCAACTGCTGCAGTACTAGGTGTACCTACAACTTGGTAGTCTCCGCTTAAGCTTCCTGTTGCATATTGGCTCAATACAGATGCTGCTGCTGCAGTTTCTGCCTTTTCCCAACCTGCTACAATCAATACTACGTTGGATCCGCCGAATGCGTCTTCAACATATTTCAACATTGCTGCTCCTTCTGGAACTGTGGATGCTGCCCCGCTTGTAGGGAAAGCTAATCCTAATGCTTTAGCAGTTAAACTATTTACTGCTGGACCGCCGACCAAAATCATATTTGTTGCGGTTGGATCAGATACATCTGAATCCAACGAAATAATCTTTTGTCCTGCGACAGTGTTAACTGTAACAGATTCAGTTGCAGTTGTAACACTTGCACCTGGTCCTGCTAAGGTAACAGTAGCTTCGACTTGGTCATCCGGTAGCATGAATTCAACTTTATCGTTGTCTCCATTACTATCTGGATTCATAAAGATTACTCCGTATGCATTTCTTTGATCTTCATCTTCAGTACCAATGTCTGTTCCACCAACATCTAATTCTGCTGTTTCTGCTGTTTCCGCAGTACTACCTAAGTACCCTTCTGCACCTACCGCTTGAGTAACAGTAATAGTAATGTTTCCACTAGTTGCATCTTCAATAAAGATTGTCTTAGTTACATTCAATAACTGTGTAGTTCCAAGATTCCAATCTGTATCTCCAAATTTTATGTTAACTTGCGTTTCACTGGTGTTTTCACCAGTTATTGCAACATCTTGTGCATCATTATCAGAATCAATATATGTAAAAGATGCTGCTGCGCTAGCAGTTCCAGATCTAATATATATCGTATCTACATTATGAGTAGTTCCATCAACAATAGTAAAACCTTCATCATCCAAATTTGAACTCAGCTTAATTACTGGTACATTATTTTCGTCTTCCGTATCGAAAGAATCGTCAAAAGATATTGTATATGTTGCATATTCAACATCAGTTGTACCTGTTAATTCAACGTATCCATAATCGTTTGGTAAAGTTATTCTTCCACCAACTCCGATCATATCATCATCTGCATCATTCCATTCTTGGTTATGTGTTGCACCAATTACTGGCATATTTGTACCTGATCCAGCTACGTTTCCATTATCTGTTTTATCAACGTACCAAACCCATTCTGCGTCTGATTCTTCTTCAGGTTCTCCAAATAATTCCATTGAATCACCGTGTGTAACTTCTTCAGATACATCAGTACCAACAAAAACCATTACGGCACGACTATCTGCGTCATCAGTATATAGAATATCTTCTATTTCTACTTCTATACCTGAAGATCCGATTTCCTCAGTATCATCAGCAGATAAAAATTCAGTTTCGCCATCAACAGAAACAGCTACAGTAGTTTCACCAATGGTATCTATAGTAACCATTTTTCCATCAACTTCGATAGATTCTCCTTGAGCTAAAACTGCTTCAGTTCCTGCTCTTAAGGTAAATTTATTGTCAGTTGCCCAAGCAGTAATTCTTATATCTTTTCCAAGAATATTTAACTTCAAAGGTTCTGCAACTGTTGGCTCTGCAGTAAATGCTTCATCAAATACAAAGTAGTAATTAAATGCACCTTCATCTTCTGTTTCCAGATAAATGTTTGATCCATATTCGGAATCGTCTCCGATTGAAATTCCTACTTCTAAATTTGTATCCATAGTCAGTGCTTCGTGCACATCATAATCTGTGTCGTTAAATTCGATTGTTCCATCGATTAGTCCATCGATTTCTGAATCAGTATATGGACTTGAATCCAATGCTGAATCTACATCTAGTCCTAATGTTACTTCATCACTCTTTCCACCGATAGTTGTTGTACTGGATGTTCCAGTAGTAACTGTGGCTTGAGTTAGTGTCGCAATAATGTCTCCTGCTCCAATCATGTCTGCCATGTCTGCAGTTGCACCAACAACGACTATTCCATTTAACTGTCCGTCTGTTACGAACGGTGCTGGATAATCGCTTAGGTCTGCAGCTACGGCTCCCATCATTGTAGCTCCCATCAAAGTAGCTCCTGCACTAATGGCAGCAACTCTCTTTACAGCGTGTTTCGCTTTTATTACAAAATCTTTTTGCATTTTATTTTTCACCTATTCTCGGTCCAAGATAATTATATCTCATCATACCTATGAATATTAAGTTGACTTTAGCTTAATGGTTTATAAAGTTTATTGTCTAAAGCCGTGTACGTGGCTTTTTCCATATATGAAACGGCTTTTAGTATTGCGATTATTTGCTAATTAACAATAATATAGTTTAAAACTGTGTTCTTTATTAAAAGTTCATGGAAGAAGATCGGCGAGAAGCTAACAAGCTTGTTCGTGATTTGAAAATCCTTACGGCAATTTCCGTTGGTAAAAATCGAAATAAAGATTTGGCAAAAGTTTTAGATACTGACAAGTCTTTTGCTTCAAAAAAGGTAAAAGAACTTGAAAAACAGGGTCTTATCCGACGAGAAGGATACGGAAAGGAAGTTCGATATGAACTTAACGAATTCAATATAATCAAATTCCTACAATCAAGGGTTGTAATCAAATGGCAAGAAAAAAAGAAAAACAATTCGAAATAACTATGTACAAATTACTTGTTGTATTTGCAATAAGTCTATTTGCGGCGACGTTATTTGGAATTAACATGGGTAAAGAATTAGGTGAGAACAAAGCTTTGGGAACGCTAACTGTACCAGAATACTGTCATGTCTCAATAGGAGATGTTAATGAAGTAGTTTGTGCAGAATTTGGAGATTTTACTGCAGATGAAATGTGTGAGATATTTTCAACTGCCGCAAAACAAAAGCTGAAAGTATTATTCATAAGTTAGAATTATTTCTTCTTTGTGGATTCTAACTCTCGTTCCAGAATCTTATTTTTCGCACTTAGATAAAGAACCGTTTTTTCAGTTTCTCGGAACTTTAATGCCAGATCATTTAATCGATCTTGGTGAGTTTTTGATTTTATGATTAATTCCTTTGGAGCGATTATTTCAATGGATGAAATCATGTAATCTAATAAAATGTCAAAAATTGTATCCGGATCCTTCAGTAAAATTTCTACTTCAGCATATTGAGAATGCCAATTTTTGGATTCTTCAACTAAATCTGTCTTTGAAATTCGGGCCTCGATTTCTTTACCCAATTTGAAAACATCGTCAATTTGTTTTCGAAGTGTTCTGTCAACGCCTTTGCTATCGTTTCCCTGAACTTGCATAGTAATTAGTATTCGGATCCAACCGT
>Ga0209554_1002381_pt1 | contig 12996 bp, 10 predicted proteins | sample MarorgKNORR_S2LV_5_FD_188221 | JGI IMG/M metagenome (GOLD analysis project Ga0209554, IMG submission 188221) | Marine microbial communities from the Southern Atlantic Ocean, analyzing organic carbon cycling - Bottom_A/KNORR_S2/LV (SPAdes) (version 2) | ecosystem: Environmental > Aquatic > Marine... | reverse complement strand
GCTTGCGAGCGACTCGCCGTTTTGGTGGGCGGTGATCTTCGGCGCCAACCTGGGCGGCAACATCACGCCGATCGGCTCGGCGTCAACCCTGGTCGCGGTGACCATCATCCACAAGTACAAGCTGCCGCTGTCGTTCGCCGGGTTCGTAAAAGCCGCGTTCCCCTTCGCCGTTTTGCAACTGGTGTTGGCGGCTGGCTACGTTTTGGTTGTGCTGTGATACCGCATCGGGAAAAGGTTGCTTCCGGGACAAAAGCGGACCTGGGCAAACAGTCCTACGATCATCTGCTGACCGCTGCGAACCGGCCGCTGGAGACGATCCCGCAGAATGTCGCCGCAACTATTCACACCTGGATCGGAACGAAAGCTGAAACCGGAGTACGAAATTGTAGAGATCGTGCCCCCGCTTTGAACCTGCGGCAATTCCCTGATACGTCGAATAATTTCCCTGTTATGCCTTTTAAATTCCCTGTTCTGAGGTTTAGGGAATTTGCCCGTAACTGGTTGATAGCATGCTGTAATTCGAAGTAACCTGGCGCGTATTCCCTGTTATTTAGCGAAATTTCCCTGTAAATCTGGGGTTATCAGGGAATTTGGCCTGAGACGAGTTCGCTCAGGACTGCGCCCTCCGCCAGCGCTCTTTTTGTCCGACCCGGAGACATGGGTGCCCCCCTCGTGCCGAACGGGCTGTCGATAGTCTGTAAGGTTTTTTGCTCCAAGCCGATATATCCGAGATCGTGGGTCATGAAGTTGGCCAGCCATGTGCCGCTGTCCGGCCATGACGGCCGGGTTGCGGGAGCGATGCGGCTACACCGGCAATCGCACCAGGGCGCGCAGGCCGCCGGCGGGCGCGTCGCCGAGAACCACGTCGCCGCCGTGGCTGCGCGCCACGTCGCGGGCGATCGTCAGGCCGAGGCCGGCGCCGCCGGTCACGACGTTGCGCGAATCATCGAGCCGGTAGAATGCCTTGAAAACATCCTCTCGCTCGGCTTCGCTGATGCCCGGCCCGTCATCGTCGATGGTGATCTCGACCGTGCCGCCGTCGCAGCGAAGCGTCACCGCGAGGCGCTCGCCGTGGCGCAACGCGTTGTCGACCAGGTTGGTGAAACATCGCTTGAGGGCGTGGCGACGCGCCGACATTTCGACCGGCCCGTCGTAGCTCAGCGTGATGTCGCCGCCCATGCGGCGACCGTCGGCGACGACGCTCTCGAGCAGCGCGGTGAGGTCGGTCGGCGTGGTCTCCTCGCCCTCCTCGCCGCGGGCGTAAGCGAGATAACCGTCGATCATCTTCTCCATCTCGGCGACGTCCATCTCGAGGCTGGTGATATCCTCGCCGTCGCCCGCCATGGCGAGCTGCAGTTTCATGCGCGTGAGCGGCGTGCGCAGATCGTGGCTCACCCCGGCCAGGACCTCGGTGCGTTGTGCGATCTGGCGTTGGATGCGCGTGTGCATCTCGAAGAACGCGGTGGTGGCCTGGCGCACCTCGATCGAGCCTTGGGGCTTGAAGCTGGCCACCTTGAGTCCCTTGCCGAAGTCCTCGGCCACCCGGCCCAGCCGCCGGATGGGCTGCGCCTGCTTGTGCAGGAAAAAGATGGTGATGGTGAACAGGACGATCGAGGCGCCGACCATCCACATGATGAAGATGTAGGTGGTCGAGCTGAATACCCGCTTCCGTGGGACGGTGATGTACAACACGCTGTCGTCGAGCTGGATACTGATGATCACATGCTTGGGCAGGCTGTCGGTATCGATTCGGAAGGGCTGCGTGAACTGTGCTGCGAACACCCGAGTCAGCACCGGCTTGATCATGTCGAAGCGGCTCTCGGGCCGGGCCGCGGGCAGCGCCGTCCCGGGCTCGATCCGCGTGTCGAGGCCCATGGAGGCGCGCGCCGTCGACAGAATGAAGTCCTGGTCGGAATTATCGGGAAACGCGCTGATCAATTTGATGATCGACGTGATCTCTCCAGCCAGACTCAAAGCCATGTAGCGGCCCACTGTGTCCCAGTGGCGCTCGAAGAAGATATACGCCGCGACGAGCTGCAGCAGCACCAGCGGAATGAGGCTGATCATCACCGCGCGGCCGAACAGCGAGCGCGGTAAAAATTTCTTGAGCCTGGCCATGATCGCCGCGTGAGCCTCCTGGTTTGTCCGTCCCTCCTGTTTATTCCGTTCGCCACGGAAATCCCAGCCTTTTGAGTTGGCGCCGAATTGCCGGCGCGCCTTGCCGAATGGCCGGTTTGATGCCATGAAATGGGTTCCTATCACGGCTCGATGGAATTCGCCGGAACCCGGCCCGTAATCGCCGCGCCAATGGATATTGGCGGTATGCAGGGGGCGATGCGGCGCTCGATCAGCGTCGCAATATGAGCCGCGATGACCCCGGTATCAGCCCTTCGATCGGTCCCGGGCCTAGGAACCCGCTCCGAAGAACACCAGCCGCGTCAGGAAGGTGTTGTTCGCTTCGGACGTCATGAGGAGCATGAACACCATCACCAGGGCGGGCGGCAGCACGATGGCGTAGGTCAGGGCGAGCCGTTCCCAGCGCATGTGCATGAACACGGCGATGATCAGCCCCGCCTTCATCAGCATGAAGGTGATGATCAGGGTCCATCTGAGGTAGCTCTCGACGTGAAAGTAGTCGACCATATAGGAGAAGGCGCTGAGGACGAAGAGCAAGCCCCAGACCTTGAAATAGACGCCAATCGGATGCTGTTGGCCTTCTGCGTGCGCCATGATGACCCCTTACCAAAGATAGAAGAATGCGAAGATGAAGACCCACACCAGATCGACGAAGTGCCAATAGAGGCCCATGATCTCGACGGCCTCGTAATCGCCCTTGCGGCTGGTGAAGAAGCCCGGCGTCGCGTTGTCGTATTCACCCCGCCAGACCTTTCGCGCGACGATAATCAGAAAGATCACGCCGATCGACACATGGAGGCCGTGGAAGCCGGTGATCATGAAGAAGGTGGAGCCGAACTGGGCCGCGCCGAACGGGTTGCTCCAGGGACGCACGCCTTCCTCGACGATCAGCTTGGTCCACTCGAAGGCCTGCATGCCGACGAAGCTGGCGCCGAACAGCGCCGTGGCGATCATCAGCAGGGCGCATACCTTGCGGTTCTTCTCGTAGCCGAACTTGACCGCCATGGCCATGGTTCCGCTGCTGCTGATCAGGATGAAGGTCATGATGGCGATCAGGATCAGCGGGATCGGCTCGCCGCCGAAACTCAGGGCGAAGATCTCGCTGGTATTGGGCCAGGGCACCGTGGTCGACATCCGCACCGTCATGTAGGACAGCAGGAAGATGCTGAAGATGAAGGTGTCGCTGAGCAGGAAGATCCAGATCATCGCCTTGCCCCAGGGGACGTTCTTGAACGCCCTCTGGTCGGACGACCAGTCGGCCATGACGCCGGTCCAGCCGTCGGCTGGCGTCGGGGTTTCGCCCGTGGTTATCGTCGCTGGTTGCGCCATATGCTCTTCGTCCTCTCTACGTAAACAACATCAGACCAAACAGGATCAGCCACACCGCCAGCAGGAAATGCCAGTAGATGGCGCAGAGCTCGACGCTGGCGCCGAGCCGGGCGATCTCATCGCCGCGCCCGAGCTTGGTCATGGTCCTGCCCCAGGCGATCAGGCCGCCCAACAGGTGCAGCCCGTGCAGCCCGGTGATCAGGTAGAAGAAGGCGTTGGCCGGGTTCGACGAGGCGAAATAGCCGAGTGCGATCAACTCCCGCCACGCCGCGAGCTGCCCGACCAGGAAGACCGCGGCCAGGGCGCCGCCGGCCAGCAGGCCGAGGCGCAGGCCGTCGCGATCGCCCAGGCGCGCTCTCACCACCGCCCAGTACAGGGCGATGCTGCTCAGGATCAGCACGGCGGTATTGGGCCACAACAGCCAGGGTTCCCGCAGGGGGCGCCAGTCGCCCATCTCCATGCGCTCGCCGTAGGCCACCATCATCAGGGAGAAGATGACCGTGGCGACCGCGAGGAAGACCTTCAGGCCGAGATAGGCCGGCGGCCGAAACTCGCCGTCGCCGTCGCTCGGGTCGGCGATCACGCCCTGAACCTGCCAAGGCTTCGCGCTCAGTGATGCGAACAGGTTCACGTCGCCGCCGCCCTGGTTGAAACCGCCGTCGCCGCCATCGCGCGTCTCCTATTCGGCCGGCTGCGGCGAGGGTTCTTGTCGATCGTCGTCGCCGCTCGCCGCCGCCAGGGTAGGCGGGGCGTCTTGCGCCACGAAGTCCTCGGCGGCGCCGGGTACGCCGTAGGCATAGGCCCAGCGATAGACCACCGGAAGCTCGGGCCCCCAATTGCCGTGGGCGGGCGGCATCTCCGGCGTCTGCCACTCCAGCGAGACGGCCCGCCAGGGGTTGTGCTCGGCGATCTTGCCGCTGCTCGCGCTGCGGATCATGTTGTACAAAAACACCAGCTGGGCGAAGCCCACGATCAACGCAGCCACGGTGACGAAGGCGTTCAATGTATCGGCCGATGCCGGGATGAAGCTGGTTTCTCCCATTTCGTAATAGCGGCGCGGCACGCCGAGGAAGCCCAGGTAGTGGATCGGGAAGAAAATTATATAGGCGCCGACGAAGGTGACCCAGAAGTGGAACCTGCCCATGCCCTCATGGAGCATTCGTCCGGTGATCAGGGGATACCAGTGATAGATCGCCCCGAAGATCACCAGCAGCGGCGCCACGCCCATCACCATATGGAAATGGGCGACCACGAACATGGTGTCTGAAAGCGGAACATCGACCACAACATTGCCGAGGAACAAGCCTGTGATGCCGCCGTTCACGAAGGTCACGATGAAGCCGATGGCGAACAGCATCGGCAGGGTGAATTGGATGTTGGCCTTCCACAGGGTCAGGGTCCAGTTGTAGACCTTGAGCGCGGTCGGCACGGCGATGATCAGGGTGGTGGTGGCGAAGAAGAACCCGAACCAGGGGTTCATGCCGCTGACATACATGTGATGCGCCCATACCACGAAGCTGAGGGCGCCGATGATCACAATCGCCCAGACCATCATGCGATAGCCGAAGATGTGCCGTCTCGCATGGACGCTGAGCAGGTCGGAGACGATGCCGAAGGCGGGCAGGGCGACGATATAGACCTCGGGGTGGCCGAAGAACCAGAACAGATGCTGGAACAGGATCGGGCTGCCGCCGCCGTACTCCAGGTATTCGCCGAACTCGACGATTGACGGCATGAAGAAGCTGGTCCCCAGCAGGCTGTCCAGGGTCATCATCACGGCGCCGACGAACAGCGCCGGGAAGGCCAGCAGCGCCAGGACCGTGGCCGTGAAGATGCCCCATACGGTCAAGGGCATGCGCATCAGCGTCATGCCCCGTGTGCGCGCCTGCAGCACCGTCACCACATAGTTCAACCCGCCCATGGTGAAGCCGATGATGAACAGGGCCAGGGAGACCAGCATGATGATTATACCGCTGTCCGACCCCGGTGTGCCCGACAGGATGGCCTGGGGCGGATACAGGGTCCAACCGGCGCCGGTCGGCCCGCCCGGCACGAACCAGCTCGCCAAGAGCAGCAAGACGGCGGCCAGATAGATCCAGTAACTCAGCATGTTCAAATAGGGGAAAACCATGTCGCGGGCGCCGACCATCAACGGGATCAGATAGTTGCCGAAACCCCCCAGGAACAGCGCGGTGAGCAGATAGATCACCATGATCATGCCGTGCATGGTGATGAACTGGTAATAATCGGTCGGGTCGATGAAGGCGAAGAGGTCCGGGAACCCGAGCTGCAGCCGCATCAACCACGACAACACTAGGGCGACCAATCCGATCGCCCCGGCGGTGACCGAATACTGGACGGCGATGACTTTGGCGTCCTGGGAAAAGACGTATTTCGTCACCCAGCTTTTCGAATGGTAGAGCTCGACGTCTTCGACTTCGGCGGGCGGCAGTGCTTCGGCTTCGGCGGGTGCGACAGTGGCCATCAAAAAACCCTCTTCACGTTCTTTTCATCGGACTCCATGGATTCGAGTCTCGGTGCGCGGATGCCGTCTCCGCGGAGATCGGCTTTTGCCTTACTCAAGACTGATTTTCTCATTCATCACCAGGGTTGAACCACCGCCTGATCCGGATCGGGCTTCAGCCAGGTATTCCGCGAACGTCGGCTGTTCGCCCAGCCATGCCCGATAGGCGCTTTCTTCCTCGACCACGAGTTTGCCGCGCATGATATAATGCCCGACGCCGCATAATTCGAAGCAGAGAATGTCGAATGTCCCGGTCCTGGTGGGGATAAACCAGATATAGGTGACCATGCCCGGCACCATGTCCATTTTGGCGCGTAACTCGGGCACGTAAAAATCGTGCAGGACGTCTATGGAGCGCATCAACACCTTGACCGGCTGACCGATCGGCAGGCGCGCCTCGCTGTCTTCGATGAGGATATCGTCTTGCCCGTTGGGATCGTCCGGGTTCAGGCCGAACGGGTTTTCGTCGCTGATGTTGCGGACATCGGTGGTGCCGAGAACGCCGTCCTCGCCGGGGTAGCGGAAGCTCCACTGCCACTGCTGGCCGATCACCTCGAACTCCGACGCGCCCTCCGGCACGGTGACGAATTGATTCCATACGAACAGGCCCGGGGTCAACATGATCGCCACGCCCAGGGTGGTCAGCCCGGTCAGCCACCACTCCAGTTTGGTATCCTCGGGCTTGTATTCGGACCGTCGTCCCTTTTGGTAGCTATAGCGGTACGCGCAATACGCCATAAAGAAAACGACGGCGACGAAGACCACCCCGGTAACCCAGAAGGTGACGATGATGGTGTCATCGATGTACCCCCAATTCGAGGCGATAGGGGTCCACCACCATGGGCTCATGAAGTGAAACACAATAGAGCCGACAACGATCAAAACTAGTGCGACCGCAACCACAATCCCGATATTCATCCCTACCTCGATGCGCTACAGAATCTTCTCTAACCTCTAAAATCCACGAAACAAAACGTCCAAACCATCCAGCCAGTCCGGCCGGCGCCACATCTCCACCGCAAACAACCCCCGCAGCCGAGCGCTAAAAAAACTGACACGCCCCGGTTTCACAATCACGGTGTGCCTTTAAGAACCCTCAACAGGGGCCGCTTGGAGCCGACTGCTGGTCGCGGTTTTCGGCGGGTAAAAAGCCGAACTCGTCCTCTATAACACTTTTTTTTAATTCGGGTAAGATAGGTTTGCGCAGTGCTCGGATCTATGCCACCCTTTGATTGAGCGACCTATCGAATCAGCGGTTCGGGAGGTGAGGTTATGGTAAATCAAACGGCTTTTAACGAGGCGGATGTGAGTTCAGCTCGGCCTGTCGTGCATACGATTGGGCCGGGGGATCTGAGGGACGCATTAGCCAAGGGGCTCGCCGATTTCGAGGCCATGCCGACCCATTTGATTTTCCTCTGCGTGATCTATCCGGTCATGATGCTGATATTTGCCAGGCTTTATGCCGGCTACGATGTGTTGCCGCTGGTTTTCCCTCTGATTGCCGGATACACCGTGATCGGCCCATTGGTGGCCACCGGCATGTACGAATTGAGCCGGCGACGCGAGCAGGATCGCGATATCTCGCGGGCCCATGCCTTCGAAATCATCCTGTTGCCGTCCATCGGGAAAATCGTCAGGCTCGGCGCCCTGCTGATGGCGATCTATTTCGTCTGGTTGGGCGCGGCGTGGCTGATCCACAATCTGGCCTTCGGCGGCGCGGTGCCGGGGTCGATCCTGGCGTTCGCCCTGCAGGTTCTCACCACGCCCGCCGGCTGGACACTCATCGTGGTGGGCTGCGGCGCCGGCTTCATCATCGCCACCGTGGCGTTCACCCTCAGCGTGGTGTCTTTCCCGATGCTGGTGGACCAGGACGTCAGCGTCACGACGGCGGTTCAAACGTCAATCAGAGCGGTTGCGGCGAACCCGATAACCATGGGGATGTGGGCCTTCATCGTCGCCAGCGCCCTGTTGATCGGCTCCCTGCCCTTATTCGTCGGCCTCTGCGTCGTGCTGCCGGTGCTCGGTCACGCGACATGGCATCTTTATCGCAAAGTCGTGGAGCGCGGCACAGCCCCCCACGCATGAAATTTAACATCAATGGGTTCTGGTAAAAATGGCAAAAGATTTTGAGTTGAAATACGTCGGCATGGTGGCGGCAATAATCGGAATTGTCGTTGCTTTGATTGGATTTATAGGGATTTACGTGAATCTTTTCGTCGTTTAGGTTTATCCGATACGGATGGAATCATTCGTATCGGATAAACCCGCTTGCAGCATGGGCGTCAAGCCGCCGCGAAGCGGGCGTCAAGCCCGCGTGGCAACCGAGCGCAAAACTTAGAAAGAGTTGCTCTTTCACGCAGCCGTGTTGCTCTTTCACGCAGCCAAAGCCGGCAAGACACTAGCGGCCTGTCGATCACCGCGGGGAGCCGGCGGGGGGAGGATCGACGACCACCCGGCGGTCCGAGGGGAGATCCCTGACCACCCACCATTCCGGCTCCCGGCGCTGCCGTAAGAGCGCCGGGACGAGTTCCTTGTAGGCCGCCCAGAGGCTCGGGTAGGGTGCCGGAAGGTCGGATTTCAGCTCTTCATGCAGGGCCGGCAGCGCGTGATAGGGGACCAGCGGGAACATGTGGTGTTCGAGGTGGTAGTTCATGTTCAGATAGAGGAAGCGCAACACCGGGTTCATGTGGATGGTGCGGCTGTTGAGGCGATGGTCGAGAACGTCCTCGGCGAGCCCGAGGTGTTGGGTGGCGCCGAAGAACAGGACCAGCCAATGGCCCAGGAACGGCGGTGCGAAGACATAGAGGATCGGCAGAATGGAGCCGATGGCGAGCGCCAGGACGATGACGGCGAGCCAGATCGCAATCCACGCGCGCGCCGCCAGATAAACCCCCGGCCACTGCGACTCCGGGACGAAGTCCTCCTCGGGAAAGGTCTTCCTGCCGAGCGCGTGAATGAACACATGTCGGATCGTTTTGACCCCGCCCGCAAGGTTGAACAAGGTCAGGAACAGGCCAGGAAAGTCCGGCGGCCGGGGGGTGATGATCTCCGGGTCGCGGCCGACGATGATGGTGTCGCTATGGTGGCGCGCGTGGCTCCAGCGCCAGACGGCCGGCTCGCGCAGCAGGAAGAACGAGGCGAAATGGTACACCACGCTGTTGAGCCATTGGGTCTTGAACGCCGTGCGGTGGCCGCACTCATGCCAGCGCGCGTCCGACGAGCCGGTGAGGATCGTGCAGTAGGCCATGAAGGCTGGCGCCGCCCACCAGGCGCCCCGGGACAGCATCGCCGCGACGCCGAACAGGACGATCAGCGCCACCCACAACAGAATATGCCAGAGCGCCGGAAAGTCGCTGCGCCGCATCAGCTCGTTCATCCGCGCGCGCGGCACCGGGCGTTTGTACCATTCCGCCGAAACCAGCCCACGCTCCCTGGCGCGCTTGGTTTCTGGACCGGCCAGGCCGTAGTCCCTTCGCGTGGTCATGACATCACTCCACGGCATTTCTCGGGCGGCGGGTTCCCCGAGGCATCGAGTGTCGTTCAGGCCCAATGATTTTTCAATAGCCGGTCCACGGCGTTTCGCCGGCGCGGATCAGCCATGCCGGATCACAGGGGCGGCACGATCGGCTCGAGCGGGGTGAAGTCGTTGCACACCACCCAATCGGGACGCCGTGATTTGCCGTGCCTGTTGTCGATGGCGTTGAAGGTCACCGAGGCCAGGGTTCGCGGCCAGGGCGACAGGTTCGGCCCCGAGCCGTGAACGAAATTGATATGGGCGAAGATGACCGATCCGGCCCGGCCCTTCGGCGCCACGATGCCGCGCTCTCCGGCGAGCCGCTCGACGACCGACGGATCGATCGCGCGCAACGGGTAGCTGGTCGTCGTGTCATCCACCGGGGACTCGTGGACCGGCTCCTGGTGACTTCCCGGTATGATCATCAACGGCCCGTTGAATTCGATCACGTCGTCGAGGAACACCAGGGCGTTGACGGCGCGCGGCTCGGGCATTTCATCGTCGGCGAGATAGGTCGGGTAATCCTGATGCCACTGCCAGATGTCGCCGCTGAACGGCCGTTTCATGTTGATGATGATCTGGAACAGATAGACCTCGCGGGCCAGCAGCCGCCGCACCGGTCCGAGCAGCCCCGGATGGCGCACGAAGCGCGCGAACAGATCGCTGAACACATGGGGGTTCATGACCGACCGCACGGTGACGCCGTCGTTCTCCATGATCACTTCCCGGCGGGCAGCCTTGCACAGCCCTGCCGCTTCGTCCCGCGCCCGAGTGATCTCCGCGAGGGGAATTAAATCGGGCATGAAGATGAAGCCGTCCCGGTGATAGGACGCGCATTGTTCATCGCTCAGCCCATAGGGATCGTCGTCGGTTATCATCCCGGCTCTCCTCGATAGGTTGCCGGCAAGCGGTCGGACAACGCCATGGCGGTGTCCAGCCCCGACAGGCCGAACCAGGCCGTCAGCTCGGCGAAGTCGATGGTGGCGCCGTCCTGGCGCCCCAGCAGCAGCACCGCATCGCCGACCGCCGCGTCGTCGATGCCGTCGAGGTCGATCACCAGATGCTCCAGGCTGACCGCCAATATGGGCGCCCGCCGGCCGCGTATCAGCACACTCGGCCGGCTGCCCGGGGCGGGGCGGGGCAAGCCGTGCGAGACGCCGATCGGGGCAACGCCGGCGCGCCGGCCATGGCGCAGCCCGTAGCTGTCTCCGATGGCGAAATCGCTGCCCTGGCGGTGATCGCCGATATGGATCAGGCGGCTGCCGACCTCCGCCAGCACCGGCCGGTATGCGGAGAGATCGGCGACAGAATCGTCGGCGAAGGGCGACAGGCCGTAGAGCAGATGGCCGATACAGACGGCATTGGCGCGGTCGTTCAGGCCGGCGGCCAGGCAGCAGCTGGCCCGCGCCTGGGTAACCGGCGGCAACCGCCGGCCCGCCGCCAGGCGGTCGAGCAGCCCATCGAACGCCGCAAGCCGCGACTCGGCCCAGCCGCGGCCGGAGATATCAGCGAACGGCAGATGGGTATAGAGCCCGGCGATGCGCAGACCCGGCATGCGGGACAGCGCCTCGAGGAAATCCTCGGCGTCCTCCAGGGCTACGCCGAGACGCCCCAAGCCGGCGTCGACCTTGACATAGATCGCCGCCGCGCCGCCCGGGGGGGCCGCTCGCGCGGCGGCTTCGGCGCCCGCCAGATCGACTACCGTCGGCGTCAGGCCGGCCTCGATCAAAGCCGCCATGCCGCTGGGCAGGGCGCCGGCGAACATCACCACGGGAGTGCGCAATCCGGCCTCTTTCATGGCCCGCGCCTGGTCGAAGGAACCGGTCATGAAGGCCGACAATCCCTCTCCGTCGAGCGCCTTCGCAATCGCCGGGGCGCCGTGGCCGTAGGCGTTTGCCTTCAGCGCGGCGATCAGCGCCCGGCCCGGCCTAATTTGGCGGCGAAGCTCGCCCAGATTGGCGCGTAAGCGTTCCAGATCATAGACCGCCCAGGCGGGATGCGCAGGACTGGACATTTCCTATCTACTCGATTTCCGTCAGCACGGCGCCGAGCAGCCGGTCGACCGGCGCATAGTCGTCGGTCAGCACCGGGCTGTCGCTGGCCATGACCTGGGGTCCGAGGTCGCTGGCCGGCCAACGCACCCAGACGCGGTCGGGCTCGACCCGCGAGTCGATCCGGCCGGCCGGGCTCGGTTGGTCGCCGGCGACCACTAAATAGGTAATCTGGCCGCCGCTTTGGAGCTGCGCCACCTCGGCCCAGACCTCGACCTCGAGAAACACCCGCGACAGGGTCTTGACCACGCTGAACAGGAAGCGCGTGCGGCGCGGCTCGTCGATCACCGTCAGCGCGTAACTGCCCGCCGGATTGAGATGATCCCGGACCAGCTCGGCGAACTCCAGGGTGACCAAATGCGCCGGCACCGAGATATCGCGAAAAGCATCGCCGATGATCACGTCGTAGCGCGCCCCGGTCGGTCGCCGCGCCAGGGCGACCCTGGCGTCCTGGTGCAGGATGCGCATGTCGGCGGCGCTGACGAGCCACAGCCGGTCGCGCGCCATGCGGGTCACTTCCGGGTCGATCTCGGCGATGGTTAGCGCCGCCTCGGGATAGCGCGCGCGCCAGCCGCGCGGCAGGGTATAGGCGCCGCCGCCGATGAAGTAGGCGGAGAAGTCCCGGCGGCCGCCGAGGCGCGCCCGGATCACCCGGTCGGTGAGCTCGATGTAGCCGCTCCAATAATAGTCGGGCGCCGCCTTGTCGTTGACGCCGTGGCCGAGGTGGTCGAGCACCAGGGTGGCGCTCGGCCGGCCGGTCTGGGGCGCGGCGTCGAATACCCGGATGCAGTAGTAGCTGCTTTCGCGGTCGCAAGGGCTGGTGAAGGCGCCGGAGCGCTCGCCTAGCAGCACCAGCCCCCCGGTCAGGGCCACCAAGAAGACCAGCGCGGCGGTCCCCTCTCTGCCGCCGCCGCCGCCCGCCGCGCTTCGGCGCCGCCCGGCCGCCAGGAAGGCCGCCGCCGTAACCGCGTAGATCGCGCTGACCGCGAGCACCGTTCCGATGGAGCCGAGCCAGGCGATGAACAGGTAGCCGCTGGTCAGGGTGCCGGCGATGGCGCCGAGGGTGCCGAGGGCGAACATCTGGCCGAGCACCCGGCCCTCTCGGCCCGGCACGATGGCGATGGCGAGTCGGGTCAGGGGCGGGCCGACCAGGCCGGGAAAGAACGAGGGCAGGAAGAAGGCCGCGAAGGTGATCGCCAGGACCGAGCCGACCGTGCCTAGGCCGAGGCCGAGGATCGGGCCGGAAAGCTGGCGCAGCAGCACCAGGCTGAGCAGGCTGCTGGCGGCGGCGAGCGCGAAGGCGAAGCCGATCCAACTCACCTGGCGTTCGGCCGGTCGGTCGCTCAAATAGCCGCCGCACCAATTGCCGAGCGACAGGCCCGCGAGCACCACGGCGATGATCGCGGTCCAGCTATAGAGCGACATGCCGACGTAGGGCGCGA
>Ga0209554_1002379_pt1 | contig 13008 bp, 11 predicted proteins | sample MarorgKNORR_S2LV_5_FD_188221 | JGI IMG/M metagenome (GOLD analysis project Ga0209554, IMG submission 188221) | Marine microbial communities from the Southern Atlantic Ocean, analyzing organic carbon cycling - Bottom_A/KNORR_S2/LV (SPAdes) (version 2) | ecosystem: Environmental > Aquatic > Marine... | reverse complement strand
GCGGCTGTGCCAACAAAGAATATTTTCTGCTTTGCAATAAATTCCTGCAATTTTCCATCCAGTTCCTTATAGAACTTACTCAAAGTTTTATGAACCCCCTTCTATCTATAATTGTTGTAATATTAGAATAACTTATTTAGCTGATAAAACGGCTGTAGGTATACTAAAAAAGCATGCTTAAAATCAACGAAATTTATGCCAGTATTCAGGGGGAATCGTCTCACACCGGGCTACCCTGCGTTTTTATCCGTTTGACAGGATGCAACTTGCGCTGTTCGTGGTGTGACACCGCTTATGCTTTTTATGAAGGGAATGACCTCACCATTGAGGAAACCCTGCAGAAGGTCGAAACCTTCGGCCTGCCGCTGGTCGAAATCACCGGCGGGGAACCTTTGCTACAAGAGAACGTTTATCCACTTATGGAGGCTCTCTTGAAAAAGGGATACAGGGTCATGCTGGAAACAGGCGGAGCACTGCCGATTGACAAAGTTCCTGAAAGAGTTATAAAAATTCTCGACATTAAATGCCCCGGAAGTGGCGAGGAAAAAAAGAACCATCTTGAAAACCTGAAATTTTTGTCCCCGCATGATGAAGTCAAGTTCGTCCTTCTTGATCGCGCTGACTATGAATGGAGCCGTGACCTGTTGCAAAAACACAACCTATCCACCACACAAGTTTTATTTTCTCCGGTTTATGACAAGCTCAACCTGAAAGACCTCGTGCAATGGATACTTGCAGACCGACTGCCCGTGCGCCTGCAAACACAACTTCATAAAGTCATCTGGAACAAAGACACTATCGGCGTCTAACTTGTAGCATGCGGCTTCTGCCGACCCCAACACTTTATGATTCTCCGCCCCTCTCCCAAAACTCTGCAAAAACATTTACTGAATTGGTATGAGGACGAAAAAAGGGAAATGCCCTGGCGCAATAACTGCGACCCCTATCGCATTCTGGTCTCGGAGTTCATGTTGCAACAGACCCAGGTTAAAACGGTCATCCCTTATTTTGAGCGCTGGATGAAATCTTTCCCTACCCTGAAAAAATTGGCCGCGGCCCGAGAGTCCACTGTTTTAAAACACTGGGAGGGGTTGGGCTATTATTCCCGCGCCCGCAATTTGAGGAAGGCCGCGCAAAAAATTCTACGGGAATACTCCGGAAAGGTTCCGGCCTCCATGAACGAAATTCTGAAACTGCCAGGAGTGGGCCGATACACAGCGGGGGCCGTTCTCAGTATTGCCTTCGACCAAAAAGTTCCCGTACTCGATGGCAATGTCAAAAGGGTTTTGTCGCGGCTTTTTCTGCTCAAGGAAAACGGCGGAACACGCAAATCAGAAAACATTTTATGGGAAACCATACAACACCTTCTTCCCGAAACCGGGGTTGGCAATTTCAACCAGGCTTTCATGGAGCTGGGTGCCACGGTCTGCCTGCCAAAAAATCCTGTTTGCCTGCTGTGCCCCTTGAAGCGAAACTGCCAGGCGCAGAAAACCAGCAAACAAAATCTCTATCCGCCTCGCAAACAACCCACGGCTTCCACTAAAATTGCGGTCAGCGCCGGAATTATTTTCCGGAAAAACAAGGTCTATATTCAAAAGAGAAGAATAGGTGGGTTGATGGGCGGATTGTGGGAATTTCCCGGCGGAAAATTCAAGCCCGGCGAATCGCCCGAGCAATGCCTGCATCGTGAAATCAAAGAAGAATTAGGGGTGACGATACATATCGATGAAAAGCTCATGACCGTCAAGCACAGCTATACCCGCTTTAGGGTAACCCTGCACGTTTTCCTTTGCCAGCTCCGCTCGGGCCGTGTTTCACCAACCTGTTGCGAGGAATGGCAATGGGTAAAGACGGAAGAACTGGACAGCTATCCCTTTCCAGCGGCAAATGTTAAAATCATAAAGAGCCTGACCACTAGGCGTGGGGCCTGTGTGCAATAACTTCTGATGGTGAGCAAAGAGTTGTCCCGGCACAATCAAGCCCTTGCCCAGTCGCATTCCCTTCTAAAAGGTAAAACTATGACCACCGGAATCCGAGCCATTGTTATTGGCATGATTGCCAATTTACTGCTTTCCTTTTTTAAATTTGTTGGTGGCATACTGGGAAACAGCGTAGCTCTGGTGGCAGATGCCATCCACTCCCTTTCCGATCTGGTGACAGACATTATTGTCCTGTTCACTCACCGCATCGGGAAAATGCCGCAGGACGAAGATCATCCCTATGGGCATGGGCGGGCGGAAACGATTGGAGCCACCGTCATCGGCATGCTAATCATCGTGACCGGCATAGGCGTCACCTACGAAACGTGGGAAGCGATGGGTGAAGGCTTCGGACAGGCACCGGGTTTACTGGCAGCCAGTGCCGCTCTGTTTTCCATTCTCGTCAATGAAGGGCTTTTTCATTATACCCGCCGAGTGGGTGAGGAAACGAACAGCCCTTCTTTAGTTGCCAACGCCTGGCATCACAGGTCCGATGCCATTTCGTCTATCGCCGCGCTGATCGGAATTGTCGGGGCCTGGCAGGGATTTGCTTTCATGGACCCCTTGGCAGGAGCCGTGGTCGGTTGCCTGATCGTGAAAGTCGGCATCGACATAACCCGGCAAGGAGTACGGGACTTGATGGACACGGCGCTCAGCGATGAGCACACCAAAAAAATCCATGCCATTTTAAGTGAAATCCCCGAGGTTCTTCATTTTCATGATTTGCGCACACGTGTCATTGGTGGAGAGTTCCTCATTGATGTACACATTCTTGTGGATCCAGAAATGACGGTCACCGAGGGCCACAGGGTCGCGGAGACTGCGCGACGCAACCTCATCAAGGCCATCCGCAATATTCAGGATGTGCTGGTTCATGTCGATGGCGAACACGATGCGGAAGTCGAAGGCATTTACCCCGTTACACGAAAGGAATTGCTCGAAATTGCACGGCCATTAATTGCAGAACTGGCTGGGAATATTTCACAACCGCAAATTCGGGTGCATCATATCAAGGGAAAAAATATGGTGGATGTATTTATAAAGATCGGCTCGAACCAAAACATGGAAGACTCTCGCGCTCTGGTTGCAAACATCAAATCCAAGCTTGAAACCACTCCTCAAATCGACCAGGCCCGGGTGTTTCTCGATCTCAACCACTAGGCGTGGGGGTGGCGGGCGAGTTTTGTCAGTTTGTCGCCTTCCCATTCGAAATCCATTCGAAGACGACCCTTATAGAGCCCTTTTTGAAAAGCATAGCCATAAATCATAGGAAGAGAAACACTGGGTTCAATAAACGCCATGCTATGGGTTGCTTCTTTATTGATTTTACCCCACGACTGCGCCTCGGCCAAGGTACTCCCGCTCAAACCTCCCCAATGGGGAGAATCAGTAGTTATCTGTAAAGCGTACTTATGACCGCCAGTATCTTTCCCAAAAATATAGGACATGACTACTGAATCGTTGACATAATTTTTGGGCACTCCTCCAGCCACATAAAAAGCCGCCGTGCGCGTAGAATTCACCACAATCTGAGTCAGCTCATAATTGTCACGTATAGAATCAATGGTAATGGGAGTACGCCCTTCTTTACGAGCCAAATAATAATGCTCCGTTAGTCCTATACCCAAGCTTGAATCGTTGAGGGCTGGACAAAAAATTGGAATATCATTTTTTCTGGCCGTTACAAGAATGGACTCTTCATCATCAATGGTCTCTGAAAGCCTTCGGATAAAATCTCTGCTAGAATAATTTCCCGGTTCTAAAGTATCTGCGAATTTTCCTACCAGGGTATCGTCATCAGCAAACAATTCCTCATCGACATAGGTGTCATAAATTCGGTTGATGAAGAGTTCTCGAAGTTTGGTGTCATCCGCATCGGCACTACCATAATAATGACCGCCGCCTAAAGCATTGTAATAGTCCTGATATAAAATTGCCCCAGTGGAAACAATCACATCCACCATATTGTAATGCACCATGTCGCGGATGACTTTTCTCAGTCCAGCCGCGATAAGAGGTCCCGCAAGGCCCAGGATGATTGTGGGTTTTTCCTCATCCTGAAGCATTTTCCCGAATATTTTAGCGCATTGCCCAAGGTTTCTGGCCTGAATGGAAGTGGATTGAAACGATTCCACCAGATCGGCCACATCATTTATTTTTTCAAAGTTTACCGGAGAAATTCGAGTACTTAAAATTTCTTTTTTTCTCTTTTTCTTGCCGTCATCCAAAGGCTCAGGCATTATTACTTCTTTGTACCCCATGCGTTGCTCCCATTCCCAAAATTTTTGAAAAAAGAATCATAACGCCCTTACGCAGTCAGGTCAACCACTGGGCGTGGGGCCAACTGGCAATAACTTTCGCTGGCGAGCAAAGAGTCTTCTCGACTTCACGGGCCATTGCCCAGTTGCCTCCCTCGCTAGAGGGATAGGCGGGAGCATAAATCTTTGGAGTGGGTTTTGGTATCCACGCTTTCGATACTTTCGAGAATTTTCCCATCTTCTCCGATCACGTAGGTGATGCGAGCCGCATAATTATCTTCAGCACTTTTTACAGCTTGATATTCCAGAGCAATTTCCCGGTTTACGTCACACAGCAAGGGATACGGAAAAGAGAATTTTTCAGCAAAGGCTTTATTATCGGCTTCATTATCCAAACTCACCCCAAATATCTGGATGTTTTTGTCCTCAAAACTTTTAATATCATCTCGAAATCCCTGGCCTTCCATAGTGCAACCGGGGGTATCGGCCTTGGGGTAAAACCAAATCACAACTTTTTTTCCCCTGTAGTCCTTCAAATTTATTGTGTTTCCATTATGATCATTCACAGAAAAATCAGGAGCATCGGTTCCAGGCTGCAACATTATTTCTCTCCTAAATAAAAAGGTTAAATTACATTCTCCGAATTGGAATAAGTATTAGATGGCGTGAGAGCTTTCAAGACTCAGATTATTTTTTCAATGTGGATAAATTTTTAAACTTCCGGGAACAATTTTTCCACAATACTTACGCCTAAAACCAGATCTTCCGGACAAGTGATTTTCAGATTCCATTCGGACCCATCCACGACTTTGACTTCCTGCCCCAGATATTCAATCAAAGCGGCTTCATCTGTGCCATAAAATGCATCCGCCTTGGCTTTTAAAAAAGCCTCTCCGAGCAGACCATAGCGAAATGCCTGTGGTGTCTGAACACGCCATAAACCATCCCGCTCCACAGTGCACTGAACTATCCCTTTATCGTCTACCCGCTTGAGCGTGTCATGTACAGGGATAGCCGTTATTGCCGCACCATACTTATCCGCAACATTAATTGTTTCTTGAATCATTTCTTTCGATAAAAAAGGACGCACACCATCATGCACCAATACAATATCTGTATCGGAAGGAAGAGATTCGTATCCATTAAAAACAGAATCCTGCCTTTTTTGACCCCCTGCGATAACTTGTTTAACTACTGGAGGATGGTCTAGCCAATCGGACCGGGCATTTTCCAATTCCTTTTCAGGAACAACCAGGACCAATGAACTAATGAGGCCTGACTCTTGAAACGTTCTCAAGGTGTAATGCAAAATGGGTTTCCCACGCAATGACTGAAACTGTTTAGGAACAGTTCTTCCCATTCGGGTCCCCTGGCCTCCAGCAGGTATGATCACGCAGACGTTCATAAACAGCTAATCAGTTTTCTCGCTAAAAACAGGCGAGGTGTAAGTAAGTGGTGTTATAAAAAACCGGAACAAGCCTCAAGAAATATTATCAGATTAAAACAATTGTTCAAAAACATCAGAAAGATTTTTCACAAAGCACAACTCAATACCTTCATCGGGCAAATTCTTCGTCTGTTGCGCTGAATGGGGAATAACACAACGCTTGAAACCAAGTCTTCTTGCTTCGATAATGCGTGCATCCAACTGCACCACTGAGCGCACTTCCCCTGTCAAGCCCACCTCTCCGACCAAAACCGTCAACGGGTCAATGACCTTGTCCCTAAAACTACTGGCTATAGCTGCCGCTACAGCCAAGTCCAGAGCCGGTTCGGTAATCTTTATTCCTCCTGCAAGATTCACGAAAATATCTTCACCCTGCAAGTTGATCTCCAACCGTTTTTCCATTATAGCTATCAATAGAGACATCCGGTTATGATCAAAACCCGTAGACATTCTCCTCGGCATTCCAATGGATGAAGACGTACTGACAAGAGCTTGGACTTCGACCAGCAGAGTACGACTGCCCTCCAGAGTTGCTGCGATAGCTGAGCCCGATGAGTCCTCGGGCCTCTCAGACAAAAACCATTCAGAAGGATTTTCCACCGGCACCAAACCCTCCGGCATCATTTGGAAAACCCCAATTTCCGGAGTGGGGCCAAACCGGTTTTTAGTGGCTCTTAAGGCTCTGTATGCATGGCCCCGTTCCCCTTCAAAATAGACCACTGTATCCACAATATGCTCTAAGGATTTTGGGCCCGCTATCGCGCCATCTTTGTTGATATGTCCGATCAAAAGAGTTGGGATATTTCTATACTTGATCGCCTGAAAAATTTTAAAAGCCACTTCCCGAACCTGGCCAATGCCTCCCGGAGCAGACTGCAAGTCGGAAGTGTAAAATGTTTGCACCGAATCCAAAACCAAAACATCTGGCTTGATTTTATCCACTAACTTAAGAATTTCCTCCACGCAAATTTCGGAACAGACCAGCAAGTTTTCCGACAATGCATTGAGGCGTTCCGCACGGAGTTTTATTTGGGGAGCCGACTCCTCCCCCGAAACATATAAAACTTTTTTTCCACGTCGAGCCAAATGCCCCATACATTGTAAAGTGATGGTCGACTTTCCAATCCCCGGCTCTCCTCCAATCAGAATGAGCGAGCCCTCAACCATACCGCCACCCAAAACCCGGTCAAATTCTTCGATTCCTGTCGTTAAACGATTCTCTACAATTGATTGAACTGCTGTAATGGGGATTGTCTCTGAGGGACCTGAACTTCGTTTCGAATTTCGTGAGTTCGATGGCTGGCGTGAAGCCTCTTCCACAAAGCTGTTCCAGGCTAGACATTCGGAACACTTCCCCATCCACTTAGGAGTCTGGTGCCCACATTCCTGACAAACAAAAATAGTAGTGATTTTACCCATAGCAGAGAAGAGGGATTCAAAAAACAGGCAAACGTTAAGCAAGCTAATGCATTTCTTTTGTGGCTAAAATTATTTGCCCTTAATCTTTATCGCTTAAGCGTTCATTTTTTTGCGGAACTCAGTTTCTTAAGGGATTTTTTAATATCGTTGCCTCGGGAAATATTAACATTGGCTTTTCGACGTAAATCGGCAAGTGCTTCCTTGATTTCTTCCTGGTTTTTCTTTATTTCTGCCTGCTCTTTTTGCATATTGCCCAGAGAGGCTGCTACAGGCCCCAGTTTTTCCTGTCCTTTGGCGATCACTTTTAGAATTTCAATCAGGCGGGAGAGTTTTTCATTTGCCAGATCTACCTTCGAATTACGGGCATCGTCAATCTGCGCCGACTCCTTCAACTGCCCAACTAAAGAACTTTCCAGTTCTGAGGAATGGGTAGCTAGCTCGGCGGAAAGATCAATAAGCTTGTTAAACTTTTCAACTGCTATATTATTGAACTCTCCCACATGTTCCAGGCCCGCACCTAGATTGGCAAGCACTTCATTTGAAGTAGTGTTTTGAGCCTGCAGAGTTTTCAGGATTTCAGCGAGGGAAGAACGGTTACCAGCAATATCCTGCCCCGCCCCCACCAAACTGACATGTGTCACTCCCTGACCTTTCTTAAGAGAATCCAACAAAGATTTGGTGTCCAACCCTTGCTTCAGGCTCTCTTGAAGAATCTCCCTTAATTTCTGGTTTACCTCTTGGTTTTTGACGAAGAAGGCTTCCAAAGTTTTTCGAGTATTTTTGTCGGCTTGCGTTAAACGATCCAGAACCAAATGCCGGTTCTTTTCATTTTCCTGAACCATAGTCGGAAGGACCTCTGTACGAATAAGGTTGATGGTATCATCAAAACCTTTTTTAGTCGTTGCGCTTTGCAATTCCAGCTGCTGAATTACTTCACCCAATGTCTCGTTATTGGCTTCTGCAAACGTTTGAAAGTTTTCTCTGCTGGATTGTTCAAAAATTTCTATGTCTTGAGCCAACCCATCCTTCAGGTTTTTCTGTTCAGCCCGGAATAGTTCAAGGTTTTTGTTTTGCTGTTCGATTTTCTTCAACACCTGGTTTTTAACTTCCGCTTCCAAATCACTTATTTTCAAATTGGTTTTGCCAAGATGGCTAAGAGTCTCAGATTTACTTTGTTCTATGGCCCCCTGAAGTTGGGGAATCGTTTGTTTGATCCCCTCTATTTCATGTTTAAGTTCTTCAAATTGACGCAATAGAGCTTCCTGTTGTCCCTGTAGAATCTTAATCTGAGTATTCTTTAAGTTCTCTAAATGAGTATTGAATTTTTTTAATTCAAATTCTATTTTTGCTAAATCTTCATCATCGGCACCAAAAAGCTGGGCAAATGAATTGACAGGAGAAAAAATCAGGAAGAGTAACAAAAAGGAATGGATATAGATGAATTTTGCCTTCATAGATTCCGTTCTTTCGTTAAAAACCGAGATGCTCAAGTTATTAGTTTTTGCAAATACTCTTTTCAAAAAAAATAGGCCGCGCTAGGGGTTTACCCCAACGCGGCCTATTATATACAGATTCCATCCAAAATCGTTAAAAACGAAGGAAGGTTATTTCGAAACCATGAAATGCGCCCGCCTGTTTTCTTGCCAGCAGACTTCGCCGCTACTAAAACAAAAAGGCTTTTCTTCACCATAGCTTATGACATGCACATTTCTGGAATTCACACCTTGGGCCACCAGATACTTCTTGGTGGAATGGGCACGTCGCTCACCCAGGGCAATATTATAATTGTTGGTTCCTCTCTCATCACAATGGCCCTGAACCTCTACATGCAGATTCGGATTGTTGTTGAGATACTCGGCATTCTTTTGCAGGACGGCTCTGGAATTATCGTCCAGATCATACTGATCAAACTTGAAGTGAATATCCTTCAAATCAGACGATGCCGTAAAAGACTGCAATCGAGACTCTTGAATTCCTGAATCCATACCCGATCCGCTACCTGATCCATTTCCACTATTTGAAGAAAAAGGATTTTTTGCACTGAAAGAGCCTGTTGAACCATTACCGATATTCGCTTGACCATCCGAACTGCTAAAACTGCCCGAAGATGAGCTACGTTCTATAATAGGTTCTTCGCTGAAGAAACCAGAATCTACCGGCCCACCTGAACCCCCGAAGCTATTCTCTGACGACTCTGAAGAAGAGGAGGGAACAAACTCCGACTCTTCACTGACACTCGCTGAAGTTTCGATTTCAGGCGGCAAAAGCTTTTTTGAACAAGCCGTTGTTAAAAATACACAAAATCCCGCAGTAATGATTACCTTCCAACTCAAAATTTTCATATATAAACCTCACCTAAAAAAATATTTTCCCCAAAATTGATTAACTAATAGCAGCTCTGCAAACCAAGCTTAACTAAGTTTCAGAAACTATTGGGCTTAAAAATTTATCGTATAAGAACATCATCCTATAATTATATTAAAATTACAACAAAAGATATAGAAATTTTTATAATTCTTCCATAACTACCAATATTCCAAACATTTTGATTTTAAAGAAGAAACTGATTTATAAGTGCCTATAAAAAGGGTAACGGAAATGGGTTTCGACCACAACTCTTAATTCACACTATTTTAGCATTGGGGAATTGCTTAGCGTTTGAAATAGGGGGACCATGCGGGGCTATGCCCTCTTCCAGAGAAAGTCAACTGCCTTACCTCCTCACTCCCCACTCTCTGGATGAAAATATTGAACCGATCATTTTCCCTCTTCCGGTAAATGATGAATCGACCATCGGGAGACCAACTGGGTTGTTCACAACTTCCAGAGCCCACAGTCATGACCTGGCTCTTGTGTGAGTTTAAATCGTATATTCTGATTTGAAACTTTTTCCCCACTCTCGATGTATAGGCAATTTTGTCTCCATTGGGGGACCAGGCAGGGTTATCGTTGTAAGAAGAACCAAAAGAGATACGAGTCACTTTTGACTGATCGCCTTTAGAGGAGTCCATAATATAAATTTGCGGTGCCCCGGTTCCTGAGCGATCTGAAGTGAAGGCTATTTTTTTTCCATCTGGAGACCATGTCGGGGACGTATCGATATTGAAATGGCGAGTCAATCGTTTCAGTTGCCTATCTTTATTCAAGACATAAACTTCAGAATTTTGATCTCTGCTCAGCACCAAGGCGATTTTCTGCATATCTGGAGACCATGCAGGCGCGGCGTTCAACCCAGGCAGACGGTGCAAAGTCTGCCGCTTTTCCCCAACTGAATCGATCATGATCAAATCAGGATTTCGCGCTGCATAGGAAGTATAAATAATCCATTTCCCATCTGGAGACCAAGCCGGGCTGAGGTTGAGCGTATTATCATGGGTCAGCCGTCTCAGATTGTATCCATCAAAATCTATGAGATAAATTTCCTTACCTGCATTTTCCTGATTCAGGAAAGCTATCTGAGTTTCTGCAATGCCGCGTTTTCCCGTCAACTGCATGACTACTTCATCGGCAAACCGGTGTAATGTTTTTCGAAACAGATCACGCGAAGCCCGATACCGTTTACCGAGAAGAAACCGTTTATTTACTGCATCATATAATCGGAAAGTGAAAGCCTGGCCTTTTCCATTTCTCAGCACACTATATTCCGTTTTGATGAGCCACTGGGCTCCTACCTGACGCCAACTCCTATAGTCCACTCCCTGTCTGGAGAGCTCCATCCTTTCCAAATCCTCAAAGACCGGCTTTTGAAGGAGCGTAAACCATTCGGAAAGCACCAAGTCCTTTTCCAAAATCTTTTTAGCCTCATTGCCGATCCCCATAAAATCGGCGATGGAGTCATCCAAAACAAAATCTGTAACAGCCACGACAACTTTTTTATGCGTCTCGCGTTCCAAATCTATGCGGACTCGCGGATCTGCCAATACAGCACGGACTGGTAACAAAACCAAAACCATTAAAAACAGGGATAATTTAAAACCAGCTCTATTCGTCTTTGGGAACATATTTAAAATACATTTCTAGGTGAAGGTTAGATGCCTTTAACTCTTTGGGAAACTCAGGAAAAGGCACCGAATCCAGAACCGCCCTGACAGCCAGAGCATCCAGATCTTTCACTCCTGAGCTTCTTTTGATATGAGGCTTATCGATATTACCACCGCGAAAAATAAAAAAAGAAATCACAGCTTCCTGATTATGTTCTTGGGCTAAAGGTTCTCGCCAATTTTTTATAACCCTTTCCCTAATCATACCGACATACAACGACTGGATATCCGCACCAGGGAGTCCTTCTTTTTTTGCCAACACATAAGAATCTCCTGCCTCCGGATCAACTGCGGACTGAGACACCTGAGGTAAATTGCGCAAATTGCTTTGAAAGTCGGACGAATCAAGTTGAGAAATAGAAATTTCTACCTTCACCGGTTCTGAGCTGACCGAAAATGAACCCAACTTCTCAATCACTGACTTGAAGGATTCACTACTCTTCTGAATTTTTTCTTCAATTCCAGGCTCTTCTTTTTCCACATCGGGAACAAGTACGGGTGAAGCATCCAGCTTGGCCAGCTGTTCCAACTCTTTCAACAAATCCACTTTAGGAACTTTGGGCTTTTCAGGCTTCTTCCTCTCAGTAACAGATTCTTGTTGTTTCTCCAAAGAAGCAGGTCCTTCGGAAAGACTTTCTTTCATTTTAAGGTCTTCAAAGTTCTCCAAGATATCTTCATGCCGGGGAACAGGAGCAACGATTTTTTTATCATTGATCTTTTTATTCCTTAAGGTCTCCAGGTCCTGAAAGATTTTTTCAGCAATGGGTTTCTGCTTAATCGGTTCAACAACCTTAGGTTTAATCTTTGGTTTTTCCAGTCGGGCCAACTGGTCCAGTTCTTCAACAAGGTTCGGAGTTGCCAGAACTGCTTTTCCCTCCAATTTTTTCAGTTCCTCCAGGGCTTTATTGGGCTTGGGAATTTTAATCGCAGGAGGCTTGGCAACGCGACTTTTATTTACAGATTTTTTTGGAGCGCTTTTTTTCTCTACAGGTACTATTTTTGCCTTGGGTTTTTTGGCACTTACCTCTTTCTTGGCAATTACCTTGGGTGTCAAAGGTTTTGAGGCAATCACTTTATATCCAGTCGGTTCACTGACCAGATTCACCATAAATGCCGGGACAACCGTATTTTCTGGAAACGTGGGTTTAGGAAGAAACAAAACAACTGTCAATATCAGAAGATGCCAGAAAACAGAAAACACGAGCATCTGATTAAAATCAAAGGACTGAAAAAACTGGACTTTCATGATTCTAAAGGGGAACTCTATTTATTCGTTAATTTTCTCTACGGCACCAGCGTGATACCCCATTCGGGGCATGAAGGTTAATGAACGAACATAACTCGCTGGACCCGACTAGCAATGGTTCATCAAGCCGAGATACTCTTTGCTCGCGGACGTAATGTGTAACCTTAGCCTTCGTGCCCCGAAGGGGTAGAAAGTTATTGCTATCTGCTCCCGGCAACTCGCTGGCGGCCAAAAGCAATTTTTAGAGATACCCTTAAGGTTCTGTCACCATCCCAATATTTTGCACCCCAGCCTGCTTCACGGTGGATAAGACATGCATAATGAAACCATAGTCCAGGGTCTTGTCCGCCCGCAAATATACTCCGCCTTCTTTATTGGCTTGGATATACTGCTCCACATTACGGGTTAACCCCATCAGGTTCGCCAGTTCCTCCTGCTTCCAGAATATTTTTTTATTGCTCTTCAAAGTAATAGTTGGGATTTCTCTGATGGGAATTGGGGCGATTGATTCTTTCGGAAGCTGGACCTCCATGCCGTGTTGCATGAGTGGTGCTGTTATCATGAAAATAACCAACAATACCAGCATGACATCCACAAAGGGCGTCACGTTAATTTCCGC